>Ga0098052_1001442_pt1 | contig 14871 bp, 24 predicted proteins | sample 15_taG_FD_81591 | JGI IMG/M metagenome (GOLD analysis project Ga0098052, IMG submission 81591) | Marine viral communities from the Subarctic Pacific Ocean - 15_ETSP_OMZ_AT15312 metaG | ecosystem: Environmental > Aquatic > Marine > Oceanic | place: Pacific Ocean | collected 2015-01-18 | reverse complement strand
TCTCGCAGAACTTCTAATTCACTTCGAAAGTTCTCCAACTCTTCCTGCACCAGTAATCGAAAAGATTCCACGTCAACAGTTCCAGACGATGATCCACCTTCTTTTAAAGCATTCGTATTTTGCTGAACCTGAATTGAGATCTCTTGCAGGTTCAAAACCTTTTCCTTCAAGAGAACATAATCAGACATCAACTCAGTCAATTCTTTTTTATTGTCCCGAGCAGCGTGTTCATTTCTTTGAATGGGTCCTCTCAAATCATCGATCGTCCCACTGTTTTTCGAAATCTGTTGGTTGTGTTTCTCCAAACACTTCTCTAATTCCCGATGTTCCACACGAAAGTCAGAGACAATGCCTTCGACTCTCTTGACACGCGCAATGTCCTCTTCGATTTGAGAAGAGACTTTCTTTTTAAATTGGTCCATGTCTTGGTGGTTCGTCTTAAACAATCCCTCGATTCGATCAAAGCCGCTCTGTAATGTGGAAATGATCGTGGAATTCGAAAGACATCGCGACTGATTTTCGTGAACCATCGAAGAGATTCTCTGATGATCCTCGGATCCCTCGGAGACGACCACCTGCAACGAAGCAATTTCGCCACCAAGCTTAACAATCTTTTGCGTGTTCTCACCTTGAAGTGTTTGTCGCTGAGACATCTTCTTCTCAAAGTCATCCAACCGAGCATTCAAACTAGAATGAAATTTTACCGCTTGACGATCTGCCGACTCCAATCTCGTGCCTAATTGAGAACTATGTTCCAAAACCCTCTGATCAGTTTCCCCAAGCGCAGACCTCAGTGCCGTTATTTGAGATTCTAAGTCGGTTCTCTTTTCTGAATTAACCTGATTCTGGTTTTTCAGAAGTTCAATCTCATTTTGTAGATTCGCCAGCCGGGGATCCATTTGCCCTATCAGTTGAGCTTGGACTTCTGGGATCGCGCTTCTCAATTCGGAGATCTGATCTGTCAGTGCGTCAAACCTCTCCGTGAAGTCAAATTCATAATTATGAGCCACTGTCTTCAATTTTTGGATTTCGGATTCTTCAAAGTAAGAAATCTTCACGGCCTTTTGAGCCAAAGAGACGGTGTGGTCTAAGATACTTTCAAAGTTCTCCGCGACACTCTGTAGTTCTCCCAAATCCAGTTCCTCATTGAGACCCAGCGCATGAAACTCCAGAGTCAATTTTGCTTGTTGGTCGCCACCAATAGAATTGTGACTCTCCAACACCCCTACTGGAACAAGGTCATCATCATTTTTTATTTTGTACAACAGGATGGAGTTAACTTTTCCCCCAAGAAATAACGGGACATAGGAATTCTCTTTTAGTTTATCAATAACCGCTTGAAGCAGTGGATTCACTGAATTCATCTTGCATCTCCTATTTTAAAAATAGTTTACCAAAAGAGACACGACAATGAAATTAATAGAGCTGGCAGCGAAGGTTGGAAAGAGGAAGGTTCAAGAGGGGGAGATCATGGACTTTCTCTTAGACACCGGAGAGAAAGTCTCCGTAAGATCGTTGGTGAAGAGATTTGAGATGCATCCCCATCGAGCGAAAGAAATTCTTGAGTCTATGTACCAGAGAGAATTACTAGAAAAGAAACAAGAGTCTGGAACGTGGTTTTACTTTGTGATGTGAAGCACGGTTTTGTCATGGATGAAGATCCCCTCACAATCATGTGTTTTTAATATCTCCTGCACCCAAGGTGCATATTTATCAGGCTTCACACCAAGATCTTTAAAAACATGCAACACAAGCCAAAGATGAAAAGTCACCAGTGTTGTGGGGGTAGAGGGGTGTCTCAGAAGGTAAATGAAATTTGGGTTTGTGCCGTCCCAATGTCGTTGCACAAGATGACTGAAGTTGTTTGCGGAACGCACCAACATCTTCCTCGTAAACTGAGGGGCACCTAGTTCGCAAATCTGGTCCATCGTTTTTACAACCAATGTAGAATCCCCCTTCCATCCATGACGTGCATCTCAAATGGTTGCGGCCATGAGACTTGCAACCAAGAGGTTATGTCCACGGGCACCACAGAATTCAATCTATCATACGATTGCTTGCGGCAACTGGACATCGGATATCTAGGATCATTGCCCAAACTGTACCACATGCAATATTCACTGTCTAGGGGAAGATGCAGGATTGAGAATCGAAGTTGAGCTTTTCTTTGGTGTGCATAATACATGTGAGCATGGATAAATGGCTGGAGTATTGATGTCTTAAGCATCGAGCACCCATACTCAATATGTTGCTCTATTGTGTACATCACCATCGCTCTTTGTAGAGGGGGACTTGATCGTGGTAGATTACAGATTTAATTGTTTGATCAACATGACTCAGACCTCCCTGAGGTCCTAACGAAATTAAAGCCAGAAGATTTAGAGGTTGGTCTAAAAATCCTTCTAACATCTCAATTGAATATTGAGGTCTGAATCGCATGATAAATCCAGAAAATAGAAGCTTAGTCGGGTACCACAAAAAAGCACCTGAGTAATTTTCACCGGGATTTGATGCTACGGCAAATGACATTCGGTGCATGAATGTGGTGAAATCATCTCGAAATTTCATCGGGAACATCCGATTAATCTGCGACAGGCTTCGATGTGGGGGTGTGTTGTACGATTTAGAATTCATTTATTTGTATAATTAAGTAGGTCTTGTTAGTCAAAACATCTGGGGTTTAATAAAATGAAGTATCTTACTTTCTGGGTAGCGTTTTCCATTTTCAGCACTACAGGACAGTTTTTCACTCCCCTCGTTAAACAACAGAAAAACCCACAAAAGATTTCCCGGACCTTGATCCTCCAATTTTTCAAAACAAACACATGGAAAAAGTTCAAACGAAAAGTTCCCGTGATCCATCAAAGAGAATATCGGGTGACGTTTCCTTATTTCACACATCTGAAAAACAAAACATTCTACACGGCTATCACCTATCACTACGCAAGCAACATGTTCGTGCATTGGATGATTGATATCCCAAAAAAGAAAATCTCATTTTGGATACCCGGACCATCAGTGTCAAAACTTTCGAAATTCGAAAAAAGATACGTCACTCTAATGCTAGCTAAAACCGATTGGTTCGTCCAACAGGTGGGAACTAGCGACAAGGGTCTAAGAATTGTCGGGAAGGTGAAACAATTTTCCCACCGATCACTTTATTTTAAACATCGAGTGGTCTCTGTGAAAGTGTCCCGATGTATCTTGTTCCGATGCTTTCAATATTTCAAACACAAAAAAATAATTGTGGACCTCACAACCAAAAGGGTGTTCACATTGGAGAAGATATGAGAGTCCTAATTCTCTTCCTAGTCCTGGCTTTTGCAAGCCCGGCATCCGCCACGACAACTCGACCGATGACGACTTCTGAAAAAAGTCTAGCACGTCGATTAATTAAACAAACCAAGAAAACCCCCATCTATCGGGTGAGAGTCTCTCAATTCGATCGATACGTGCCGTCACCTAAATTCCCCGGTGACTTGAGAGAATATGTGACCTCGTATGGGAAACTGGCGAAGTACAAGAACTCTTGGATTGCCATTGTTAAGACCTATCAGTACAGAAGAAACTTAGTGTTTCTGTGGGGTCTTGACATCACAAATTCAAAAGTCATGTTCTGGATCTTTCGGCAAAGTAAATCTCGGTTGGCGAAAGAAGAAATAAAATTACTCCTTCGAATCATTAAAACTAGCCCGATAATGAAATCCAAAGTCAAGATCATGAGAGGATTGACCATCCGAATCCAAATGATCCCCACCCACAAATTCAAAAAAACGCATCCTTTCGCAGGCCGGAGAGTCATTCGACTGTCGATTGAGAGATGTGTTCGACTACCCCCTCAAGTTCAAAAAGCATTGAAGAGGAGTAAAGTTTGCGTGAAGTACTTCGGAAAGAAGCGGGTGTATCTGGACTTCCACAAACGTAAATTGATTTTCAAATCTTTGTAATTAAGTACAAGAGATAATGTCTTCTCTTGTGACGGGGACCCTCAAAGACTTGAAATCGATCTTTCTCAAGGTCATGAGTTCTTCTGAGAACTCACCTTCATGGTCCTTTAGAGGACCAACAGCAACAATGTTTTCTGCGGTGATAGAAAACCCCTTGCCTCTCCTAATCACGCGACACAGTCGCCCGGTGTATGGTTTAATCTTCACAACGTAATTGTACGTAACAGACATTCTGAATCTCCTGATGAAAGAGGTACCCATGAAAACAAAAAACGTTTCCTTCAAGAGCGCCATGAGTTCGTTTAATTTACTCTGGTGCCTTTGCATCATTGCTTTTGCAGGTCTTTTATCCCTCGCAACAATACGAGGGAGATACGCAGGAAAAGAACTAGAAGTGTGGGGGTGGTTTTTAATAAGAACTGTCCCCATTCTTTCTTTAATCTTAGGTTCACTCCTCGCCGGAACCTCGTACCGAAAAATCAATCTGACATTACTAAAATGGACACATTTCGTGTCCATTTTGTTTTTCGTGGTACTTTTCGCATCCTTCCTGGCGTCTCCCCTAGCTTGGGAGTATGGAGAAATCCCACCAATTAAGTTCATGTACTATTGTGGGTACCTGCTGAACTTCTTGACCTGCTTTCTTTTTTTGTTCTTAGGCGCATTAATAGCAAAATAGGTTTCTAAAATGAAAAGCCATCCATTCGACATCCTTGATCTCTACATTTTCGGACTCAATCGTAAGGGATGTCTGAAATTTAATCCCCAAAATGAAGACTTTGATCTACCACCCGCACAGGAAATTAAAGAGATCTGCCCATTTCAAGAATTAGAGGAGGTAGATAAGAACCCGGCGTGGTACCAAATCAGTATCTCCGTACTCAAAAGTCTATTCTCAGAAATGACCCTGAGCCACCTAGAAGAAAGAATACTTCGGCTGTGTTGACTTAGAATGAATCATAGCATTGTTGCGTGTAGATCTCCAACAATGCTTCCCTCAGATCCGATTCTAACCTTTTCCACACCTCTGCATCCCCCACTCCAAAAACGGCAGGGTTTTTTTCAGAGGTATTAAATTCCAAGTCAATGTGGAATTCAGACTTGAGGACTTCGGCTATTCTTTGATGAATGGCTTCAATTCGCTTTGGACTGACGTGAGGACCCATTACAGGCATTTGAGCTTACTCCGTATTTAAATGTTTCCGGTAACAGACACAAGGAAGCTAAGAAAAAAGAATTCCACTGCCCTGTCGTAGCATCAAATAAAGTCGAGGTCTTGGTGAACCGAACCAAACTAAGTTGCAAACTTCCCTGACCTTCTAGGTCTAGAAGATCACAATTCATTTCAAGATTTAAAGCACAAGCTCTTTCTTGTTCTCTCAACAATTCCATTTTAGAATTTACAAGAAGTTCTAACTCTTCCAGTGACTCCTCGGCAGTTGCCCCAAAACCACAGAATTCCATCCATGGTGGACGATAAGGATGTTTTCCGTCCCTAAATCCCTTTAGATGTGATGGAGAACAGAGTTCATCTTGGATGAAGTCCACTTTCAGTTCTAGTTCTTGAGGCGATGTTTCCGAGGTGGCTTCTTCTATCGAAACATCTGTCATCATCTCATAAAGAGGTTCGAGTAGGTGCTTCCGGTGAGTTCCAATAATCCTGGAACCTCTGGAATCTGAATGACGCTTACGAACCCGTGGCGTCTTCAACATATCAAGACATTTCCCAAAGTAGGTCTTAAGTATCTTCACCGAAGGTCGATCAGCACATCGTTCTGATACGGCAGATACAAACCTCTGCCATGCCCCCTTAAAAGTATAATCCTGTGCGCGTATGGAGAGCATGTTCGAAACGTCGGAGACAAATTGGACATCCATTGATGTTTGGGGGGAACACTTAGGAGACCAATCCGCCCACACAAAGTCCGTAGGGTGGAGAACCATACCAAACACGGTGAACACATCCGGCGCATCTGGGAAATGCACTGGAGAGGTTCTCTCGAAGATTGTGATCTGCTGCTCTTTCGGAGAAGATGAAAAGTCACTTGGAACCATATTGCCTCTAATCGAGGATGTCGTTTCGAGAAAGATTAGGGGATGTGGATTTACACGGGAAGCATCTTGAAGAGCTACCACAAAAGAGTTCTTTTTCACCTCTAAAACCCTCAGTACTTCTTCCACTGTGGTTTCGATTGGAACAGAGAGTTCCAAAAGGGGCACCACACAGACCCGTGTGCCATTAGTCATCCAGAGATGTGTTCCTTCTCTTAATTGATGCTTGACAATCTTCATTTTTTTCTCTTTCTTTGGAAATGAAGAATCCATCCTTCTTGTACTTCCGGTCGAAGACATTCTTCAATTTGTGTCTTGAAGGACGGGCACTCTTCTGATTTTATTTCGACGTGACCCGGAAACATCTCCTTATACACATAAGAGAGGTTACCAAAGACTTCCCACAACCAAGATGTGGGAAAGCCGAAAGTACCATCCAGGTCAATTATCAGACGCCTACCAGATAGCAGTGCTGGGATCAGAAAGTCATCCCGATATTCTTCACCAGAAAAAGGACCATGCTTTCGATATCTACCACCCGGTGCCGAAGTCCAATCGTTCACCTTCAAAATGAGAGGTTCTTCCCTCTCCAACTTCTTTGCTTCTTGCCACTTCTGGTCTTCCTTTTCTGAAGTTCCCGGAAGTTCTACTTTTCGATGAGACATCCAATCCGAAAAGATCCAAGGTTTCCGACGTCGATACTTAGCAATATTCAGATCCATCGCGTGACTCACGACTTCTTCCGGCAGGAAAGTCAATAATAGAGACATCGCTCCAATGGCATCTCCCAGTTCGTCCAAGAATTTTAAATCCTCAAACGGATTTCCCCCCTCTTGAGAAATCCGTTCAAACTCTTCTCGTAGCTCTTGTGTTTCATCTTGAACGTCCTGGATCCTTACTCCCAGATCACGACTTTGGGTGAGCGCAGAAACTTTGTGGTTCTGCGCCATAAGATTCAAAAAGGATTCAAGTTGTTCCATCATGAGACCGTACCTTCAATATTTTGGTAAGTGTTTCGGGGTAACGGGGATTTTTTCCGTTACTGAACTCTTTCGTTCATCTTCGATTTCGTCCAAGTCAATCCCTAACTCCTGCTCCACGCAGTAACAACTCTTGTTGGCGTTTAAAGAGTTGGAGGAGAACTTGTACCACAGATCATCAGGGATTCCATATCTGCGCTCAAAAAACTCGCGCACTTCCCAATGTGCGTTGTACTCCTCATAGTATTCGTTGTGAAGTATTAGGTAGGCATCATCGAAACGAGTGCCGAACTCCAGGAGAGCTTTCTCTACTTCCACTGGATCCTGAGCGATAGCATTGATCGCTTCGAATATTTCGTTCCAAGAATACTGGTAAATATCAATTGAGACACCCATGAGAAAGACTCCGCTTAGAGAGAAGAACCGGCGCAAAAGAACAATGCACCAACAAGTAGAACACCTAGAACCACCCAAACACTGAGATCAACACCAGAGCTTGTTGATGGGGCCGATGGACATCGAGGTGGAGTTTTGGGAGGGAAGTCGCCTCCCATATGACTCGCGTCACCATAACCACGAGGTGGAGTTTTCGGAGGAGGCTCCATGGTTCCGTTAGACATTGTCTTCACCTTCATTTTCTTTTTGTAGGAATTCGGAGAATCCAGAAAGGTCTTGATAAGCTCGTGCTACATCACCATCTTTGTGTTTCTCTAATTCTTTCATCAATTCTTCTTTCGGCATTTTCAACAATCTATCGAGTACTCGATAGATTGATTCTTCCAGCTTGGGATCCGAAGTGTTAGACATATTAGGAAATCGATCCGATGGACTTGGCGGTGACACCACCTATCGTGCGAACTGATCCGTGAACGTCACCATTCACCATGACCGGCCCTGTGGTTTTCACGTCTTCCTGTACAGTTCCACAAGAAACGTTGCCCACAGTTCTGACGCTGCCGCCTACACCCCCCTCTACTACTACGGTGCCTTCTGTGTTCACATCGCCAGTGACGTCACCTTCTATCCGAATAGTGATCTCTTTATCGGGAAGAGTGGAGACATCGGAAATGGGTTTTCCGTCAACCAGAACCTCTGAGCCGTTGATTACGAGACTACCCTTGACGCTTCCGGAAAACACTTTCTTACCGTTGATGAAAAATGTCTTCATCAGGGGGACAGGTGCCCCTCTCTCCCGTTGCCCACCATTCCCCTTTTCGATAACAAAAAGAATAGACGTCATCTTGGAGCAAGAAAATAAAGCCCTCCAAATGAGAAGAGAGTATGACAGTCTTAAGTCTCTCGATGGAGATCTTTTTTTGAGGTTCAAGGTTGGACTTCCGGCGAAGAAACCAAAGGGATATTTTTGTCACTGCCCAAGTAACAAAAGAATAAATGAAGAAGATAATGCTAATCCACAAAAGAACATTGATGAGACTTTTCATCGAACCACACCTCCACAAACTCCAGACGAAATTCGAAATCCAGTAGCCGCAATCTTTTCCTCACCTGGACCGTGGGCATAGACCTCCATGGGGATCTCTTTTGTACCATAGCAGAAAAAGAGCTTGCCCTTTTTAGACGTGAGGGTGGGAACCTCTTTGTCTCTGTGGTACAGAAGATCTCTTGAATACTCTGAGAGATAAATTTTCTCAACAGGACCTCGGAAAGAAAATAGGGCATCTTTCAAACGCTGACATAGAGAAACCGATTCTAAGTCTTTTATCATTGCGAACTCCCATACGTAATGTCAAAGGTACCGTCGAAATTTTGGTACTTCAGGTGATTTCCCGAAGTATGTTTAAAGGTAGCAGAGATCAACTGTTCGTGGGTGACAGATGCTTTCAGAAAGTCAAAAGAAAGCTCACTTCCTACACCATCTAGGTAGACCATCATCCTCATCAACAAATCCCAATCGGCAGTGTGGAGTTCTGCGAACTCTTCTTCTGTCAGGTGTTGAGTTCGGCAATCTTCGATCACAAACGGAAATGTGTGATCCGGATGCTTTTCCCACCTGTAAAAAATGTCATACTGCAAATCACTCAGATACTTGCAATCTCGCGGCGCTACTGACACCGCTTTGTGCCCGACGTAGCGCCACACAACCCCATCACCCACTACCGAAATGTCGCTGGGCGATCCACAAAAGGTCAGGATCCAATTTGTATCGAAAACACGAATATTTTTGAGGTGGTCTCTTGACAATTTTGGATTTGTTCCTCGTAGGTACTTCCAGTACCAACCAAGGGAAATCAAGATCAACAAGACCAAAGAACCAACGCTGAATTGAAAAAGACTAATCATGAACAGGTACTCCTGATCCGGTGAGGAAAGAACACTTCCCTCGACTTCCAAATTGAATGGTGCCGTCCTTTTCTTTCTGTATCAGTTCCCGATACAATTCTCCCAATACAAGATTGGCGTTCGAAGTGACGGGCTTCTCTGCATCCAGGGAACCCTGAAATGTCCAGAGATCTTCTTTTCCTTTGGTACAGAAGAATCCTTCCGAGGAATAGAAACTCAGAATCCAAAAATCTTTGTACTTCTCGATCATGATCAGATTATCCAGCTTGAATAAACTTCGCTCCGTTCTCTGAGTGAAGTGTGCGTACAGCACATCAACAAACCAAATCAACAAGAGACTTGACAAAAACCACCACATGATTTCACCTTATTCTGATATTGTTGTTTTCAAATCGCAATTCGTCGCGATCAATTTTGTAATTGAGATAGTGCCACAAGTCACACAATGCTGATTCACCTAGTGTGCCTAATCGTTCGTTTGTGGGCAAAGATCTCCAGACCGTACAATTACCAACCACGCCGTAGAAATTGCCCTGTGGATCTTGAAAAGTAAGTTTCCAATCGAAACCTAAGTGCTCTACCGACACCAATCGGTCAAACGAATAGTATTCACGATAAGGAGTGTCCCAATCGTAAGTCATCATTTTCCAGAACGCAAAGAAGATTCCAGCGACGATCAGTATTATCCACAGTGTGTTTATCATGACTAAGGCTCTCTTGAAGGAAACGGTGCGGGAATGTTACTTGTAGTGGGATCGTCAGGAGAGTTAGGTTCTTCCTCCCAAGTGGAGTTGTCATCTTCATCCCATTCAGAATAATCCTTGTTGTGTGCGATCAATTCCGGGACTGTGCGTGTGATGGAGTGGAAACAAACTACATAGATACGGTCATCTTTCCAAAAGTAGGTTCGATCAGTCAGGAAGATGTCGTGATCCCAACTATAAGGCCAAACTCCTTCTTCTGGAGAGGTGAAGATCCGACATCTACTGTGAGCGCTAATCACCCAGGATTCAAATCTTTCGGCACCACATTCTCCCGTGGGGAGACCTTTGCGAACTTGAGTCTCTACAAATCCATCTGCGTGGATGCAACCCAACCACTTGCGTGTTTCTAGGTCGCGGGGATCTCCAATCCAAAACGAAGCTCTTGTGCCCATGAGTGGTCCTTAAATGATAAGAGGTGAGGATATCCTCACCTCTTATACGAAGAACTCAACTGAATTCGAACAATTCTAGAGAGTTTGTTGTGCGGTATCGTCTTCGCGAATCACAATCGTACTGCGACTTGACAGATGACCCCAATCCTTGAGGAATTCCTCAAGAGAGAGCCTGTCATTAGCGATAATGGCTAGGTCAAAGGCTCCGCCGTTGGCATAAGGACTTTCGTTCAAGGTGTACACCCGAAGATCACCTTTCGTGAGTGTGTTCTCTGGAGTCAGACGTTTATGTTTGCCAATGCTTAGAACTTCTGGATCGGATAGGTCACACGTCCAACCATTGAATGTTGCCACTTCTTCTGCTTCTGGAAAGTCCTCCCAGAAATCATCACCAGAAATTAAGAGAAGCACTTCCGGGGAAGCATCGTCTAGCACACCAGACCAAAAGTTACGGGCAACAAACGGAACAATGTCTGCGTAAGTTGAAGAACCCATTATCTCGACACCGCAACTTCTTTAGGGTAGACCGAAAGAATCGTACCGGAACCCAACTCAAAGAAGTTTCCTTCTTTTTCGTCCTTGGCGATCCGCAAATTCGGATACTTGATCTGGAGATCCTCGGCAGTGATCGCCGGAACATCCAACTCATCCGGAAGACAACCAGAAGAACCCACGTAGAAGACCAAGGGACGGATTTGATCTTGGAAGATGCGGTTGACCTTGGCTTTGACAACCCGTTTGAGGTTGGGCAAGATCTCCACCGCTTCATCGGTGTCTTTCCAGGAGCGATCCAAAATACTTTGGAATTCCGGAATGTACTGATCCAGACCGTTGTCTTTCAGGACTTGAATCACAGCACCGTTATCTTCCAACCCCAGGACTTCCCGAAACAGCGGAAGAACCATTCCCTCAGAAGGTTTGGGAATCTTCTTAGCGGGATTCTTTTGCTGGATTTGGCAATCCTCCAGAGACAGGAAGAGTTCCTGGAATTTGGGAGTTTTGACGGTGCATCCATCCGGCCCCACCACCTGGAAGAAGTCTTTCAACATCTTGTTGGCAGAAGGGAATCTTTTGAGGCGGAGAACTTCGGTGGTTCCCACTTGAACTTCAAAAGTGACGCGAGTGTCAATCTTGCCCGAAGCCATCGCTTCTTGTCGGCTCATTCCCTCTGCGAGGAATTCATACACCGTAGGAAGATTGACTCCCAAGCTTGAAGAAACACCTACTTCCTTCAAGTCTGCGATTTGCTCTGCCGTGAGATCTGCGGATTGACCTTTCAAGCAGGCTTCCAGGATCTGCGTGAGAGTGCGAACTTTCGCCAGACGTTCAAAAGTACCGTTGGGAGATTTGAACTCCTGATTGTGATTGACCAGGGGGAGATAGGAGAAATCCAATTGGTAGTCGCTCTGAGGTTCCCAAGGACCATCAACCAGACCAACACGTTCCAGGGCACGAAAAGCTTTCTTGGACTTGATTCGGACTTGAAGTTCCGAAATCTGAAGGACACCGCTGGAAACCCAGGTCCAGTTTCGGAAGGTTTTGAGATCCGTGAGATCAACACTCGCGACCTTGGTGATGGGTTCCGTCTTGTCACCCTTCTTGCGAACCAGGGAAATGGGAGAGATTGTTTTCAATTGAAGAGTCGCAGTGGAATTGTTCGCGTCCACAGAGGATAGTTGGATGTAGTCTCCGTCGTTCATCTCCGTGCCCACATCGAGTTCTTCATAGACACCGCGACGAATTCGACCGGGAATCCTCTTGACCGATTGACGCTTGTAGCCACTTTGAAGAGAAGCTTTTTCGATCTCGATGTTGACCGCATGCTCGTTGAGCAGGGCAGCAACTTCCAGAATCGAGGTTCCATCCTCCACCGGAACATCATCGTAGAAGTAATGACTTTCCATGTTGTCGGTGAAGATTGCATCTTCAAGATCCGAAGCAAAAGAAGCCAACTCGGTACCGGAGAGAGCGCGGGAGTGATCTTCCCACAGAGTTTGATTGAGAGACGAAAACACCAGTTGTTTCGCCGTGGTGATTTGACCGCGAGAGAGCGAGTCACGAGCCAACGCCAGAATGGGGAGAACAGAATCATACGAATCGCCCTCAACACAATTCGGATGCGTCGATTGATCCCAATCCGTTTTGGATTGTTCCGTGAAGCGATACACGGTGATCTTGTCATCCACAGACAGACCTTGGATCAGGATGTCATCCGAGGCACCTAAGACCTTCCCTGTATCCGAAGTGGTGACGACCATGTGGTCAGCGCCATTAAGTTGAATGGACATCGCAGGAGCGCTATTCTTGGCTACCAGGACAGTGGTGTCGTGGAGCGCTTGATAGATCTCTTTCACAGAGAGGGCTTGAAGGCAAGTACCCGAAAGTTCGCTGGCAATTTTGTTGAGGAGTTGGAAGTCACCATATCGGGTGTGGCAGATAGTGTTACAGAAGACACCGGGTTTGGTCTTCAACTCATCCACTATCTCTTGGATGGACTGATTTTCCGAGTAGTAGCTGGGGTGATTGGCGAAACCATCGGAGTGAAGGGTGATGCAAGTCACTTCGCCATCGACAATGAGATTTTGTGCTTCGCGGAGAGCTTGAGAAATACAGGTCAACCCTGTCGCGCGGATGTCTTCGATCTTTTGGAGGTAGGTGGAACCCGCCTTCATGATCTCTTTCACGAGAACGTTCTGGAAATGTAATGTGAGATCTCCAGCACTGGAATAGGAAAGCAGAGAGAATTTCAGATTTTCATCACGGAATTCTTCCAGGGTCATGAGTTTTCGGGCACAGGATTTCACATCTTCCATTTGGGAATACATGGAACCACTGCGATCGAAGATCATAATGTGGTGAGCAGCTTCTTTCACGGTGGTGTTCGCCGTGGGGGTGAGTAGTTCTACCGCGACTTCATAAAAAGCCTTAGCGGCACCCGAGAGTTTGCTGAGGATGTACTTAAACCAATTCATCGATCAATTCTCCTTTTCAGTAGATCAATTTTCACTGTAGAGTATAGGAAACAAGCATGTCAGAACAAGACACACAATCAAAAATAAGGAATTCGAACACAAATGAGCATGACAGAAAAAGAATTCTGAGAATTGTCTTCTTAAAGAGAATCCACTAAAATTGTCCCTCTAAGAATTGAATGAGATCTATCTTGATATCAAGCACTGAATAACGGTGCTTCTCCACATCATCCTTTGATAGATCGGTCAACCAAGAAAAGTCAAGTTTAGAGAGATCTTGATCTAAAGAACGAAACTCTAGCGCTTGACCCATTTGGAGTGCGTGTTGCACACGGCGATCATCAGGAGTCCCTACGATCAATCTAGTGAAGGCTTTGCCGATCAGCTTCTCAAAGACTTTACGCGGAGTCATTGGTCAGTTCTTCTAGTAAATTTTGAGACTTTGCCCGGAATTTATGCAATTCTTACTTCTCCTCCAACCACGCACAAAGTAGTTCTACTAAATGGGGATCAGACAAGGCTTTATTTGTCTGATCCGGGAATCTCTCATCGTAAAGGATACGCAACATTGAGGTTTCTTCCTTCGAAAGGCCAAATGATTCGGGGGAATCTAATCGCGCCTTTTCCAAGAGTTGCACATACTCAGTCAAAAATTGACTCAGGATCTTTCTAAAAAATGAAGGCAACTGCTGATCTAACAATTGCCTATGCTGATCCACACCTTCCAAAATGACTCTTCGGTCTTCTGTCCAGTTGTTGATCTTGTCTTCTCTTGGATGATCTTCTATCTGCCGATTCAGTGACCTTTGAAATCGCTCAAAGGTCACATCTTGTGATTTTCTCTTTAAATTCGTCATCCAGCCAATCCCCACTTGGTTTTTTTAAAGAAATCACTACCTCTGTAGTTTCACGGCAGCGACCACAACAACAACCATAGTCCACAAGAGGAGAAATACTGATCTCCTCCGTCTGTAAGATAGAGGAGATCTCTTTTAGCTGGTTCAGTGTCAATTCTTCCGTCTGGATGTCTACGTGAATGCCATCTATCCCCACGATGCGATGTTTCTCCCAAATCCAATTTTCAGAGACCACGGTAGAACAAACATCCAAAACACTGGATAACAGTTTGTTAATTACACGAGATAACTTCCGGTAGAGTTTTCTCTTTTGGGCATCCGTCAGTTTCTTTAGTCGAGCCATTTGGATCCAAAGTCCCTAATTATCAGAGTTGTTTCTTTCGTGGCACCGTAATCACAAGTAGGGCACGATCCCGGCATTGTGTCTTGTTTGAAGTCAATTAAGATGGTGCCGAACGCTTGCGAAATCTTCTGCAACTGTGCATAGCTAATGGAAGATGCGCCGTACTTTGATCCTTCCAGAGACACTTCCAACTTGGTCTTACTTTCCACAGAGACAACGAGAGTGTGCTTGCCCTCTGGATTAAGGATGGGAGAGAGTATCTT
>Ga0098052_1001439_pt1 | contig 14881 bp, 12 predicted proteins | sample 15_taG_FD_81591 | JGI IMG/M metagenome (GOLD analysis project Ga0098052, IMG submission 81591) | Marine viral communities from the Subarctic Pacific Ocean - 15_ETSP_OMZ_AT15312 metaG | ecosystem: Environmental > Aquatic > Marine > Oceanic | place: Pacific Ocean | collected 2015-01-18 | reverse complement strand
TGTAATCAAACTCTAAACCGCCAATGGTTTCATTCGACGTGTAGTGCAGATAGGCCGCGTCATTGGTGATTGATAATGACGCCTCATCAGGCACGGCAGTGTGACCATTAGCCTCGCTGCTGGCAGCCACATGGCAGCTGAAGCCAAGCCGCTTGGCTTCACTTAATGCTTTCTTTCCCCAAATGCCTGTTTGGATAAAGTTAGCGCTACCGCCCTGGCCCAGTAAATTCATCGGCAGCATCGAGAACTGCATGCTTGCGCCGCCCTGCAAGAAAAGCACTTGGTAATTGCTGGGAATTGCTAGCAGTTCACGAAGATCTGCCTCGGCACGTTCTGCAATGGCAATAAACTCATCACTACGATGGCTCATCTCCATCACAGACAAACCACGCCCCTGATAGTCAAGCAATTCGTTACGCGCTCGCTCTAAAACGGCGGTTGGCAGGGCCGCAGGCCCTGCACAAAAGTTATAATGACGTGTCATCGCTTCCCGGTTCCTGTGCGCCATTGTCTACGTCTGCTGGCTCGCCTGCCTCTAAAACATCGGACTCTTCGGGCTCATCAACGCGTACGGTTTTCACCAGCTTCTCTTCTTTACCCAAGCGAATCAGCATCACACCCTGAGTATTACGCGAAGTCGTTGACACCTCTTCCACGCGAGTACGCACCAGCGTGCCGCGATCGGTAATCAGCATCATTTCGTCGCTGTCATACACCTGCATAGCGGCAACCAATGAGCCGTTACGCTCGCTGGTCTGCATCGCAATGACGCCCTGGCCGCCACGGCCGCGCAGCGGAAACTCCTCCAGTCGGGTGCGCTTGCCGTAGCCATTCTCACTGGCCGTCAGAATATAAATCTGGCCTTCGCCCTGGGCTTGCTCCACCGCCTCTGCCTGCGCAGCTACCTCGGCATCGGCTTCGGCATCAATCTGCTGGCTCTTCGGAATAATCAGACTGATAACTTCCGCATCGCCTGCCAAGCGCATACCACGTACGCCGCGAGCGGTACGGCCCATGGCGCGCACATTGCCCTCTTCAAAGCGAATCGCTTTGCCATTCGAGGAGAGCAGCATGACGTGATCGGAACCCGATGTAATCGCAGCACCGACCAAGCGGTCACCCTCTTCCAGGTCAATCGCAATCAGGCCAACGCTACGCGGGCGAGAGAACTGCTCAAGGCTGGTACGTTTGACCGTACCATTTGCGGTGGCGAAGAAAATGTAGTGCTCGGGGTCATAATCCCGGACCGGGAGAATGGCATTCACCGATTCGCCCTCTTCCAGCGGCAGCATGTTCACCAAAGGCTTGCCACGAGAGCCGCGGCTTGCATTGGGCATTTCGTACACTTTCAGCCAATACACCTTGCCACGGTTAGAGAAGAGCAGCACGGTGTCGTGGGTCGAGGCAACCAGCAGATGCTCGATGACGTCCTCGTCCTTCATGGCCGTGGCGGACTTGCCGCGACCACCCCGACGCTGAGCCTGATAATCAGACAGCGGCTGAGTCTTCGCGTAACCAGAGCGGGACACGGTAACCACCATATCCTCTTCCGCGATTAGGTCTTCAATGGAAAGATCCAGGTGGCTGGCTTGGATTTCCGTGCGGCGGTCATCACCGAACTGATCACGCACCGCGTGCAGCTCTTCACGGATGACTTCCATCAGGCGGTCAGCGGAAGCCAAAATTTCGGTAAACTCGGCGATCTTCTCAAGAATCGAGAGGTACTCATCCAGCAGCTTCTCGGTTTCAAGCCCAGTAAGGCGGTGCAGGCGCAATTCAAGAATGGCCTGAGCCTGAGCGGGGGAAAGCCGATATTCGGTGGCAGAGGGGTTCAGTCCAAATCCTTCATCCAGATCCTCCGGCTTGCAAGAGGTCGCCCCAGCACGTTCCAACATCGCGGTTACCTGACCAGGCTTCCACACTTTCGCCAGCAGCTTTTCACGCGCTTCAGCGGCGTTAGGCGAGGCTTTAATCAGTTCAATGACTTCATCTATGTTCGAAATCGCGACGGCCAAACCTTCAAGCAGATGGCCACGCTCACGCGCTTTCTTGAGTTCATATAGCGTGCGCCGCGTCACCACTTCACGGCGGTGACGAATAAACGCTTCGAGCATCTCTTTGAGGTTCAACGTGCGGGGCTGGCCGTTCTCCAGCGCCACCATGTTGATGCCGAACACGTTCTGCAGCTGCGTCTGGGCGAACAGATTATTGACGACCACTTCGCCGGACTCACCGCGCTTGATCTCAATCACCACGCGCAGGCCATCTTTATCCGACTCATCGCGCAGCTCAGCAATACCTTCGATTTTCTTCTCTTTAACCAGCTCGGCAATCTTCTCAATCAACCGGGCTTTGTTCACCTGATAAGGCAGCTCAGTGATGATAATGTGATCGCGGCCGGTTTTATCGTCGTGCTCGATGGTGTGGCACGCGCGCACGTAAATACGTCCACGGCCAGTGCGGTAAGCATCGAGAATGCCCGCACGCCCGTTGATGATCCCCCCGGTGGGAAAATCAGGACCGGGGATGTATTGCATCAGATCATCCACCGAGAGCGTGTAGTCGTCGATGAGCGCCAAGCAACCGTCGATCACTTCCCGCATGTTGTGCGGCGGGATGTTCGTCGCCATGCCCACCGCGATGCCCGACGACCCGTTGACCAACAGGTTGGGAACTTTCGTAGGCAGCACGTCTGGGATTCGTTCGGTGCCGTCGTAGTTATCGACCCAATCGACCGTGTCTTTTTCGAGATCCGCCAGCAGCTCGTGGGCTAGACGCGCCATGCGCACCTCGGTGTAACGCATGGCCGCCGCGTTGTCACCGTCGATGGAGCCAAAGTTACCTTGACCATCGACCAGCACATGACGCATGGAGAAGTGCTGCGCCATGCGTACGATGGTGTCATACACCGCACTATCTCCGTGCGGGTGGTATTTACCGATGACATCGCCGACGACACGCGCCGACTTCTTGTACGGTTTATTCCAGTCATTGCCCAGTTCATGCATGGCAAACAGCACACGCCGGTGAACGGGCTTCAGGCCGTCGCGCACATCAGGTAGCGCGCGGCCGATAATGACACTCATCGCATAGTCGAGGTACGACTGTTTGAGCTCGTCTTCAATATTGACGGGCAAGATTTCTCTGGCGATGTCACCCATGAAAGTCAGATCCTTTGCACTGCATTGGCACTGCGAGAGTTGAAAGCGCTTGAAAATGCCGCCTTTCATCGTACGAGACTGAGTACATGAAGGCGGCGCGCAGATACCGTGACATCATACCACTGCATGCGCATCAAGGGCAGTCGGTGACACCGCCATTGCCATTTAGGCCGTAAACGCCTCTTTGGGCACGATCAGTCCCCGCAGCACGTCGCGCACCTCACCTTCGATGGCGGCGGCTTTATTGGCCTTCACATCCAGCAGCACGAAGGTGAGGTCGGCCTGGGCGATCAAAGTGCCGTCAGATCGAATGATGCGGTGATGGCAGAGCGCACTTCGCTCACCAACGTCGACGATGCCCGTTAATACCTGCAAATCGTCCCCCTGGACGGCCGCCGCGCGATAGTCGATGTTTAAATTAACCACCACGAATGCCCGCCCAGCGCTGTGAAGCTGCTGGATAAGCCGAGGGTGCTCATCGAAGAATGCCCAGCGCCCCTCCTCCATAAACTCCAGATAACGCGCGTTGTTGACATGACCATAGCCATCTAGGTGGTAACCACGGACCCGCATACTGACGTGGGAAATTGATTCAGACATAGCATCCTCTTGTTCACTGCGTATGGAAATGGGGCAAGGAATCATTAATACCCTGCAAATCAAACACAAGTTTTAAACTCGTGCAACAGCAGGTCGCTGCACCAAGGTGCTGGTAGGAAAGGCCGCGTTTCGACATAATGTGCCACCTTTTTCATAGGATCGGTGACATGTGGTTTAAGCACCTGCATTTATATCGCCTACACGGCGCTCCCGAGCTAGATAGCCAAACCCTGGCCAACGCATTGGATGAGCACGCGGCCAAGCCGCTAGGCAATGCGGATGCACGCCGCTTAGGCTGGACAGCGCCTGCGGGGCGGCTAGGTGGCGACCAGCGTCTGCATGAAATTCAGGGGCACCGCTTACTCTCTGCCCTACGCCAAGAGCGCCTGCTTCCCGCGTCGGTTGTCAAAGAAGAAGTCGACGAAAAAGTCGCCGATATCGAGGCCAGTGAGGGGCGCAAAGTCACGCGCAAGGAAAAGAGCTCGCTGAAAGAGCAGGTCACCGAAGAACTCATGCCCCGCGCCTTTGTCCGCAGCCAGAAAATTGACTTATGGTGGGACACTAAGCGCCAGCTCATTGGCGTTAATGCTAGTTCCCGCACCCGAGCAGAAGATGTATTGGACCTGCTGCGTGAGACACTCGGCAGCTTAAAAGCTACGCCATTGAGCAGCCAAACACTGCCGATACACGCCATGACTACTTGGTTAGGCGACCCATCTAGCCGCCCAAGCGACCTACAGCTCGGCGACCAAGTGGAACTCAAGGCAAAAGGCGACGATGGCGTGCTACGCGCACGGCAAGTTGACCTAGACAGCGATGAAATCCAGCAGCTACTTGAGAGCGGACGCCAGGCCAGCAAACTGGCGATCAGCTTGGAAGGCCGCCTAAGCTTTGTGCTGCATGACGATTTAGCGCTGAAGTCGCTGCGCTTTGGCGACGCACTGATTGAAGAAGCCGACCATGCCGACGACGGCGATGATGCGCTAGCCCGCCTGGAAACCGACTTTATTCTGATGGCCCAAGCGCTTTCTGACGATGTTACCCGCCTGCTGGAATGGCTTGGTGGCGAAACTCAGCGGGAACCGACGGCTCAGCAAGATACCTAACGCTCTATATTTTAAGCCGCAGCCACCCGATTATTTTTGCTTATATCCAACGGATCGCATGACTCATCATAATAACGCACCCAACACTGACACCACCAACGACCCATGGGCAGACATTCGCCCCTATATGGATCATGAGGTGGCCGATGTTCTTGAACGGCTCTCTCACGATAGTGAACTGCTTGACGCGCTTACCCGCTTTAGGCTGCCGCGCATGGCCAAATGGGCGCGGCCCGTAGCGCGCGTGCTGGCAGGCCACGCCATTCGCCGTGAAGTAAAGGGTGTTACCAGCGTTCGCGAATTTCAAATGCGCATTGCCAGCTATATGGAGCGCATGATCCGCACCACCACGGATGCCTTTGAGGTCTCGGGATTAGACAAACTCGACGACAACAGCGCTTATCTATTTATCGGCAATCATCGCGACATCTCGCTGGACCCCGCCTTTGTTAATTACGCGCTTTACCAGGCAGGCCGAGATACGGTACGTATTGCGATTGGCGACAACTTGCTGAAAAAGCCCTATGTAACCGACCTGATGCGGCTAAACAAAAGCTTTATTGTGCCGCGGAGCGCACGCGGAAAGCGGGCCATGTTGGCCGCTTATCAGCAGCTGTCGTCTTACATTCGCCACTCGATTACCGAAGACAATCACTCTATCTGGATGGCCCAGCGCGAAGGTCGTGCTAAAAACGGCATTGACCGTACCGACCCCGCTATTATCAAAATGCTCACGATGGCAAAACGCCATGCAGAGCGAGATATGGTCTTCGGCGATGCCATTGCCGAGCTGAAGCTCGTTCCTGTATCGATTAGCTACGAGTACGATCCCTGCGACTCGCAAAAAGCTCAGGAACTGCATGATATCGCCACCCAGGGTAGCTACGCCAAGAGTGAATTTGAAGACATCCGCTCAATTGTTTCTGGCATTACCGGCTCTAAAGGCCGCGTTCAGCTAAAATTTGGTACGCCAGTGGGTGCCGACATGGCGACACCTGATGAAGTAGCTGCTGAAATTGACCGCCAGGTGATTGGTGGTTATCGCCTATTTCCCAGCCACTATCTGGCGCTGGAAGCATTGGGCGAATCGCCGGAGCTAGTCGCGCGTAAATCCATTACCCGTCAAGATCGGGAGCGGTTTAAAGCACGGCTAGCAAGCGTTCCAGAAGCACTGCAACCCTATTGGTTAGGGCAGTATGCCAACCCGGTGAAACATAAGGCGGGACGACTCAGCATATAAATGCTTACATGCAGCGGCTTACTTAGTTAAGCGTAATGATCAACGCATGCTCGCAGCTCGAAAAAGTGCTATGGTCAAGGCATTCATTGGTCTCGCTTGGTAGCTTCATCAGGCGCGGTCTTAAGGAGATTCTCTATGTCCGCATCAGAAATTCAAAAAACACGTATTATCAACGAGCTACGCGGCTTTATTCGCAAGCTTCTACAAGACCCTAAAATTCTAGAGCAGTCGCTGGCTATTGCACGCCAGCAACTGATTGAAGGCAGTAGCCCCGCCGTGATGGCACGTATTGCCAATGAGATTTCAGACACCACCAGCGTGCATATTCCTGAAGACCCGGCAGAGCACTCGGAAGCAGACAAGCTATTTTTAGAACTGCTGCGTGAAGTAGTTCAAGAAGAGCAAGCGCTCTACTAGTCTGTCAGGCTGAGCCTCTGGCTATTTGTACGCATTACCATGACATTACCGGCGAAGCACCTCCCCTTCGCCGTCTTTATTTGTACTGCCTAACCGGAATTATCACTCACCATGCCCAATACTGCCCCGCGCAACATTCTGGTGACGAGCGCCCTTCCCTATGCCAATGGCGCTATTCACTTAGGCCACCTGCTTGAGTACATCCAAACGGATATCTGGGTACGCTTCCAAAAGAGCCGTGGCCAGCAGTGTTACTACGTTTGTGCTGACGATGCTCACGGCACCGCGATTATGCTGCGTGCCGAGCAGGAAGGCATTTCTCCTGAAGCACTGATTGAACGCGTTTCCCAAGACCACCAGGAAGATTTCGCCCGCTTTGGCGTGGGGTTCGATAACTACCACTCCACCCACTCGGATGAGAACCGCTACCTCAGCGAGCTGATCTACACCCGCCTACGCGATAAAGGCCATATTGCCACTCGCGATATCGAGCAGATGTTCGACCCGCAGAAAGGTCTGTTTCTAGCCGATCGCTTCATCAAAGGCACCTGCCCGAAGTGCCACGCGGTCGATCAGTACGGCGATAACTGCGAAAAGTGCGGCGCAACCTACACACCTGCGGACCTGATCAATCCAGTTTCCGCCATCTCCGGTGCCACGCCCGAAGTACGCAGCTCCACGCACTACTTCTTCAAACTGCCAGACTTCGCCGACTTCCTGCAGCAGTGGATCAATGATGGCCACGTACAGCCACAAATCCGCAATAAGCTAATGGAGTGGTTTGAGTCTGGCTTTAACGAGTGGGATATTTCCCGCGATGCGCCCTACTTTGGTTTTGAGATTCCCGATGCGCCCGGCAAATACTTCTATGTATGGCTAGACGCCCCCATCGGCTATCTGGCCAGCTTTAAAAACCTCTGCGAGCGCAAAGGTATTGATTTCGATCGCTTCTGGGAAAAAGACTCAGACGCGGAGGTCTACCACTTCATTGGTAAAGACATCGTCTATTTCCACGCGCTGTTCTGGCCTGCCATGCTCCACGGTGCTGATTTGCGCACACCCACGGCGGTAAACTGCCACGGCTTTTTGACCGTCGATGGTGCGAAGATGTCGAAATCGCGCGGCACCTTCATCAAGGCTGCCACTTACGCTGAACATCTCAACCCCGAGTACCTGCGTTACTACTTTGCCGCCAAGCTCACCTCCAAGGTGGATGATCTTGACCTAAATCTTGAAGACTTCGCTGCCCGAGTGAATTCAGATCTCGTCGGTAAGGTCGTGAACATTGCCAGCCGCTGTGCCGGTTTTGTCAAAAAACTTGGGGGCGGCACCCTCTCTGAGCACTGTGCCGAGCCGCAGATGGTTGCCCGCTTTATCGCTGCCGGTGACGATATTGCCGCCGACTTTGAAGCGCGTGAGTTTAGCCGCGCCATGCGCAAAATTATGGAATTGGCCGATGAAGCCAATACCTATATCGCTGAAAAAGAGCCCTGGGCACTCGCCAAGCAGGATGGTCGCGATCAAGAAGTACTGGAAATCTGCTCGGTGGGTATCAACCTATTCCGCCAGCTCATGGTGTATCTGGCACCGGTGGTGCCCACCATGGCAGAGCAAGCCCGTGAGTTTATAAATATTGACACTCTTGATTGGGAAAGCCGTGGTAATGTGCTGGTCAACCACCCGATCAACAAATTCAAACCGCTGATGACCCGAGTTGAGCGGGACAAAATCGATGCCATGATCGACGCATCAAAAGAGGATCTGGTAGAAGAGCAGAAGCTAAAAAACACCCCGAAAGGCCCGCTAGCAGACGAGCCAATCGCGGATGAAATTAGCTTTGATGAATTTGCCAAGGTTGACCTGCGCATTGCGCGGATTGCCAAAGCACAATATGTCGAAGGTGCTGACAAACTATTACAGCTTACCCTGGATTTGGGTGGCGAAACCCGCAACGTCTTCTCTGGCATTCGTTCTGCGTACTCTCCAGAGGCCCTGGAAGGCCGCCTGACGGTGATGGTCGCCAACTTGGCGCCCCGCAAGATGCGCTTTGGTGTATCCGAAGGCATGGTGCTTGCTTCAGCGAATAAAGAGGGGATTTATCTGCTCTCGCCGGATGCTGGCGCCGAGCCGGGTCAGCGTGTAACGTAACGCCGCCATTCACGGATGAAAGGGGCAAGGCGAACAGCCTGCCCCTTTTGTTTTTAGGCTACTTTCATTTAGACCCATTAATGGCCGTCATAAACATCAATACGAGTTTGCTCTATGGGCCAGCGCCTCTCTCTATCATTGCGTTTTCGTTTCTTTGCCGTATTAGGCGGGTTATTAATCGTCGCAATGATAGCGCTCGCGGTCATCAGCAAATGGTTGATTTTCCCAGCGCTACAGGCTGAAGAACACACCGCCGTGCAGCGCGAACTAGATCGGGCTGAGCGCAGCCTAATGCTCAATCAAGAGAGCCTGCTCACCCAGGCACGGGACTGGGCGAACTGGGATGATAGCTACCAGTTTCTTGAAGGTAGCAACCCTCGCTATACCGAGGTCAACTTTAGCCAGCAGATGTTTGAAGACATGAACTACCACCTTATGGCGTTTTTTACCCTAGCAGGCGATGTTCATTTCTTGGCGGGGCTAGATCCAGTTACCGGTCGCTATCAAACCTGTACCGCAGCCGTTAACCGCTGTGGATGGATGGCCCCTTGGGTCGAGACGATGCAATCAGCCATCGCAAACCAGGTTGACCCGATAACGCTTTATATCGAACAGTGGCCCGCCATCGTGGCGGCTAGCCAAATTTTACGTACCGATGAGAGCGGCCCACCCAACGGCTGGCTGTTTAAAGTCCGAGCCATGGATGATGCCTGGCTTGAGCGCATGGCCGATTACACCGGGCTCCCCATATCGCTCAACGTCACACCCTACAACGCTGCAAAGGCTACCGAACTCACGTTTTCGGGCGACCAAGCCCGAGCATCACAGCAGTTTCCCGCCTTGGGAACGAACGAGGCTGTGTCGCTGGAGATCGAGTTAAATCGCGTGCAGTACCTCGCAAGCCTCACCACCTTTCGCTACATCCTGCTCTGGACAGCCGGTTTGATGCTGCTTGTCATTGGCATGGTGCTATTACTGCTCGAGCGAATGGTGCTGAAGCCACTGCGCCAGCTCACCGCGTTCACACAGTCTGCGGGCCAGCTTAATGACAGTAATGGTTTAACCCAACGTCGCGATGAAATCGGTATCCTATCCAGAGCCTTTTCAGAACAGCTCAGCTGCCAACAGCAGCTCAATGCGGAACTGCTCCGCATGTCGACCCATGACTCACTGACGGAGCTTCCCAACCGGCGGTTATTCGATCAGCGCTTAACCTTAGCGGTGAGCCAAGCCAGTGCAGACAGTGAACCACTGGCCGTCATGATGCTGGATATCGATCACTTCAAACTCTACAACGACTATTATGGCCATCAGAAAGGAGACGAGTGCTTACAGCAAGTGGCGACGGCGCTGCATGGCATATCCAACCAACATGACTTTCTTATTGCTCGTACCGGTGGAGAGGAGTTTAGCGCGCTGCTGCCAGGTATTACCCCGAAAGAGGCTACCGAATTTGCCAATGCGCTGATTGAGGCAGTCGACCAGCTTATGCTGCCCCACACCGCGTCACCTGTTAGCCGCTATGTCACCATTAGCTTAGGCATCGGTATGCTAGAAGATAGTGAAACATCATTGCCAAGCGCAGTTATGGGCACCGCTGACCAAGCACTGTATTTAGCCAAAGCCAGCGGCCGCCACTGCATGGCTCTCTACAAGCCCCCTCTAGCCAGCCACCCTATTTCTAAGCAAAATACGCCGTCATGAATGAACTCTTCGTTATTTTGGTCAGCACCGCGCTGGTCAACAATTTTGTGTTGGTCCAATTTCTTGGGCTATGCCCGTTTATGGGTGTCTCGAACAAGCTCGAATCGGCAATGGGCATGTCGTTGGCCACCACGTTCGTGTTGACGCTAGCCTCTGCCGCTAGCTACGTGGTTTATCACGGTTTACTGGTGCCCTTTGATATTACCTATCTGCGTACCATTAGCTTTATCGTCGTGATTGCTGCCGTTGTGCAGTTCACTGAAATCATGGTGCGCCAGCTCAGTCCGTTACTGCATCAGGTGCTGGGTATTTTTCTGCCACTAATCACTACCAACTGTGCCGTCCTCGGCGTGGCGCTGCTGTCGCTAAACCGAGAGCTGAGCTTTTTCCATACCACGCTATATGGCCTGGGCGCTGCGTTAGGCTTTTCGCTGGTGCTCGTACTGTTTGCCGCCATGCGCGAGCGCTTGGCCAGCGCAGATGTACCCAAGCCCTTTCGTGGGGCCGCTATCGCCATGATTACCGCCAGCCTCATGTCGTTGGCATTTCTTGGATTTTCCGGACTGGTACAGGGGTAACGGCCATGAGCGATTCCTTTTCATGGTGGGGCGTGCTTAGCGCCGTCGGCGTACTCACCGGCCTGGGCATCACCTTTGGCGCGCTACTCGGCATGGCGAGCGCGCGCTTTAAAGGTGAAGAGAACACGCTAGTTGAGAAAATCGATGCGCTGCTGCCACAAACCCAATGTGGCCAGTGCGGCTATCCCGGCTGTCGCCCCTACGCTGAAGCGATCAATCAGGGCGACGCCATCAATAAGTGCCCTCCCGGCGGTGAGGCAACTATTCTCGCCCTAGCGGATATGCTCGGCCGTGACCCTGCCCCGCTAGATGGGGAAGCAGCCAGTGAAGATACCGTGGCGTATATCCGTGAAGCCGAGTGTATCGGCTGCACCAAGTGCATTCAGGCGTGCCCGGTAGATGCCATTATTGGCGCGGCCAAACAGATGCATACTGTGATCGAAGACGAGTGCACCGGCTGCGACCTCTGCGTAGCCCCCTGCCCGGTGGACTGCATCGACATGCTACCCAGACGCAAGCCGCTGACACAGTGGGAGCCCATCGTGAGTGACCGTCAGCCATTAAGGAGCGCGCATGTCGGCCTATGAATTCCCCGGTGGCATCTACCCACCCGAACGTAAAGAGCGCTCTAATCAAGCGCCGCTGCGCACCGCGCCGCTGCCAAAGGTGGTCACGCTACCGCTGTCGCAACATACCGGTAAAGCGGCACTGCCCTGCGTCAACGTGGGCGATGCGGTCAAAACAGGCACACTAGTCGCCCGCCGAGATGGCATGGTCTCAGCTAATGTGCACGCCAGTATCAGCGGCACCGTGATCGAGATAACTGACAGCGTGATCATCATTCAAGGCGATGGCGAAGATCGCTGGGCCACGCTACCGCCGCTGGATTGGCGAACCGCAGAGCGCGACACGCTGCTGCAACGGCTAGATGATAGCGGGCTTATTGGGCTAGGGGGGGCGGGCTTTCCGACCTATATCAAAGCTCAAGTCAACGAGCACCATGCCCTTGATACGCTGGTGGTCAATGCCGCCGAGTGCGAGCCTTATATTACCGCCGATGACCTCACGCTTCGCCACTATGCGGCGGATGTGCTTGAGGGTGCTCAATTGCTGGCTCGCCTATGCGGAGCCGCGCACATCATCGTCGGTGTCGAAGATAACAAGCCTGAGGCTATTCAGGCCCTACAAGCCCTTCTTACGGTCATTGCTGACAGCGAACCGCTCGCGAGCGTGACTCTGAAGATAATCGAAACCCGCTACCCCAGCGGCGGAGAGCGCCAGTTGATTAAAAAGCTGCTGAACCGCGAGGTGCCTAGCGGTGGGCTACCGGCGGATATCGGCGTGCTATGCCACAACCCCGGCACGCTGCTCGCGGCGCTGCAAGCGGTACGCGACGGACTACCGCTGGTCGCAAGGGTCGTTACCCTAACGGGTGATGCCATTACCCAGCCCGGCAACTACTGGGTTCGTGTAGGCACCTCGGTAGACGCGCTGCTGGCGCAGGTTGGCGTGGACGACGAGCAGTTGCATCAAGTGGTGGTCGGCGGGCCGATGATGGGCACGCCGCTTACGTCATTAGAGGCCCCCGTTACCAAAACGACCAACTGCCTGATTGCCGCGACAAAAGAAGAGCTGCCGCCAGCACCCGCGGAAGCCCCCTGCATTCGCTGCGGCGCTTGTGAAAGTGTGTGCCCTGCTCAACTGCTTCCCCAGCAGTTGCACTGGTACGCCCGTGCCGAAAACGATGCCGCCCTTGAAGCCCATCATCTGTTCGACTGCATTGAGTGCGGTGCCTGCAGCTACGTTTGCCCCAGCGCGATTCCTTTGGTGCAGGACTACCGCTCCTCCAAACAGCGTATTCGGCATAAACGCATCGAAACCGCCAAAGCGGAACACGCCAAGCACCGCTTTGAGTTCCGCCAAGCGCGGCTGGTCAGGGAAGAAGCGGAGAAGAAGGCGCGCCGTCAGGCACGGCTCGCCCAGCAGCAGTCCGCTTCCAGCGACGCTACGGGCACTCAAACCGCTCCCGTGGCAGACCTTCGCAGCCTACGCATCGCTCAAACGGCAGCCAAAGCCGCCGTGCGAAAAGCGGAGAAAGTGTTGGCACGGGCCGCCGCTCAAGACCCGCAGCAGCGCCACGACGATTTGGAGACCCAGCTCGCCACTGCCCAAGAAAATCTAAAAGCGGCAGAAGCACGATTGGCCGACGCTCGCGCCGCCAGTGAACAGAAGGAAGCGCCATGAGCATGATGCACGCCCCCCAGCTGGGAAAAGCACCATCAACAGCCCATGTGATGCGCTGGGTCATCGCCGCCACGCTTCCGGGCCTTGCGGTGATGACGCTCTATTTTGGGCTAGGGATACTCAGCAACGTACTGATCGCGGCGCTTTGGGCCGTCGCCGCTGAGGCGCTCGTTCTACGCCTGCGCCACCGCCCCATTTGGCCGACGCTCAACGACTCCAGCGCCCTGCTCACTGGCGTGTTGCTAGGCGCCTCGTTGCCACCTGCGAGCCCCTGGTGGCTGATTGGCGTTGGGGTGATCGCCGCCGTCGTCGTCGCGAAGCAGCTCTATGGCGGCTTGGGCCACAATCCTTTCAACCCTGCGATGGTGGGCTATGCACTGCTGCTCGTGTCGTTTCCCACCCATATGACGCTCTGGGCACCGCCCCAATCGCTTTGGCCCGATTCACTATGGCCACAAATCCTGGGGTCCGTCCCCGTGTCCGCGCTGGATGCCTTGAGCGGTGCCACCCCCTTAGATGCCTTCAAACACAAAGGTGACGCCGTGCTCGCCAGCGAGTTCTGGGCATCGTCGCCGCTCCCTGACGGCACGCTGAATGCTTGGCGCAATATCGCGCTGGCATGGCTGGCAGGGGGCGTGGTGTTGATCGCCAAGCGGCTGATCAGCTGGCATATTCCGGTCGCTATGCTGGGCAGTATGATGCTGCTCTCAGCGCTGTTTTATGCCAACGACACCAGCCACTTTGGCTCACCGCTGTTTCATCTTGTCACTGGGGCAACGCTGTTTGGTGCCTTCTTTATTGCCACCGACCCGGTCTCAGCGGCCACCAGTCGTCAGGGGAAGCTGTTATACGGTGCGGGGATTGGCGTGCTGGTCATCCTGATTCGCAATTTAGGCGGCTACCCGGATGCCGTCGCCTTTGCCGTGCTGCTGATGAATCTCTGCGTGCCGCTGCTGGACATAGTCAGCGTGCCACGCCCCGTCGGTCAAGCTACCGCTCGGCCTGATGAGAGGAAGAGCGCGCCATGACCACTCAACACGCTATGCTGCGCGGTGCACTGGCCCTTGGCCTGTTTGCCCTGGTCACTGCCGGCAGCGTCGCCCTCACCCGCGCCGTGACCGCGGAGCGTATTGCCGAGCACCAGCTTGCTTATCAGCATCGTCAGTTGCAGGAGGTGCTGCCCGCTTCACTGGCCTCGGTGCCGCTTCAGGCCGTGCTGGAGAGCGCGTTTTCGCTACCCAACCCATTGCCGTTGGGGCACCGCACGCCTCAAGAGGGTTGGCGGGTACAGCAAGGTAGCGAAGCCGCCACCATTCTGCCGGTCGTAACACGCCAAGGGTATAACGGTGACATTCACTTGCTTGTCGCCATCAACCAAAGCGGGCAACTCACCGGGGTGCGTGTGACTCACCATCAAGAGACACCGGGGCTTGGCGATGATATCGAGAGGTCACGCAGCGCCTGGATCACGTCATTCAATGGCCTAAGCCTTGAGAGCCTGCCCCCAAGCGGCTGGGCCGTGAGCAAAGAGGGCGGCGAATTCGACAGCTTCACCGGTGCGACGATTACCCCACGGGCTGTCATTAACGCCGTTTATGAGGCGCTGCGCTACTATCAGCGCGAACTCATTCAGCAGGAGCCCGCACCATGAGCCAGTGGACACAGCTTGCCCGAGAAGGGCTT
>Ga0098052_1001436_pt1 | contig 14887 bp, 15 predicted proteins | sample 15_taG_FD_81591 | JGI IMG/M metagenome (GOLD analysis project Ga0098052, IMG submission 81591) | Marine viral communities from the Subarctic Pacific Ocean - 15_ETSP_OMZ_AT15312 metaG | ecosystem: Environmental > Aquatic > Marine > Oceanic | place: Pacific Ocean | collected 2015-01-18 | reverse complement strand
TTTAAAAGTCTTTATCCACTCATTAATGAAGTAGGTATTGATTACAGAGATTTTTACATCTTTGCTTCTAACTGGGATCCTGGATATTATAGAAAGAGCATAGATAAGTCAGTTGTTCAACCAATCATAGGGACTAGGTCAATGAAAGAAAAGAAATCATTTTTTGGTTCCAAATATTTGAAGGTACCACAAGAAGTTACTTTAGAAACATTTGTACCTAATAGCACTCCATTACAGCCACCAACAGATTTACAGGAAAGCCTAAGTGTAGGTCCTAAAGGTCCGATAGTTTCTTCATTTTTTCAATCTCCCAGGATACGGATTGAGCTTCCTAATTTAGAAGTAGGTACATTTAGTTATCAAGAAGATGATGTTAAAATAGAAATTTTCTTATACATTCAAAAAAGATTAATAGAATATTTTGAAGAACCCGTAAAGACTGTATTTTTAAAGTATGTTAATCCTCTGTATGGTGTTGGTGATTTGACCACCTTGGATGATGATGTTAAAGATTACATTACTATTAATATTCTACCTCTTTACAAAATAAAACTTGTAGAACTCTTTACACAGGAAGTGAGGTCAGAAGAACCAACTGATTATACTACAGCTGAATTAGATGATTCTGCTAAGTTTAGTGCTGGTTTGTCTGCCACAGATAACTTTAGTTCAAAGTTTCTAAATACAAACCAATTTGATACCCGACTAATATATAACAAAAGGTTAGGGTACTCGGAAAAAATAGGGTTCAGTGTGACCTTAGAGAAAAAATAAAAAAAAGATGGCAATAACGATCAAAGAACTTCTTGCAGCGGATACTATTTCACAGGCGGCAGATAAGATTAATTTTAATTTTGATCAGCTCTTATTGAACGGAGGTGGTCCCGTAGGACCTATAGGTCCACTCGGTCCTCCAGGACCAATTGGAGGAAGAGGTATTAGAGGAAGCATCTGGTATGAAGGCGAAGACAATCCTAACAGCATAATTTTTCCTTCACTTGAAACGGGAGATCAATACCTAAGAGGTCCTATTAGCTCCGGTGAGACTGGAGACGGTGATGTTTTTGAATACACTGGATCAAATTGGGTTTACACAGGAATAAATTTAAAAGGAGACACTGGTGATTCAGGTACAAGTGAGTGGACATTTTATCAAAATGGGCTTGATGCCGATTTTATCTACCCTTCCATTAATACTCTTTTTCATAATGATGTTAAAGCAGCTGTGATAGGTGCGGTACCTTCTACTGTACCGGCTCCAAGTGATACAAATTTTGTACTTGACAACGGTATAGCTAATAATCTTAACACAGATTTTGCATCACTCTTAATACACGTTCCTGATTCTTCTATAGAATCTATCGTTTTTTCTGGTGGAGATGCAGCTTTAGATTACACTACCGACTGGACTCAGCTCACTAGGATAGGCCTAAAGGATGGGGATAGGCTACAGATACAGGATGCTAGAAATGTCGGTGGACTTAACGATGTAGGTATTAATTTTATATCGGAATATAGAAACATAGAATTTGACGTCTGTAGAACATTTCAAGTTCAGACAGGATTGATTGGGAGCGGTGCAGGCTTAACCCAACCTGCTGACATATACTTAAGAGTTACTACTACCACACCCACAGGAGCATCCGCACCAGGGGTCATTAGGTTACATAATCAAGGGGGTAATAATGCGGACTTTAAAATAGGAGCTCCTATAGGAACTACAGGGTTTGCAGGAAGTCCAACTGGAAACATCTGGGGAGAAGGGCATATAATAGACTTTAATGCTGAGAATCAAATTAAACTTAATTCTCCCAGTGGGTGGATTAATGCTATATATTTGGATGCTACGGCAGGTGGTATTACAATAGATTCTGCAACTGAGACAGAAATGAATAATAATATATTTGATGTTAATTCAACCACTTCCATCACTCTTACTTCAGGTGATGTTATGACCTATACCTCTACCAATGATGCTACTTTCCAATCTTCGGCTGGTAAAGTTTTAATAAATGCACCAGCCGCCTGGACCACTGGTGCCATAGAACTTGATACAGGTGGTAAAATTATACTTACTGCTACACATAATATAGAACTAACTTCTGCTGAGGCCATTGAAATTCAAGCAGACGAATTTCTATATCTGTGGGGAGATAAAGGTATCACAGTAGCGACTAATGACTCTGCTGGTTTTCTTTTAACTCAGATAGATAGTAATATTCAGTTTGAGGCAGGCATTAGTACCCAGAGCATATTCGAAGTAGATTCTCAGTACGGGGAAATCATTTTAAAAACCACAGACATTGGAGTCCAATATGGGGCTAATAATAATTCTATCTTTTTACAAGCTCAGCGTCAAGATTTAGTCCCAGGTAAAAATGGTATTGGAATACAAATGCTTGAAACCCGACGACCTGGATCCGCTTTATCTGTAGGAGGTGATTGGGGAGACGGAAATGTTTCAATAGGTGATGGTATAGCTACTAATGTTAATAACCCAGACAATTCATTGTGGGTAGAAGCATACTTAGGAATAGGAACAAATCCTACACAGAACTGGGCTGATGCCCACATACTCAATCCTCAAGCTGTCATATATAAAGATAGTACAGGCTTAAATATAGGAACTTGTGCACTCTCTGTTAGAAATGATAACATAGATACTAGTGGACCATCCTCCATGTGGACCCCTGAAATTAGTATCGGAATAAACACAAAAATAGAGGGTAGCAATGGACAAGCTTACGGTCAGATGTATGGCCACAGGACGACACTTAAAAATGGTTATCTAGGTCCTACTGTGGCAGGAAATAATACTGATTTTGGACATTACATAAACTTTGAATGGACTGGGAATACGAATAGAAAAACTTACGGGTTTGCTGTAAATGATAATAGTCGAGGTCTAGAATCGGTAGGTTTTAATTACAATGGCTATTCCTCTGGTTTTCCAAGCGGTACTCCCATAAGGTATGGCTTTAAGAGTTCTAATGAAGACTATAATTATTTTGGTACCAGCTCCGGTGGGCATGGCGGCTTTAACATTGGAGTTGGCCCATCTCACCTCTATGAAGACCCTGAGACTCCACAGTTCGCATTTGTTGTTACCGCTGATAAAAGAGAGTACAATATGGCAGGGGCCTCCGGTAATCCTGGGCCGGCATATATGCCAGATTGGCCGTGCTTGGCACACTTCCATAATGCTTCAGGTAGTGATAATTCAGGTAATATATTGCTATCTAGTGGAGCTGGAATTCCTGATATGTCGAAGTGGGCCTATATGCTGTTTGCTAATGTAAATGGGTCGGGAACTCTAAGAGAGGAAAATGGGAGCATAACCGGAGGAACCGGGAATACTGTCATGTATAATACGAGTTCAGATGCAAGGTTAAAGACTAAGATAGTTGATTTTGAGGATGGATTAGATATAGTGATGGAACTTAAACCTAGAAAATTTGAATGGAAAAGAGCACCAGGAGTTGAATGTATAGGATTGATTGCGCAAGAAGTACACAAAATTGCTCCACAGTATGTGAAGGGAAGAATTGATGATGAGAGATCTCAACTGGGAATGGATTACGGTAAGTTAACACCGCTCTTAATAGGAGCAGTGCAAAAACAGCAACAAATGATAGAAGAGAAGGACGAGAGAATAAAAAGTTTAGAAGATAGGCTTAAATTAATAGAAGAAAAATTAGGATTATGATAAAAGAAGATAAAGACAGGTTAATAAAGTTCGTGCATGATTATGATGAGATTCACGATCAGATGGATGTAATGCAAATGACCATCAATGATTTAGTAGAAAAGAGGAATGCTTTAGTTGAAAGAGTAGACGAATTAAAGCTTAAAGAAAAAGCTTTCTTTGAAGAACTCCTAGAAAAATACGGTGCAGCTGCGCTGACCCCAAATAAATTAATGGAAATTGCTAGATGCTAGCCATAAAAAATATAATATCTTGGATCTTAGATCCTAAGAACCGATCGCTCATTATATCGGCAGCTTTTATAGTCATCTTATTTCTATTACTTTCTACATGTAACCGAGTAGCCGGTTTGAAGATGGAGATAGAAAAAGGTAAAGAAGAATCACAGAGGATAGTTAATAATTATGAAGCTGCACAAGATACGGTGATAATGTTTACTGAAGCTAACGGTAACTTGGTAGGCCAGATTCAGGGGTACGAATTGACAGTAAAAGAATTAAAGACGGAATATGAAAAACTCTTTGGAGAACATGAAGATTTAAAAAAAAGACCACCTTTAACTATAACTAAAGTTGTGACAGTGATTAAAGATAGCTTAATTGAAGTTGCTGTAAATTCTACAGGTGACAGTACAGGTGGAGAATTAACCTTTTCAGATTCTACATTTTTCTCAGAAGGAAATTGGAGGAATCTTTCAGGTACGATTCCATACAGCTTGAATAATACTTTAGAGAACCCAGTCATTCCAGGTGATGGTTCTTTTGAAATTGGACAGTCACTGTCCCTTTCAACAACACTTACTAAAGATAAAGAAACTGGAAAGATAATGATAAAAGTTGAGACTCCCTACCCAGGAGTTACATTTTCTAGCATCCAAGGAGCCAGTATTTTGGATGATGAAAAGAACAAAAAAATGTGGAGACAGGCAAGGAAAACTTGGGGCATAGGCTTTGATGTTGGGTACGGTGTTCTGATAGATGTCAGAAATTCGAATGTTTCTACCGGACCTTATTTTGGTGTAGGTGTGAACTATTCACCAAAGTTGCTTCAGTGGGGTAAATAAATAAGATATAATGGAATCATCTAGGTACATACAAATCTCAGATCAAATATTACTTGAGTATGTCTATACGGATCAAGGAGATCCTGCAGAATTCGATACTCTTGCATATCCCATAGAGCTCATGGAGGATGGGCATAACAACAGCATGTACCTCTTCAACACAGAAGCAGTAGCATCTACTATGGGAAATTACCGAGACATTTCAGCTGCTTCAGTGGATAGTAAAAATGCACAGTACGCATTTCTTAACACAGATGTAGGAGTACCTTACAATGATTACGATCCTAAGCTCACAGACAGTGTTAACTTATTACAGACTTTTACACCTAATGTAGATGCTGTTTATGACAGGGTAAGAATCCACTTTATAGCAGGAATGAATTTTGAGGGAAAGTATGATGGAATAATTTTTCAAATACAAGCAACTAGGCGAGACGGTGTACTCATAAACATGGCCTCTATCGATTATTTAAAAAGTGATACACCAATGTTTAACCCAGATCCTTTACTCTTAGCTGATAAATTGTATGCCACTTACATAGAGTTTAGAGTACCATCACTCTATTACATGCTTAACACTTTTGATAAAACAGATCCTAATGGGTTGGCTTATAGGTTTACTAGTGGACAGGGATTCATTGGAACCAGTCCAATAACTATCATGGCCAAGGGGATTTATCAGACACTTAACGAAAATGGTTATTCTATTTACAATGTACAAGACCTTAATATTGCTAAGATTAATGCTAGAGATATTTATGATAATCTTTATGCAGAAGTCATAGAATCTTCTGGGGGAGATTATTTTGAACTCACAGGTAAGGTTTTAGGTTCTACTCTTTCTAATTTTATTGCTACTCTTAACAGCCAGGGTAATGGTGATTACATGATCTTCCACCAGATAGTCTTAAGTGAACAGATAGGTTTGACCTTTAGGAAGACCAGTGAACAGATGTTTACACAGACCCAAGACTTTGACTTACCCATACTTTACAGACCCATCATAAATCACAGTGCTACTGCCGTTTCATTTGCTATAAATTACAACATGAGACTTTACAATAAAGCAGACAACACACAGATCATTAAGCAGGCAAGGTACGTCTCTTACGATCCTAAAAAATACGGCCGACGATTGATGAAACTTAACTTAGGCACAGTCCCTACAATAGCAAAAGTGTACAATGAATTAGGTGATGATAGTGGTAACCAAATTGTTGTAGGCGGATCAGTAGCTAATAATGCTAACTTGGCCGATAAGATAACAGAAAATTTGGTTGTTAAACCATACTTTAACACGACATTTAGAGATAGGATAAATGTTAAAGCTTCAATGTCTACAGTTAAAGTGGAAAATATAACAGACGTATAATGGCACTAGCGAACTACCAAGATTACTTTCAAAGAATTAAACAGTATGGAGAGTTGTATAAGAAATTTACAAACTTAGCTGTAGATGATGTAATATTGCCTCAAGGAGATGGGACTATTAGAATCTCACCTTTTGATGATTACATTCTTTTTACCATTTATGAGGAGAGAAACGGTTCGGACACTCCCATTGACTTTTTAAGTGCAGGAAGCATATTCTTGAGTTTCATTGGAGAGAACGATGAAATTAAGATACCTTATTATACTAATGTTAAACAGATGGACTTATCGGCAGGCCAAGTCTTGTTTAGGATTAGTGCTGAAGATTCTAAGAAAATTCTTGCTTTAGATAACAATAATTTTTATGTATCAGTGCAGATGCAGGCTGAGGGTGAGAATGCATCTGATGAGTCTGTAATTTACACCGGTAAGTTCTTATCATTTGCTGATGAGGCACAACAAAGCCTTACTGATAAGTATGATCTCTTACTAAAAGCCAGTATAGAAGAAGGCGTGGAACACCAAGCACAGATCTCAGAAAGGGATAAAGAAATTGCTCAGCTTAAACAGACTATCACAGACCTCGAGAATAGGAATCAGGTATTGTTTGATAATAACATTACCATATCTAATGAATTAGCTGATTTAGCTAAAGACTTAAGTTCTGATGTTATAGATGCAGCATTACAAGCTTCGGCAGCGGCACAGCAAGCTGGGGCGGCTGCTCAAAAGGCTTCTGTAGATATCCAAGCAAGCTCAGCAACCATAGCAGCAAGTAATGCCGTTAGCTTTAGTAGTATGTCTAATGAGTGTAAGACAGAAGCATTAGAAAGATATTATTAGAAAGATTTACAATATAATGACCTATGTTATTAAGTGCAAGAAATAATCAATTCATCTATAACCTTCCGAGGACTTTCATACCTGAACACCTTGTAAAGAAGTATAGGCCTTATCTTAATAAGATGCCTGGTAATATGATAACGGAACCCATAGATTTTTTGAACTACGGCATACAATCATTGAACTTACCTGGGCCAACATTTGATCCTGTTGAACAGATAGACTATCCTGGTCACCACAGAAAGTGGAGAAGTAGCTTACCCTTGTCTACTACAAGAGATCCTAAAGAAATGACTCTTACAATGCAGGCATTTGACGGGTATGTTAATTATTGGATGGCAATAGAAATATTTGATTATTACTACACAAGAGATGGTAAGACTGCCTATGTCCCTGAGGGCGTAGGTGTACAAATCATGGATTCTGAAGGAATCGTATATGTGTCAGCTAAAATGAATCGTATGTTATTCCAAGGAGTATCTGCATTAGACCTTAATTTTTCCAGCAATACTGTAGAATTTCAAACTTTTGATATGACATTTGTTTACAATGATCTTGAAATAGTTGTTAACCTAGACTAATAAATATAAAAACAAACCTACAATGGAAACATTTTTAGAACATATAAATAAGCAAGCCGACTCGAAACTCTTTGAACAATACATGTTAGAATCTGAAGAGTGGACAGATGAACAAGAAAAAATGGTAGATGAAGTCGTTGAGAAATTTATGGCTGACCGCAAAGATGGTAAAGACTTGGAAGTTACTATGGAGGAAATAATACAGGAAGGTCTGCTTGGTTCAATTTTAGGAGGCCTCAGTGGTTTTGCTTTAGGCAAATCAGTTGGTAAAATGCTTGCAAAAGTTTTAGGCATCCAAAAGGGAGTATTTTATGATCTTTTAACAAGTCGCTTAGTGGGAGCTGCATTAGGAGCAGCTGTTGGTAAGAAGTTTTAATTTTTTTATGACACAAATCGGTATTGACTTTTCTATAAACAGCCCAGGGGTTTGCATCCTAGATTCTGAAGGCTACCACTTTATTTCTTTTTTTAATTACGGAGGAAGGGACTTAGATAAAAAAATTCTTAAAGCATTTCAGCATCATTTTTCTTTAGATGAAGAAGGTGTAATTAGTAGCCAACTTTACAATAGAGGAGTGAGGAGCAAAGAATTTTTGTATCGTGAACGTGAAAAAATGAAAGATGCGGAAAATCTCTCGCACCTCATATGTGAAAAGATAACAGAGTGGGATATACAAGATGCCCAAATTTATATGGAAGGATTTTCATACGGGTCTAAAGGTAACTCTTTTATTGACATCATTCAGTACAACTCATTTTTAAGAAAGGATCTAGTGACTCTCTATAGTGAAGATAACATTTCAGTTTTTCAACCATCTCACGTTAAGAAGACTGCTGGGAAAGGTAATGGGAATAAACACTTTATGGTTAAAGCCTTTCAAGATAATGTCTTAGATGATGACCTATTAATAAAAACAAAATTATGGAATTGGATGAAAGGAAAAGACTATTCAGAAAGAATACCAAAGCCTCTTGATGACCTATGCGATGCATACTTCATCTTACAGACAGGAATCTTGAATGCTTCTAGTTAATACTATACTTTCCTTTCGAGGAATCAGTTAATTTTATATTGAAGAATTGTAAATTTGTTTCAGCTACATGAAAAAAAAATTTAATAAAATTAAAGCAATAGGAAAACAAATCTTTTTAATTAAGGATGAATTTACTGAAACTCCATCAGGAATTATTCTTCTCGGTAAAGAAGGTACTAATCTTCCACCCTATAGTGGAACAATTGTGGTCGTAGGCGACACTGTTGAAGATCCGGACTATAAAGAAGGTGTCCGAGTTTTATACCATGATTTTGCAGGATTTGAATTTGAACACGGAGGTCAAAAATACTACAGTGTTCGTGAAAAAGATGTAGCAGCCATCATTGAAAAAAATGTTACGGTACAGTGAAACAAACCTTCTTTGTGAATATATAATAAACAAAGGAACTGATACTCAGGGACTTTGCTAAACGGCATTAACATAGGCAAGTAAATTGGCACTTTTAAGGCAATTAAATAGGCTTCGCTATGTGTTAATCCAAAATTAATAACATAAAAAAAGGCAATATTATGGCTAATGAATTCGACATTTTTAATGTAAGTGTAAGTGATCTAGACACTGGAGAAGCTCCTTCAAAAGGAAGCGATTTATACACTCCCAAACCAGATCAAGGACAGGACGGCGTTTACCGTTCTTTAATCAGGTTCTTACCGAACCCAACAAATCCCAGAAAACCTTTCGTAAGAAAATTCGTCTATTGGTTGGAAGACAATGACGGAAATGGCTTTTATGTTGACTCACCCTCAACAGTTGGCGATAAATGTCCGGTACAGGATATGTTCTTTAAGCTGAGAAATTCAGAATCAGCAGTAGATAAGAAGATGTCAGAATCTCTAAAACGAAGAGAAAGTTTTTACGCTTTAGTACAAATCGTAAAGGATCCTCAGAACAGAGATTTAGAAGGACAGATCAAAGTTTACAAGTTCGGTTGGAAAATTAAGACAAAAATTGATGAAGAGCTCAATCCACAATTCGATGAGCCAACTCAAGTGTTTGATCCTTTTGAAGGAAAGAACTTTGAACTGGTAATTTCAAAGAAGGGTGGCTTTCCGAATTACGATTCTTCTAAGTTCCAAGGTACTAAATCAGCAATGACCATTGAAGGTGAGGCTGTAAGTAACACGGATGAAAGTAGAAAAGCAATTCTTGGATATTTAAAAGATGCTCCAGATTTAAGCAATTTTGATTATCACGCTTGGACAGATGAACAAAGAGGTAAAGTAATGAATGTACTTTCTCAGTTCGTTTCACCAGGAGCTTCTATTAATGTTGTAACAACACCTACAGAAACTGTAGCTGCTGTATCATCAACACCAAAGGAAGAGAAGAAGGCAGAACCTGTAGCTGCTACAGAATCTAATGATAATCTTGATGATTTTATCGCGGGCTTAGACCTATAAGATAATGACAGAAGAGATTTTAATATCCTCAGATCTTAGGGCCCGAATTATCGATAAGATAGCTCGGGTCCTTTATCGTAACCATAACCATACGGAAAAAAGAAAATTTCTAGAAAGTAGGGGTAGGTTAAATTTTGCATGTCCTTATTGTGGGGATTCTACAAGTGTTAATCGTAAGAAGAGAGGTAACCTTTATTGGAACGATTTATATTTTCACTGTTACAATTGTAGCGAACATAAATCTTTAGATGATTTTTTAAAAGACTTTGATGAAAACTTTGAGGGTGAAGAAAGGGTAACAGTAGTTAACTTCATAAAAGATAATCGCAAACACTTTAGCTTAGGTGAGAGCTTAGATTTTTATTTATTTGAAAAGATACAAGCATTGGCTCTTTCCTTTGATGAAATCTCTAAAGGTTTCAATGTCTATCCAATTAATGAACTTACATATAGGGCTTATCCTTATCTTAGGAGTAGGCTGTTACATCATAAGTTAGAACACTTTGGATATGATCCTAGAAGAAAAGAACTTTATATTTTTAATTTAGACACTAAGGGAAAGATAGTAGGATTTCAAATCAGAGGATTAGAAGGAAATGGACCAAAATATAAAACATGGAATTTACAAAGAATTTACAATAGACTAAGAATACCTTTAGAATTACCAGAGGAAGAAACAGAGGCGATAAATAAAATATCAATGCTGTTTGGTATTTTAAGAGTAGATCTTGGTAGAGACTTTACAATTTTTGAGGGACCTATTGATGCTATGTTCATGAATAATTCTATAGGTTTGACTGGAGTTAAAAAGAAGATCGTAGATTTTGATGAGATCCCAACTGCTCGTTATATGTTGGATAATGATAGAGAAGGAAAGACTAAGATGATACAAAAAATTAAGAACGGACAAAGTGTATTCTTATGGAGCAAATTTTTAGAGTCTTATGAGATAAGAGATAAAAAGATTAAAGATTTAAATGACCTCATTAAGTTTGAATATAAAGAACGGACAGGCTGTTTAGATGCGATAGATGAATATTTTAGTAGTGATCCACATGATATAGTTTTCTTATGATAAAAACATTTATTGAATTTGTGAATGAAGAATTAGAGACTGAAGGTTTTTATGATGACTTGGAAAATAGTAAAAAGAAACTTAAGCTTATCCCTAGATTTAAGAGTGAGCTTAAAGATAGTAAAATTGAATCTTCATTCACAATGGGAAAACCTAAAAAGAAGTTTAAACCTAAAGTTTCTAGGATGAAGAAACCTAATGATAAAGGAATGTTTTAATGTTTGATGATACCAAGATAAAAGAAGCTAATGATCGCCTAGAAGAACGGCTTATCCAAGATAGGTTAGAATGGAGGGAGAAGATAAAAGACCTCATATACAAGAGTAAGAGTATGTCGGAGCTTGCCGAATGTCAAGTATTCATGTTATCATATCGACAGATCATCCTAGATAAGTTAGGTGAGTTTAAGACGACAATATATAAAAGGAAGGCTACCTGGGAAAAATACTTTAAAGAATCCTGGAGGAATTATTCTTTAGATTATGATCTTAAATTAACAGGAGGAGAGAAAGCTCAGTTTATTAAAGCTGATTTAGCTTCTCTTAAGATTCAAATTTCTTTATTAGAATCACATGTAGAATATTATTTGGAATGTATTCGAACTTTAGATAATATGGCCTTTGCAATTCGTAATAGAATTAGGTTAGAAGATGATATGCTATAATAAGATGAATAACAAACACTTTAAAGCTAAACAAGATTACGGTTGTGATATAATAAAAATGCCGCTTAAAGAATTAAAAATGGGAAGAGGAACAGCATTAGAGCAGGCTCCGAGACTTGCTAGATTTGCAAGATTTTATACTTTATTGGAACAAGAACTGGAACATCCCATATTGGTATTAGGTGATCAACTTTACAATGGGGAATTAAGAGTTATGGTAGCAGTAGAAAAAGGTTATGAATATATTGATGCTATTGTTTCGGATGATATTAAATTATTGGAGAGTTTGAGAGTCTTACAAAGGAAAGATGCTCATCGATTTTTCCCAAAGGAGGAATTAGAGCGATCAGAAAGAGAAGGGCAATAATGGAACTTTCACTAGCAGACAATAAAAAATTCTTAATCATAGATTCCTGTACTACATTAGAGTATGAACAGTTAAAGTCTAGTCTTACCAAGAAAATTGACGGTTGGAGATTTCATCCTTTAGTTAAAAAGAAAGTATGGGATGGGAATATATCATTCATTAAAAGAAATAGGGTACCCTCAGGTCTGTGGAAAGAAGTAGTAGATGTCTGTAAAGAATATGATCTTAAATTAGGTATTAATAATGTTACCGAACTTTTTGATACAGACATTAATGAAGGTAAATTTAGAGAGTGGGTAGAAGATTTTTTCAAAGATCACCCAGAATTTAAACCGCGGGAGTATCAAATAGATGCAGCTTTTAAAATTTTAAAATATCGAAGATGCTTAGCAGAACTTGCAACATCTGCTGGTAAAACTCTAATAGCTTTCATGATAGTAGCTTACCTTATGGAAAATTTAGGTAAGAAAAGAATTTTAATAATCGTCCCAAATGTAAGCTTGGTCCTCCAGGCCACTGGAGACTTTGAACAGTACAATCACCAAAGTAGAATACCTTTAAAGATACAGCAAATTTACGCAGGAGTAAAACTCAGAAAGAGTTCTAACATAGTCATTGGTACTTATCAATCTCTAGTTAAAAAAGACGCAGAATATTTCGAACAATTTGATGCTGTTATGGTAGATGAAACTCACAAAGCTAAAGCAGCTTCTATACAAAAAATTACAGATAAGTGTTGGCACTGTGATTATAGGTTTGGGCTATCAGGAACAATACCAAAAAGAGGTACTGTAGACCGTTTAACTTTAATGTCAGCATTAGGCCCATTGGTAACTCAGATTAAAGCGGCTCAATTACAAGATGAAGGATTTATTTCTTCTTGTAAAGTCATTCAACTTCAGATGGAATATGCTACAGAATCCCAAAGAGAAGCCTTTTGGCAGTTATCGCGAAATTATGCGGATAGACAAAGGCTTTTTAATTTAGAACAGAATTTTATTAATCAGCACGATGGAAGGTTAGATTTTATATGTAATATAATAGGCAAGACAAATACCAATTCATTAGTCCTTTTCCATAAGATAGCATACGGTGAGAAAATATATAATAAACTCAGAGAAACTACCGATAAGAAAGTTTATTATGTTGATGGGAGTATTAATAAAGACATCCGTGAAGAGTTTAAACACCGCATGGAACGAGATGAAAATGTAACCATCGTCGCCAGCTACGGAACTTTTTCTACCGGTATTTCTATTAAGAACATCCACAATATTTTCTTTACTGAAAGTTTCAAAAGCGAGGTCATAATAAGACAGAGTATTGGAAGAGGTTTAAGAAAGCACCATACAAAATCTCACGTGAAGATATTTGATTTTGTAGATGACTTGAGGTATCAAAACAGTGAGGCAGATTGGCTTAATTATGTGTACAAACATGGAATACAAAGAAGAAAAATTTACAAGGAAGAAAAGTTTCCATGTGAAGTCCAATCAATAAGATTTTAAACTATAATATATTAGACACAACGGTTGAATATATAAAAAAAAGAAACAGCAAATATGAAACCACTTAAGAAATTCTCGGCTATTCTAGAAAATGATAATAGTATTCTAGAGTCGTTGACCAAAACATACGGCTCAGGCATTGTGGATCTTGTAAAGAAGCTTGGCTACAATAGTATGGAAGATATCGCAAAAGAAAAGAAACTTCTTTCTAAGCTAGAAACTCTATTAAAGGATCTACCCAAAAAATCTGATATTAGCGAGGATGACGCTGAAGAAATCGAAGCTGATATTCTTAAAAGAGGAGAACCTAAGTCTATCGAAGGTAAAGCGGGGCAAGTTGTTACTAAAGCTGAAGGTTCGGACCCAGCAGAAGTTGCAGAAGCCGACGAAGAAGATGAAGAAGCAGGAGCAGCCGGTAAGGCGGTACCTAAAGAAATAGGAGACGGTGAAAAAACTTCTGATGAAATAGAAGATGATGAATTGAAATTAGGAGAACCTGAAGCTGAGCCTGAATCTAAAGGAGAAACTAAAGTTTCCCCAGATGAAGATATAACTGATGATGTTCCTGAAGAGGAAGATGATCCAGAGGCTGGAAGGGATGTTCCAATATATCCACATGAAATAGGAGAAGAAGATGAACCACAAATTAATGATCCTGAGGAAAATGATAACCCTGAAGGATATCCTCCACCTGCAGGTTTAAGTGATGATGTTCCTGATCCTGAAGAAGTTGAAGCTGATGAAGTTGAAGCTGCTAGGCGGATAAAAACATTTGAAGATTTTGTACAAGAGGATGGACAAGATTCTACATCTACAGTAATTAAAAAGGTTCGTTACTCTGATGATGCTACTGAACCTGAAGATTACGGAGTTCCTGTAGCTGCATCGGCTGATCCTTTAGCTGAAGACGGAGATCCTGATAAGGAAGATGCTGAAGAAGAGGAAGAACATTATAAAGATGCTGTTAAGGATGATGACGATCAAGAAGATAAGTTAAAGAAAGATGCTGAATTTGATAAAGAAAAAGAGAAGGAAGCTGAAGAATTAGAAGAAGATCATTTAATTTTATCATTTTCTAAATTCGTTTCTGAGAAATATGATAAAGTTGTTTGGGGTGGAGATGAAGGAGACAAATCTAAAACTGAACCAGGAGAAGAAGATTACGAAGATGAAGAAGGAAAGGATGAAGGCTGTGGAGATGATCATGAAGAAGAGAAAGACGAGGCATATGATGAAGTAACACTTGGTGGTAA
>Ga0098052_1001431_pt1 | contig 14920 bp, 10 predicted proteins | sample 15_taG_FD_81591 | JGI IMG/M metagenome (GOLD analysis project Ga0098052, IMG submission 81591) | Marine viral communities from the Subarctic Pacific Ocean - 15_ETSP_OMZ_AT15312 metaG | ecosystem: Environmental > Aquatic > Marine > Oceanic | place: Pacific Ocean | collected 2015-01-18 | reverse complement strand
AGTTGGAGCAGCAGTTTGGCTTTGATAAGCCTGCCCATGAACGCTTCATCGGCATGATGGCGGACTATCTCACCTTGGATTTCGGCACCAGCTTTTTTAGAGACAGGCCGGTGATTGACCTGATGATCGAGCGGCTGCCGGTGTCGATCTCCCTCGGTTTATGGACCACCCTGCTGGTCTATGTGATTTCCATTCCGTTAGGCATTCGTAAAGCCCTGCGCCACGGTTCACGCTTCGACGTATGGACATCGGGGCTGGTCATTGTCGGGTATGCGATTCCTGGTTTTCTGTTCGCCATTCTACTAATCGTACTGTTTGCTGGCGGCACCTACCTGGACTGGTTCCCGCTACGCGGGCTGACCTCGCCGGATTTTGCCGAGCTATCCGCTTGGGGCAAAGTGAAAGACTACTTCTGGCACATCACCCTGCCGGTTATCGCGGCGGCCATTGGTAGCTTCGCCACCCTCACCATGCTAACCAAAAATAGCTTTCTGGATGAAATCCATAAGCAGTATGTACTCACTGCCCGAGCCAAAGGCGCCGATGAGCAGCGCGTGCTGTATGGGCACGTCTTTCGCAATGCCATGCTAATTATTATCGCGGGTCTGCCCTCGGCAATGATCGGTATTTTCTTTACCGGCGCGCTGCTGATCGAGGTGATTTTCTCCCTGGATGGGCTGGGCCTGCTGGGCTTTGAAGCGGTCATGCAGCGTGACTATCCGGTAATCTTCGGTACGCTGTTTCTCTATACCGTCATCGGGCTGCTGCTCAAACTGATCTCGGACTTAACCTATGTGTGGGTTGATCCGCGTATCGATTTCGCGTCGAGGGAGTCTTAATATGCACGTTCTTACCTCACGCCTCTCGCCTATTACCTTGCGCCGACTGGCGGCGTTTAAAGCTAACCGCCGTGCACGTATCTCGCTGTGGCTCTTTGGCATCCTGTTTATCATCAGCCTGTTTGCCGAGCTGGTCGCCAACGACAAACCGATTGTGATGCAGTATGACGGCCAGTGGTACGTGCCGCTGCTGGTGGATTATCCAGAAACCGAGTTCGGAGGTTTCCTCCCTACCCGTGCCGATTACCTGGACCCGTTTATCCAGCAGCAGATCAGCGACCACGGCTGGGCGCTCTGGCCGATCATTCCGTTCTCCTATCAAACCCTGGATATGCAGATGACGCAACCCTCGCCTGCGCCGCCGGATAGCCGCCACTGGCTGGGCACCGACGACCAGGGCCGCGACGTACTGGCGCGGGTGATTTATGGGTTCAGGCTATCCGTAGCATTTGCGCTAGTGCTCACCGCTGGGTCATTGGTGATTGGCGTTTTTGCTGGCGGGGTACAGGGCTACTTCGGCGGCAAGGTGGACCTCATTGGCCAGCGAGTCACCGAGATTTGGTCAGGCCTGCCGGTGTTGTTTTTATTGATTATTTTGGCCAGCTTTGTACAGCCTGGCTTCTGGTGGCTGCTGGGTATCATGCTGCTTTTCTCCTGGCTGGGGCTTGTGGATATTGTTCGTGCCGAGTTTTTGCGGGCCCGCAACCTGGAGTACGTTCGCGCCGCCAAAGCCATGGGGCTTCCTTCACGGCTGATTATGTGGCGACACGTACTGCCTAATGCCATGGTCGCCACGCTGACGTTTATTCCCTTTCTGTTCACTGGTGCCATCGGCACGTTAACCGCACTGGACTTCCTCGGCTTTGGGTTGCCACCGGGCGCTCCATCGCTGGGCGAGCTAGCCGCTCAGGGCAAAAATAACCTGCACGCCCCTTGGTTAGGGATCACCGCCTTTATGACCCTGGCGATCATGCTTTCCCTGCTGGTATTTATTGGCGAAGGCCTACGCGACGCCTTCGACCCACGCCATGTTAAACAGCGTCCTATCTCTGTCCAGGAAAATTCTGCTCAGGAAACGCCCCATGTCTGAACCCACTACCAAACCGTTACTGCGTCTTAAAGAGTTAACGGTATCTTTTGATGGCAATGTGGTCGTGGACGCTCTTTCGCTAACGGTTAACGCTGGCGAAACACTGGCCATTGTCGGGGAGTCCGGCTCGGGTAAGTCGGTTTCCGCACTAGGGGCCATCGACCTACTGCCAAGCAATGCGGAAGTGCGCGGTCAGCGCTGGCTGGAAGAGACCGACCTGACGCGGCTAAACAAGCGCGACTGGAACGGCATTCGTGGCAATCGTGTTGGGTTCATTTTTCAGGAGCCGATGACCTCGCTTAACCCGCTGCACCGCATTGGCAAACAGATTAGCGAAACGCTGCGGCTACACCAAGGCTTGAGCGGCCAAGCAGCCCGCCGCCGGGCAAAAACACTGCTTGAACAAGTCAAACTACCCCGTCCTGAAGAGCTACTGGATGCCTGGCCCCACCAACTCTCCGGCGGGCAGCGCCAGCGGATGATGATTGCCATGGCCATTGCCAACAACCCAGCCCTACTGATTGCCGATGAGCCCACCACCGCACTTGATGTCACCGTGCAGCAGGAGATTCTCGCGCTGCTTAAAGAGCTGCGCGACCAGCACGGCATGGGCGTACTGCTGATTAGCCATGACTTAAACCTGGTACGCCGCCACGCCGACCGCGTCTGCGTGATGTATCAGGGCAAGGTGCAGGAAACCGGCAGCGTTACCGAGGTGTTTAGCGCCCCACAAAGCGATTACACCAAGGCGCTGATTGCCGCCGAGCCCGAAGGCCGCCCTGCAGAACCCGCAAACACAACGCCTCTGCTGACAACACAACAACTGCGGGTAAGCTTTAAGCGCCCTAAAACGGGGCTGTTTCAGCGCCAGCCCCCCGCCTTTGAGGCGTTAAAGGCCACCAACCTGACTATTGCCCCCGGTGAAACCTTGGGCATTGTTGGAGAGTCGGGGTCCGGTAAAACGACACTCGCCTCGGCGATTATGCGTTTGGTCGCCAGCCAGGGTGAGGTGCAGCTTGGCGATACACCGCTCAGCCAGCTCTCGGGGGATGCGCTCCGCCGCCAACGCCACCGGCTGCAGATGGTGTTTCAAGACCCCTACGGCGCCCTTTCACCGCGGATGCCGGTATTCGATATTGTCAGTGAAGGCTTGCGCTTTCACTATCCAAAGCTTAGCGATGCGGAAGTGGCCGAACGGGTACACCGCACCTTGTGGGAAGTCGGCTTACCGGAAAGCTGTGCGGCCCGCTACCCTCACGAGTTTTCCGGCGGACAGCGCCAACGCATTGCCGTAGCCCGAGCGATTATTTTAGAGCCGGAACTGCTGGTGCTAGATGAACCCACGTCAGCGCTTGACCGCACCGTGCAAAAGCAGCTGGTTGTGCTGCTGCGCGAACTGCAAGCCCGCCGCCAGCTTAGCTATCTGTTTATCAGCCACGACCTTGCCGTGGTACGGGCGATGGCGCATCGGGTCATGGTGCTAAAAGATGGCGAAGTGGTCGAACAAGGCAACTGCTTGGACGTACTTGCTGCCCCTCAACACGCCTATACCAAAGCACTCATCGAAGCTGCGCACTTGCACTAAGTGCCTGCTTAACTTTTTGTTTAAGCAATTTTTCGGATGTTCTGCAGCCTTTAGTCAAAACAAGATAACGGTATAAAATATAGTGTTTTTACGCAAACAAGATACCGCAATGGACATCTAGTCCATTGCGGTATCTCAACGGAAAAAGGTCGCTTAAAAGCTGGCGATCTCTTCCGGAGTAAGCTCCCGCCATTCGCCAGGAGCAAGGTCATCGGGCAGCAATACATCACCAATCGAGCGGCGATGTAGCGCGTTAACGTGGTTGCCTAAAGCGGCAAACATGCGCTTCACCTGATGGTAGCGCCCTTCGGTAATGGTGAGTTCCGCTTGTTGCGGGGTGATAAAACGCAGCGTGGCTGGCTGGGTAGGCGTTTCCTCACCTTCCAGTAAGATACCCTCAGCCACCTGTTCTATCGCCTGCTGGGCGGCCTCGCCTTCCATCGGCTCAGCCAACTCCGCTATATAGACTTTGGCACAGCGGTGGCGTGGCGAGGTCACTCGGTGCGACCATTGGCCATCATCGGTCAGTAACAGTAGGCCCGTGGTATCCACATCTAGCCGCCCTACTGGCTGCAGCCGCTCCACTTTAGGTAAGTCGATAATGTCGATTACCCGCGGGTAGAGACCCCGGCGAGCGGTACACTCCACATCCACCGGTTTATGCATCATCACGTAGCGAAGCCCCACTAGGGCGAGCCGTTCGCCGTTGAGCTTCACTTCGTCATTTTCAGTATCTACCTGGGTGGCCGCCTGCTTGATCGGTTCGCCATTGAGCGTCACTTCACCGTTTTTAAGCGCCCGTTTTGCGAGGCTGCGGGTTAGTGGTGTGGTCTCACTTAAAAAACGATCAAGGCGCATTATTGCCCCACTCCTGGCAGCAACGAAAAGCGGTCGGCATCTTGCCAGGCAGGAAATTTTTCACGAAAGGCATCTAGGTCCGTTTTATCTAACGTCCCCGTTTCAATAAACGGAGTATGGGCGGGATGGTCGATCAGCGGTTCGCCTTTAAAATCGACCAGCATGGAGTCGCCGCTATAGGCCAGCCCCTTGGCATCTTCACCCACGCGGTTAACACCCACCACGTAGGCGAGGTTTTCCACCGCGCGCGCCTGTAGCAAGGTTCGCCACGGATGCCGCCGAGGAGCGGGCCAATTAGCCACGCACAGGATGGCATCATACTCGAAATGCTCGCCCTCTGCTGGCTGCTGGCGCATCCATACGGGGAAACGCAGGTCGTAGCACACGCTGAGCTGCAGCTTAAAACCGTTGAGTTCTACGATGTGGCGCTGCTTGCCCATGCCATAGCGTTCATGCTCCCCGGCCATGCGAAACAGGTGGCGTTTGTCGTAGTAGCTCACTTCTCCCGTTGGCGTTGCCCACACCATACGGTTGTAGTACTGGCCGTCGTCAACAATGGCGACGCTGCCGGTCACCACGCAGTCCCTTGCCTTCGCCTGGGTTTGCAGCCAGGCAACGCTTTGGCTCTCTTTCATGGGCTGCGCCATTTCCCGGGAATTCATCGTGAAACCGGTGGCAAACATCTCTGGCAGTACAATCAGGTCAGTGTCGCGACTATCTAAATCACCCAGCAGTGCTTCTAAATGCGTGTGGTTGGCTTGGGGATCTTCCCAGCGTAAGTCGCACTGCACCAGGCTAGTTTTTAATTGACTCATGCCACGTCTCCTTTGCATCGGTGTCTTTATCAATTGTGTGCTAGATTAGCATTTTTACTTAATGAGGCTGCTATGCTTCCATCAGCTCCTCGGGACCCTGAAGCGGTCAAAGGCGTCATGTTTGGCTTAACCGCCTACACCATGTGGGGGTGTTTCCCGCTGTTTTTTGCCCTCTTTGACGGGGTTCCGGCCTTTGAGATCTTGATTCACCGCATTTTGTGGTCGTGCCTATTCCTGGTGGGGCTGATTAGCGTGTTGGGCCGCTGGTCACCGGTCGTGGCTGCATTGGTGCAGCCTAAGCGCTTGGGCCGAGTGTTAGCCTGCGCGCTGCTGATCGCCTTTAACTGGGGCATCTATATCTATGCGGTGGAGAGCAAACAGGTGCTGCAAGCCAGTTTAGGCTACTTTCTCACCCCGTTGGTGAATGTAGCACTGGGCATGCTAGTACTTCGGGAAGTCATGGCGAAGCTACAGCTTGTGGCGCTGGGCCTCGCCAGCCTTGCCATTGCGATTCAATTTATCATGCTGGGTGAATTACCGTGGCTTAGCTTGCTGCTTGCTCTTAGCTTCGGCAGCTATGGACTGTTTCGTAAGCAAGTGCCACTGGATGGACTGTCAGGTCTCTTCGTGGAAACGCTGCTGCTATTCCCGCTGGCGCTAATGGCGCTTACCTGGATGAGCTGGCAGGGCGAGTCACATTTCCTCCACGATGCGCCCATGTCCGCGCTGTTAGTCGTGAGCGGAGTCTTAACTGCCCTGCCGTTGATGGCCTTTGCAGGCGCGGCGCGTCGCTTACGCTTGGCCACGCTGGGGTTCTTAATGTATATCAACCCCAGCATTCAGTTCCTAATTGCCTTGACGATTTTCGGTGAGCCCCTGGGCATGACCCAACTCGCTACGTTCTTGATGATCTGGACCGGTCTTGCGCTCTACTCCTGGTCCTCATGGCAATCACGCCCGCGTCAAGCGGCGGTTTGACGAAGCAGTCGGTAACGCTGGCTGCTCTTTATGAGCCACACTGGTTGCGGTGTTTTTTTCCGGCGGGTAGCCAACACGGAAACCGCCCCAGTGCTTGCCATTAATATAAATCGGCACTGAGAGGTCGTGCATGATCTCGCCAGTATCACGCTTGTAGGTTTGCAGTAGCAGCGGTTTCTCGTGTGCACCGCAACGGCTACCGGTAGGATCATCAAAAATACGCTTACTGCGGCAGTACTTTAGATCGTGGTCATAATCGCCGGTTGGCGCGCGGCTTACAGCAGCATTGTGGGTAGGCACGTAGCCGTTACGGTCACAAGCAATGGCGTAGCTCAAGCCATATTCGTTGAGTAACGGCTCCTGAAGGCTGGGCAACTGCTGATCCGTGAAAGAATCGAACCCGGTATGGTAAAGCGGGGGGCGAGTGCCGTTAATGGCCGCATAATCTGGTTGGAACAGCGCTCTTTCTGATAGCTCCCCTCGGGCAATGGCTTTCTCAAACAGTTTACCGATGCGGTCAGCGGTTTGGCGGGCAACCAGAAAGACGGTTTGATGCCGCCCCTGTAGACGCTGCTGCGCCAGTTCGCCGTCAACACCTTCTGCGGCATCCATGAGCGCACGCGCCTGAAGGGCCAACTCGTGCATGTTGCGGTTGCCTTCATCTACATCGTCCTCCAACTGGCTCAGGCTGTCGGCCACCGTTTGGCTATGTTCTTTAGTACTGGCCATAGCATCGGCAACGCTGGTGATCTCCTGCTGGACTTGATCAAACTCTTCGGTCATCGTGGCTAAGCTGCTGCCTACTCGTTGCATCCCCTGGGAGCGTTCGCGAACCCGCGTCATCAAATCCCCCATGGTGGCCACCACGCTCTGACCGCTCTGATGCATATCTTTGACCAGCTCATCAACGCTTTGCGTCGCCGTCGAAGTCTTCAAAGCGAGGTTACGCACTTCTCCTGCGACCACAGCAAAGCCCCTGCCATGCTCACCTGCTCGAGCGGCTTCAATGGAGGCATTCAGTGAAAGCAGATGGGTCTGTTCGGCAATGCCTTCAATCATTGAGGTGACGCTGCGCACACGCTCAATTTTATCGTTGAGTGCAGTCAGCATATCCAGCGCTTGGTTAGAGCGCTCAGCCACATCGGTCATATCATGGATGATAGCAGTTAGTTCATCGTGATTATGATGGCTAGCTTGCTGAGCATTATCGGCAAGGGCAGCCACCTGGGTAGCACTGGCACTGACCTGCATAATGGCAGCATTGATAGCGCTCATACTGGAGGATGCTTCGCTAGCCATAGTCTCCTGTTTGCCCAGCCGCTGAGCCATCAAGTCAGCGTAATGGGACACTTCCGCCGAGGCAATGGCCGTGCTACTGGCACGATTCATTAACCGGTAAGCCATAGCGCGCAGCGAGCCATAGTCTCTCAGGGGTTTTAGCCCGCGCACCGATTGCTTCAACCGGTGCTGATCAGCGCTATAAACACTATATAATCCGACAGCCATCACCCCCATACCACCCAATAAAGCGCACAACACAGCGAGGTATTTCCAAGCACCTGGCTGAGACACCAGCCCGATAGAGGCTATCAGTAGTAGCAATGGCACCAGCCAACGAAGTAGTCGCATGTGAGGCACTCTTTTTTAGTTGACGTTGTTGAGTTGGAAAACGCTGGGATGTAGGAGACCCCTCTTTCTCAGTAATCTTAACGGGTTATGCTAATGAAAGAAGTAGCACTTTGGGGGAAGAGCGATCTGTATTGCTGGCAAGGAAACGGCAAATGCCGTAATTATCGTTATAACGCGCTAAACTATTGCCTTTATTTTCAATGCTGCCCTTATGCACACTCGGCCTAAGCCATAGGAGCTTATGTTTAAGCGCTATTTGCCTATTTTTACCTGGCTGCCCCACTACCATAAGCGTTTGCTTGGAGCCGACCTTCTGGCAGGCTTAATTGTGACCGTTATGGTCATACCTCAATCGCTAGCTTATGCCCTGCTTGCGGGATTGCCAGCCGTGGTAGGCCTCTATGCGAGTATTCTGCCGCAACTGCTGTATACCTTTCTTGGCACCAGCCGCACTCTGGCGGTAGGGCCAGTCGCCATCATCGCGCTGATGACCGGGGCCGCGCTATCCTCGGTGGCCGCGCCTGGTACCCCCGAGTACCTGCAGGCTGCGCTGGTGCTCTCGCTGCTCTCAGGTGCCATTTTGGTGACCATGGGGGCGCTGAAGATGGGTTTTTTTAGCAACTTTTTAAGCCACCCGGTTATTTCGGGCTTTTTGACCGCTTCGGGAATTTTGATTGCCGTTAGCCAGTTAGGCAGCCTGTTGGGCGTTTCAAGCAGTGGCTTCACCCTGGTAGAGCGCCTGATGACGCTACTGCCTAACCTGCCTACGTTTAACCCTTATACAGTTGCCATTGGCGGTGGAACGCTGCTGTTTCTGGTGTTAATGCGCCGCTATGGCAAACAAAGCTTGATAAAGGTAGGCCTTCCCGCAACACTCGCTGATTTAATGGCCAAAGCCGGGCCCGTTTTTGCCGTGGTGGTCACTACGTTGGCGGCGTGGCACTGGCAGTTGGCTTACGAGCATGGGGTAGCCGTGGTCGGCACTATTCCCAGCGGTCTGCCCGCACTTAGCTTTCCCTGGGGGGATGCGTCGTTATGGCGAGCACTATTAATACCCGCCATGTTGATTAGCCTAGTGGGGTTTGTCGAGTCGGTTTCTATGGGGCAAATGCTGGCAGCAAAACGGCGCCAGCGTATCTCCCCCAACCAGGAGCTGATTGGCTTAGGGGCCGCCAACTTAGCGGCAGGATTTACCAGCGGCATGCCTGTTACCGGCGGCTTATCCCGCACCGTCATCAACTACGATGCGGGCGCACAAACGCCTGCTGCTGGGGCCTTTGCAGCGCTCGGTATTGCACTTGTGACCATGGCGTTTACCGGCTGGCTCTACTATCTGCCCATTGCCACTCTGGCGGCCACCATCACGGTGTCTATTTTGACCCTGGTGGATATCCCCATGCTGCGCCAAACCTGGCGCTACTCCCGCAGCGACTTTGCCGCCATGGCGGTCACGATTCTATTAACACTGGTGGAAGGCATTGAAGCGGGCATTATTGGCGGGGTGACGCTCTCTATTGCGCTCTTTTTATACCGCACCAGCCGCCCTCACAGTGCGTTAGTGGGCCGAGTGCCGGATACCGAGCACTTTCGTAATGTAGAGCGGCATGATGTGGAGACGGTGAGCAACGCAGCCCTACTGCGCATCGATGAGAGCCTCTACTTCGCCAATGCCCGTTATCTCGAAGACACCGTTTACAACTTGGTGGCCAGCCGCCCAGAGCTTGAGCATGTCGTGCTGATCTGTTCAGCAGTCAACCTGATTGACGCCTCGGCCTTGGAGAGTCTGGATGCCATCAATGCTCGCTTGAAAGATTCCGACGTCAAACTGCACTTATCAGAGGTGAAAGGCCCGGTGATGGACCAGTTGAAAAAAAGCGACTTCCTGGATGCGTTAACCGGGCGGGTATTTTTAAGCACCTACGCGGCATGGCGGCAATTCTCTTAGCTTAGGAACGCATAAACCACTGAAAATCCAGGCAACCGCCTGGCTTTTTTTGTGAGCCTAAGGACTATTTTTGACTGCCCACCAGAACAGCGTTGACAGCCTCTCTAGCCTTACCTACTATCACTCGACCACTTAGCAAAACCAAATACCGCATAGCAAAACATAAAGTAACTGAACGTAACGAGCCCAAAAGCAACAATCACAATAGAAGCAACCACAATAAAGGAGCATTTCAATGCGTCCGTTTGCTCACCGCCTACTCATCGCCGCACTTCCCCTTTCTTTATTGAGTGCATCAATCAGCCATGCCAGCGAGGTAGAACTCCCTGGCACTATGGCCTGGACGGCCTACGGCACCAACTCTAGCGGTTACGCCCAAGCCGTTGCGATTGGCAATATGCTGCAGAATAAGTACGACTCTTCTGTGCGCATTCTGCCTGGTGATAACGATGTTTCCCGTATGACGCCCCTTAAACAGGGTCGCGTTGACCTGTGCGCTTGCGGTATCGCCAGCTACTACGGCGCTGAAGGGGTCATGATGTTTGCCGACCGCGATTGGGGTCCGCAGCCGCTGCGCGTGATTACCACCTCTACCGCGTCGTTTGGTCTGTCGCTGGCTGTGGCGGGTGATTTGGACGTTGAAACCCCCGCCGATTTAGCAGGCAAACGCATTGCTTATATTCGCGGTGATGATGCCCTGAACAAAGGCACTCAGGCGTACCTTGCCTTCGGCGGCCTAACCTGGGATGACGTTGAACGCGTTGACTACCCCGGCTATGCCCGCTCTTTCGACGGCATTATTGCTGGCGATGTGGACGCCTCGTTCACTACCACCGTTACACCGCCCGCTCAGCAGCTCGCGAGCAGCCCACGGGGCGTTAGCTGGCCGGTGCTTGACCCTAACGATGAAGCTGGCTGGGAACGCATGGCGGCGGTGGCACCCTACTTCCGCCCCCATGAAGTCACCGCCGGTGCAGGCGGCATTAGCGCCGACAACCCGGTACCCAGCGCCAGCTATCCCTACCCCATTGTGGTGGCGAATCAAGACCTTGAAGACAATGTCGCTTACGGTTTAATCAAAGCGATGCAGGAAAACTACGACGGCTACAAAGATAACGCGCCGGGTGCAGTGGGCTACGCGCTGGAGTACCAGGATTTACAGTGGGTAATCCCATTCCACGACGCAGTGGTGGAGTACTACAAAGAGATCGACGTGTGGACCGATGAGATGCAGGCCCACCAAGACCAACTCGTTGAGCGTCAAAACGTATTAATGCAGGCCTGGGAGCAGTTTATGCAAGACGCACCCAGCGATGCCGATACGTTTACTACTGACTGGATGGCCGCCCGCGCTACGGCGCTCACCGATGCTGGGTTCGAGCCGATCTTCGAGTAACTCGCCACGGGGCGGCGCTCGCCGCCCCTGCTGATTGATGGAACGCCCTATGACCACCGATACCGCACCTGCCAGCACGCCGCAGGTTAAAGAAAAGATCAGCCAAATCCGCGAGCTGCCTCTGGCGCTTCGTTGGGTGCCTGCCACCGTCACCGTATTACTGATGATGATGACGCTGGACTACCTGTTTAACTGGGGCTTGCTCACGTTCGTGACCGGGCTAGAAACTCAGTTTTACTATGCAGTGGTGGCACTGCTTCTGCCGCTCGTGTTTCTGCTATGGCCCATGCGCAGCAGCCAGCAGGAGCAATCGATTCCCTGGTATGACTACCTGCTTAGCGCTGTCACGCTAATTGTGGGCGGCTACTTTGTGTATAACGCTGTTCCCATTCTGGAGCGCGGCTGGGCGTTTGCAGCTCCAGATATCGCCATTTATTTCAGCTATGCCTACTGGTTATTGATTATCGAAGCCGCCCGCCGAGCCGGCGGTTTGCCGATTGCCATCATTGCCGGGGTGTTCTCGCTTTACCCCTTAGTAGCCGATATCGTTCCTGGCCCGATCCAGGCATTCCCTTCTAGCCTGCCTGAAACGGCGATGTACCACACCATGAGCACCGAAAGCATCATGGGGGTTCCGCTACAGGCGTTTGCAGGCCTGGTGATTGGCTTTCTGGTGTTTGGCGTGGTGCTGCAGAAAAGCGGCGGCGGCAAATTCTTCATTAATTTAGCCTTTGCGCTTTTAGGCCATGTACGCGGCGGCCCGGCTAAGGTGTCGATTTTTTCCAGCGGACTGATGGGCTCCATGAGCGGCAGCGTGATCAGTAACGTGCTGACCACCGGGGTACTCTCGATTCCGGCCATGCGCCGCATTGGCATGAGCCGCTCGTTTGCGGGCGGTGTGGAAGCCTGCGCCTCAACCGGTGGCGTATTGATGCCCCCAGTGATGGGCGCCACCGCCTTCGTGATGGCCATGTTCCTGGATATTCCCTACTCAGCAGTGGCGCTGGCAGCGGTCATCCCCTCGATTCTCTATTTCCTTGGTCTGTTCATTCAAATTGATGCCTATGCCGCGCGCAATGACATCAAAGGCCTGCCCGCCATCGAGCTGCCGTCGATTAAGCAAACGCTGAAAGAGGGCTGGTACTTTATCTTCGTCTTCGGCCTGCTGGTGTGGATGCTGCTGATCATGCAACGCGAAGCGGTTGCCCCATTCTATGCGACCGCCCTGCTGTTAGTGCTCAACCAGCTCTCTAAGCAGAATCGCTGGGGTTGGAAGGATGTCACCGAGACGCTCTCGTCGGCGGCCAAGCTGTTTGCTGAGCTTATCGCCATTCTGGCGGGCGTGGGTATGTTGGTAGGCGCGCTCTCCATGACCGGCCTGTCGGGCACCATTGCCAACGACTTTATCAATATCGCCGGCGGCAGCGTGCCATTGCTGCTAATTATGGGCGCGGTCACCAGCTTTGTGTTGGGCATTGGCATGACCGTTACCGCGGCCTATATCTTCCTGGCGGTGGCGCTCGCCCCTGCGCTGATTCAAGGCGGCGGTCTAGACCCCATGGCGGTGCACATGTTCATCCTCTACTGGGGCATGCTCAGCTTTATCACGCCGCCCGTGGCACTGGGTGCTTTTGCCGCCGCCACCGTGGCCGGTGCCCGCCCGATGGAAACCGGCCTGCAGGCCATGCGCCTAGGCAGCGTGATTTACTTTATCCCCTTCCTATTCGTGCTGAACCCCGCGCTGATCATGCAGGGCGAACCATTGATGATCATTGCCGTGTTTATCCAAGCGGTTATCGGCATCATCCTGTTTGCCTCCGCGATGCAAGGCTACCTGATGGGCGTGGGTCGTTTGGGTTACGGCGCGCTGCAGGAAATCGTGATTCGTGCGCTGGTACTGATCGCGGGGCTACTGCTCGCCCTACCGGGCGGCGGCATGGTACCGCTAAGCCAGTGGGAGTTGATTGGTTTAGCCGCCGTGGCGCTGCTACCCGCCGTGGTGCTTGCCCGCCTTAGCCAGCGCCATCACCAGCGTTCGCTCACTGCCAACGCTTAATGCCACCCTCGAGGATTCTTATGAGCACAAAAACAAATCTCACCCTCGTACTCGGTAGTTTAACGGCAGGCCTGCTGACGGCTGGCAGCGCCAGCGCCATGCCTAGCACGCTGAACTGGACCGCGTATGGCACCGGCACCAGTGGCCATGCGCAGATTATGGCCATCAGCCAGCTGCTACAGGAGGAGCACGGCACTCAGTCCCGGGTTATTCCGGGTGAAAACGACACCATGCGCATGACACCGCTGAAAACTGGCCGCGTGGATCTCTGCGCCTGCGGCATTGCCAGCTACTACGGCTCTGAAGGCGTGATGATGTTCGCCGGGCCGGACTGGGGCCCGCAGCCCATTCGGGTGATTTCTACCTCCATGGCCAGCTTTGGGTTAGGTATGGCCGTGGCAGGCGACGTAGAGATGGATTCCATCGCCGATCTGGAAGGTAAACGTCTAGCCTACCTGCGCGGCGACGACGCGCTGAACAAAGCCGCTGAAGCCTACCTAGCTTTCGCGGGTTTGACCTGGGATGACGTCGAGCGCGTTGACTTCCCCGGCTACAACGCCGCCTTCGACGGCATTATCAGCGGCCGCGCCGATGCCGCTATTACCACCACCGTGACACCGGCGGCGCAGCGGTTAGCGGCTAGCCCTCGTGGCTTACAGTGGCCAGAACTGCCCACTGACGATGAAGCAGGCTGGGCACAGATGCTGGAACTGGCGCCCTACTTCCAGCCCCACGATGTGACGTCAGGCGCGGGTATTAACGCTGACCACCCGCTTGCCAGCGCCAGCTACCCCTATCCGATCATGGTGAGCAACGCCGATTTAGCGCCAGAAACCGTCACCGGCTTGATCACCACGCTAGTGGAGTCCTTCGACGACTATAAAGATAACGCCCCAGGGGCTAGCGGCTATGCCCTTGAGAATCAAAACATGACCTGGGTGGTGCCTTTCCACGATGCCGTGGTGGCGTACTACCAAGAAAGCGGTGTATGGACCGATGAAATGGACGCCCACCAGAACGCTTTGGTGGAGCGGCAACAGCTGCTAATGGACACCTGGGAAGCCTATCAAGCCGATGCGCCCGAAGACGAAGCGGCGTTTATCGACGGCTGGATGGAAACCCGGCGGGCTGCCTTACAAGAAGCTGGGTTAAACCCCGTTTTTTGATGTTGCTTCAATCACGACGGAAATCATTACCTAAGGCCGCCTCTGCGCGGCCTTTTGTTTAGCCAACAACGTTCCGCAATGCAGAACGTTGTTTTGCATTATTGACTCTAACGGCATCTTTCGCCATGATCACTTCATTCCGAATAACAACTTTAAATTTCATATAGCGAAATACGGGAGCCACTATGAGTGTTCACTACCAGCGACATGGCGAGGTCGGCGTCATTAGTATCGCTAACCCGCCCGTCAACGCATTGAGCCAAGCGGTGCGTAGCGGTTTGCTCAGCGCCCTTGAAGAGGGATTGGCCGACCAGCAGGCCCAAGCACTGGTGGTGATAGCAGAGGGGCGCACCTTTATCGCCGGGGCCGATATACGTGAATTTGGTAAGCCGCCCCAAGCACCGCTGCTACCGGATGTCATTACCCAGCTAGAAGCCTGCTCGAAACCGCTCATCGCATCGCTACACGGCACTGCGCTAGGCGGCGGCTTGGAAGTTGCGCTGGGTTGCCACTATCGTGTTGCGCTGGCAGGCACCCGCGTTGGTTTACCGGAAGTGAAGCTT
>Ga0098052_1001430_pt1 | contig 14922 bp, 7 predicted proteins | sample 15_taG_FD_81591 | JGI IMG/M metagenome (GOLD analysis project Ga0098052, IMG submission 81591) | Marine viral communities from the Subarctic Pacific Ocean - 15_ETSP_OMZ_AT15312 metaG | ecosystem: Environmental > Aquatic > Marine > Oceanic | place: Pacific Ocean | collected 2015-01-18 | reverse complement strand
TTTACAACATTTGAGATTCCGTGCTTATTTATTATCTTTTTCTTTTCACCAAAGCTAAAAGGATTTTGTGGGCCACCTGAAATATCTGAGGTCACTACATAGGCATCTTTAAATTTACTTTTAAGCCACTTATAAGCTTTTGCATGATGTCTGCCCATAGGTTGAAACCTACCTGGATAGATTGCTACTATAGTTTTGATCTCTTTTTGCTCAGCTATTATATTATCAGCTAACCAATTTCCTAAGTTCATAGTGGTACCCTTTTTATTTTATTATAATAAATATTAAGTTGACTCTCTTATTAGTCTATCTTACGTAATGCAAATTACTTTAGTAGTTCCGGATCCACCTAATTGATCTGCTGTTTGAGTGTATAATTGTTCTGTTCCACCAGGATCTGCAGTAGGTAAATTATTTATATATACTGGGCTGTTCTGGTGAGAACCACTATAAAAATACGGTGCGCTTTCACCAAATTGAGATATCGATTGTATTCTCCAGTCATGTTGTGACTTATATAACAATAATCTGTCACCTGATTTTAGTTGTAATAAGTTATCATAAACTTCACCATCGATTGTAGCACCTTTATTAAAACTTTTATAAAACAAGCTAGTGGGTTCTGCATATATATCAGTAGCGCGGTATGCGCTGGAGGGGCCACCTGGTTCACCCTCTTTGGACAAAGCAAAATATATAGGATCTTCTGTGCCGGCCGGGAATCCAGCATTTTCTATCATTACCCAAGAAACAGGAGTTTGAGCCCGGCCACCTGCTATGTTAATAGCTCCTATAGGGTAAGCAAAGGTTCCCATATTATTGTAATCACCACTCATTGACACTATTCTTATAAAGTGACCTGTATCTGGTCCTCCAAACTCAGAACTTCCTGTTAAATTCAAAGCACAATACTTCCTATCAGAACCTGGTTCATCGTATGCCTCAAGTATATAATTTGCACGGCCGGAAGATAAACGACCATCTACAATAAGTTCGTTGTAAGTAAAAAGATCAGCTTGAGCTCTATTTTGAAATAGTGCAGAACTAGCAGTAATTGCCCCTTTTGTATCTACATTAAACATCGAAGAGCTTATTTGAATTACAGCCTGGCCACTTGCATTAGAACCAGAAATAAATGGGCCGTTTTCTTGCCCTAAAAAGAAATTAGGAGTGTTAATTTCTACATTGCTTCCACTAAAAAATACATTTTCAGATCTTATTTCTAATTGTGAAGGATTTGTTCTAAATTTAAAATAGTCAGTTCCTGCAGCCATTTCTATTCCTACACCTTTGTAGTCATTAGAGGCAGCTCCCAATCCTACTGAGCCTGAAAATAATAAAAATCCAGGAGGGCCCGTAGATGATGTAGCCTCTCCCCATCCGCCATATCCTACACTTCTTACAAATCCTGAGTTTTTACCAGATTGTTCTATCCCTTTTCCAATGACATCTCCTACGAATAGACTTCCAGTAACTAAATTAAATTTTCCTTGAACGAATGTAGGCTTACCATTTGAAAAGTAAACATTATTAAGATACGTTACATCTTTAGAAGCATTTCCTAAATAGTCAAAATATTCAAATTTAAAATCTAAATTAGACCCATCAAATTTTGGAGCTATAGGTACTTCAAGTTCTACATAGTTAGGGTTAAACCCAGTCTCTTCTTTGCCACCTAAAGTAAAGTCAGATAAAGACCATCTGCCCCCTTGTTCTATAATGAATACGGGAGTTGCTGTTCCTGTATTATCTGCAGTGAATGTTATATCTAAGTCATCTAATCTATAATTAATATAACCATTGCTATCCACAGCTGTTGTTCCTATTATATCTTTAGGGGCTATTGTTTCTAGAATTCTCCCTTTAAAGTCGGCACTATCATATACGTATTGTGTATTTAAGTTTGTTACGTCATTGTCAATAGCAGAACCTGATATAGCTATATGTATTTTTGAGCTATACAAACTTGCAGCTGCACCGTGTGCTACCTTAGCATATAGTGTACCCAGTCCAATTCCGTAACGACAGTCTTTAAAGACATCCATACTAAATGGTTCACCCTCACATCCTGCAAGACCAGTACCTGATCCAAAGCTTTGATCTGCATTAGGGTATGTAAAAGTATAGAAATTATTCCAAGTAGTACCACCATCAGCGACATCAGTTACAGGTGTATTACCAATCGTTCCGGGGACTATTTGCTGTACAATTGCCAGGCCTTGTGCGATAGACTCAGTCTGAACAAAGACCTTTCCATATAAATTAGAATCAAGAATACCATCTGAGTCTTCTACTGCTTCCTTAAAGTTTGCAGATATTCCAGATATATCTGTTGTTACGTTATATATACTAACCCAAATATGGCCAGACCCATTTCGTTCACCATTAGTAGCTATGCCCGCACTTGTCAACTCAAATGTTTCTGTAGTTCCGTCAGATGATGTTAACCCTAATATTGGCCGCAATGCTGTTGTACCTTCTGCAAATTGTACTGTAAATGAAGCTGTAGTACAGGAACCACTAATTGGTTGTATTTTATGAATTCCCCTTGAGAGTGCAGTACCAGCGAGATCTCCCCCAATCCGCATACCTTCTGATATATCTGAATTATCCCAGGAACAAGACGCTCGAAAGGGAGATGAATTTGGTGCAAGATTGTAAAAGAAACTAGAAGGGTTAAGATCTGTAAATGAAGAGGCAGTCCAATAAGTACTTATAATTGAGCTTGAAACGAACTCCCCCATTGGAACAGTAAAAGGTGGTACATTTTTATCTACTAGTATATTCCCACCTTCAAGTATTTTATTAGCTATAACTTCAAATTCATTGTTTGTAGAGTCATGTTGTCTAGCAGAAACTCTTAGCCTAAAAATGTCACCAGTCATTGGCTCAAGATTGTGAACTTTAAAAGAGGCAAAATTTTCGTAAGCTTGAGACTGGCTGTAAGTTGTAGGTGGTGCACTATGAGTTATCGAAAATTGGCCTTCTTTGAAAGACTTTATGTCAACTCCATTAGAGTCTTTAAATTTATTGGTTACTAATACTGTATTTTCATTTAGCACCCTAGTAACTGTTGTAGTATATGTCCCAACTGTAGAATTTTCTGGAACGACTTGGGTCATACTATGTATATTTAAAGTCCCTCCTTCATGCTCTTTTCTAAACTCAAGGCCGGATCCACCGGAATGGTTTAACCTTAGTGTTACGCCCTGTTGAGTAGAGATATCAGTTTTATTTTGCTTAAATACTGTATTTTTAAATGCTGGAAGTTCTTTATTATAGCCCGAAAACCCTTTATACCCCTTATTTGTGGTGATTGCGTTTTGATTCCATGTTGTCCAAATTGTATTATTTTGAGTGTTGTTCGCAAAAAGCTTACTAGCATTTTTATTTGTATCTAAGTTATCTGCTAAACTACTTGAATAGTTATCAAAACCTGGTTTTCCAGAATAGTCATATTGTATTGTAGTTACAGAACTAATTGATTGTGAAACTACTTTATCTCCTACCCAAGTAGGTTTATACATTGTTCTGAATACTTCTTCAACTAATATTGTAGGTTTGTCAGAAAATAATATAGGAGTACTATTAGGAGAGTCGGGATCAACATTGACTATTGTTTCCCACTTTACAATTGCACCCGTAGATGCGACTCCCAATAGTGTTATTTTTGCTGGGCCGGGTTGAGTTTCTGGATATATCCAAATTGTAATTACTCTATTTTGTGCAAAATCAACCCAATCATCAAGCTCCCAATATATAGTCTTCCCAAATTGATCTAATACTTCAATTTGTATTTCACTATATTTATCTAAGTTTTGGGTTCCTGCTATCTTTAGCATATTCTTACCGGCAGTAAGATCAGTTGGGATATTTGATACAGAAAAATAGTCTGGTGAAAGTGATGAGGTATCAACTATTTGCGCAGGCTTTAATGCTAAGCCTTTATATGATCTTTTCCTTCTCCAGGGATAGTGATTTATAGTTTGAGACATTTAACACTCCAAATGTTTTTTATATAAATATTAGATGAATTAATATTTTATTTGACTATGGCCATTTTCGACCTTTATTTCAATTAATTGGTCTACAACATCTCGCATAACATCAAGGTGAGATATTATAAATACAAAGTCAAATTGAGATTTTAAATAGTTAAAAAACATAAAAATAGAGTTAAGATTATCACTGTCTAAATTTCCAAACCCTTCATCAATAGCTATAAATGTGGGCCTTGGTAGATTAGAGATATTAATTAATGAAGATCTTATTGCTAATGAAGCTATAAACTTTTCCATACCAGATGTTAGCTCTAAGCCCCAAATATTATTATCATCGTATTTTATATATGTGTTGATATTTTTGCCATCTACTTCAAAAATTATTCCAAAATCTACTATTTGTGAAAGAATATTATTTATTTCATCTTGAACCATTGGCATAACTAAGGATATTAACTCATAGGGTATTCCATTTCTAGAAACAGCATCTAAATAAAATTCATATGCCTGGTATTTTGCTTCAAGCTCCTTTATATTTCTAATTGACTTTTTAATTGATGAGATAGTATTTTTAACTACATTTATTTTGCCGTAATATTTTGTTACTTCATCTGTAAGTGCTTCTATTGAAAGCTTTACTTCTGCTAAATTATCAGAATATTTGTCTATTCTATTCTGGGTTATTTTATTCTCTTTTATAAAGTTAATATTATTATGATAGTTTTCTATCTTCTTTTTTGTGTCATTTAATGTTTTTATTACTAAAGCCTTTTTTCCCTTAGCTATATTATGCTTGTCCTTAAATTGGCTTATCTCTAAATCAAATGTGCGTATATTTTCTTTTAGCCTCTCAACGGTATTAAGCTCTTTTTCTACACCATTAAACCCATTTATTTTAGCTATAAATTGTTTTTTATTATTAACTAATTTTCGAGCGTACTTTTTATCTTCAATAAGTTCTTGCTCAACAGTTTTTGCGTCTTTAATAATATTATTTGTCATACAAAATTCGCAATCAGGATTCAAGCCTTCTAATACTTCAATCTTAGACATTTTTACTTCTACTTTATTTTTCAAACTTAAAATTGCCTTTTCTAAAAGCTCTTTTTTTTCTCTAATATCATTTAAGTCTTTAAGCTCGCTATTAAGTTTTATTTCATCGTACTTACTTAATCTTTTATTTTCGACTTTAGATCTTTTGTATAAAGTGGCAGCCTTATTTTTTATACCCTCAGCTAATTTTGCTAAATCACTCTTTGACTTTTGTTGAACTTTTTCATCAGACTTTAATGCTTTAATATCAACTATTGAGGAATCAATTTTATGCAATTTTTTCGTATTATCTAATATTAATTTTTCTATCTTTTGCCTCTTCTTTGTTATGCCTTCTTTTTCAAGCTTTAGCTCATCATACTTATTTGTTAAGGCTTCTAATGCATTTTTAGAGTCTGCTAATGTTGTTGCAAAATCTTGCTTTTGAAACTCCTTTAAAAGAGCATTGACATCTTTCATGTCCTCATTTGCAGTTTGAAAAAGCTCCTCAAATATATCTAAGTCTAAAAATTGGGCCAAACAATCTTTTCTTTCAGATTGAGACTTATCAATAAATCCTGTATTATCATTTTGTACTGAAAGGCATGTAAGTTCGAAGTCCTCATACGTCCCAATATACCCTCTAATATTAGCATTTGTATCTTTTCTTTGCTCTCCATTTAAAGAAATAGCTTCACCGCCTTCTCCAGTCATCCAAAAGTTAACATCAACTCTTACGTGACCACTCTTTTGTTTACTAGCTTTTCTTTCTATAAAATAGTCACTTCCATCAATTTCAAAATTAAGCTTACAATAAAATCTGGACTTTTTATTATTAAGTACACTTGATCCTGTTTTTGTTCTACTACACTTATCGAAGCAACAATAAGAAATTGCATCAAGAAATGCAGACTTTCCAGAATGATTTGGGGCAAATATTCCATGAAGTCCAGTCATATTTTGAAAGTCTATCTTATTGTTTCCTCCATAGCTAAACATATTAGAAAACTCAAACGTTTTTGGTTTCCAGATAATATTTCTACTAATTTTAATACCACCAATTTTATTATTTACCTCTTTATTTACATCTCTTATATTTTTTAATATTTCACTATTGACACCCTCATAGTTTCTATCAATATAATCTCCAATAAGTTTGTTTTGATAATTTTGATCTCTTACTTCTCCAATTGCCGACATCACACTTTTATCACCAAATTTTACCTGTGATAATCTGTCTAATTTATTTACTACGATATCTTGAACATTAAATCTTCTTTTTAGCTCAACTATTATTGTTTGTGTGTCTGCTACAGCAGTTTTTTCAAATTGAACTCTTAATCTAGGGAATTTGGGTACTTTACTTAGATCAGGAAGCTTTCCGTCTTTTACTTTAAGTGTATAGTAGCCATAGTCATTATCAACATGAATATATTTTGACTTTCGCTTTTCAACATCCCAAACTAAAATTCCGTGGTTATCAAAATTCTCTCCATGATTTTGCTGAATAAAGCTCCCTGGATATGCTATAGTTTCAGGGCCATTTAAGAATTGTCTTTTATGAATATCGCCTAATAAAACAAGGTCAAAGCCCTTAAAGCTTCCAACATTCATATCATAGTTAACCAATCTATATCCCACATCAGTAGTAGAATTTTCAATTGGGCCATGATATAGTGCAATTTTATTTTTTGCCTTTGAAATTTTACTTGTAGGATAGTCTTTTACCCCATCAAATACTGACATCACTACAAAGTCTGTATCTCCAAATGAATAGCTTCCTGTGTCCCTTAGGTAAAAAAGGCCTTTGTTTTTTAAAGCATCAACAATTGGTGATAAGGCATCTAATCTAGATTTATTATTTAAGTTACAATCATGATTTCCTGCAATTATTATTGTTGGCATTATATTGGCTAATGACCCCAATAAATTTTCAGTCATAGAAATAAGTTCTGGGCTCATCTCAGTTTTAGCATGTACAATATCACCTGCAATTACACATACGGCATTTTTAGTATCTTGTGATATAATTTTATAAAGCTTATTAAATTGGGCTTTATATTCTTTGTGTCTTTTTAAATTTCTAATATGTATATCGGCAATATGATAAATCTTTTTTATATCATAACCAATATCAAATTTTTCTACTATCATAATAATTTATATTCAATTATTTTAGAAAATGTCAACGGTATTGAAGCTTTTAATAATTTTCTAAACTCTTTGCTTCCTAACTCACTGGGATCTTTGTCCTTTATTTTAACTAAGTAAGTTTCGATCCCGTTATTTATAAAATATTCGGCTGTTTTAAATGCGTCCTTTAAGGCATCTTCATCTAATGCTATATATATTTTTTTTACATTTTTTTCAATTATTTTTAGCTTAAGAGTATCTGAAATAAGTTTTCCAAAAAGTGGAATCGCATTTATCTTTACTGCAATTGCATCAAACCCTCCTTCTACTAAAACTATGGGTATGTCCCAATTTATTTGATTTTCAAATCCAATTATATCTTTACTTACTGAAGGATTTCTATGCTTATATTTTACATCATAAAAACTTCTTGCAGTAAAAAAATTTAATTGATTATCTTTGTCATAGCTTGGAATAACTATCATTCCTCCGTACAAGCCTCCCTCGCAATAGCCTATATTATGTCTCATTATATCGTACATTGATATGCCCCTACTTTTAAGATAATAAATTGCATTTTTATAATGAGGAGTATTTTTTATATTGTATAATCTGTGAAATTCTTCTGGGAGAGATGTAATTGAAGATTTTTTTAAGTTGAAGCCCTTTGGCTTTCCTGCTATTTGTTCTAATAAACTTTTATCTTCTGGTTGTGCTCCTACCTTATTAAATAGATGCCAAAGGCTTCGCCCTTTTACGTCACAAACCCAACAATGCCACTTTTGATTAACTAAGTTGATATTTAATTTAGGCTTTCTATGTTTACAAAAAGGGCAGTGGAACGATGATTCTACACCATCACTTTTATAATATCCTCTGCCTAATACCCTATTTAAAAGTGTTTGGAGCCTTACGTTTATCATTGTATTAAATATAAACATTTTTCTTGAAATAAAAAAATTTCTGACGTATTATTTTCGTTCTCTCATCCAAGAATCGGGGATCTCCTTGTTAGCCCATAAAATCCCGTTTTTTGTTGCCCATTTTGCGTAAGTAGTCTTACTTCCCTTTCTTATCTTTGCATTAGAATTTTGCAAGACTAGTCTTATATCTAGCTCAGGATGTTGGCGTCTTACTAATATATGCTTTTTTCTATCTTCTAAGGTAAATCTACCTTTTGTTTCAATTATTATTCCATTTTCTAGAAAAAAATCTGGTGTATATTCTCGCTCAACTGAGGGTACTATATATCTTATTTTTGATGTTTCATATTCAAATGGGATTTTCTTTTCTTTTAATAGTTGTGCAGTTTTAAATTCAAAACCACTTTTATAACCATTTTGTTCTGCTAATTTTCTTGGTGAAGGCTTTCTTTTATTATTGCCTTTTCTTGCCATAAACTTTCTCCTTTTTTATATAACTTAAAAAATTAATTGTCTACTCTATTTTGGAGGGTCTTCTACTCCTCCTGCCATCCCTACGTCAACATCAAATCTTACAACAAATGTCATATCTGCATTGTCTATCATCTGTATTGGCCTTGCAGTTTTTGCAATTGCCATCAGCTGTCCGTAGTCATTATATAGACCTATTGAAGTAGCATAAGGGTTAAATGTAGAATGTGTAACTATTCCCAATAGTTTATCTACAGACATAATATCACATCCTATTACTTCAGTTGAGGTGTCTCTTAAAGTTGGGTTAAATGAAAGATTAAATGACCCTGCGGGGACTGTACATAATATCTCATTTTGATAAATTGTTAATGTACTATTGTACTGTAAGCTCCAATTATAAGCCCAATTTGTAGGATCTGTCCAGCCTGTATAAGTGTCTACATCATTTGCACCCACTCTAAATGTGTCCCAATACGGAAAACTCCCTGTCCAAGATGACCCTACAGCTGCTATAGGATTAGTAATAGTGATCTGCCCTGTATTATAAAATACATTTCCTACATTGGCAGAATTATATTTTGTTTTATAAAGTGTGTATGCCTCTTCTGATGACAAAGCTTTAGAATATATTCTTGTAGAGTAAAGACCTTGATACCCATTATATTGTTTTGTGCCGTTTCCGTGTGCACCTATAAATACATCTGAAAGATTGCAAGTCCCCCTACTAGAAGCATCAGTCCCTGTTGAGTCAAGAACACCATCTAAATATAGTTGCAAGGCTGAGCCTGTTTTTTGAAATAAAACATGTGTGAACTCTGTTTTGCTCATTGTTACTGAAGAGCTAACAGTTGAGACCGTACTTCCATCATATCGTGAACAGTTAATAAGACCATCTGTTTCCCAATATACATTTAATCCTATAAAGTCAGCATGAGCTTTTATACCAACACCATAAGAGCCTGTTATAGTTGGACAAAATTGCAATCCAAATTCGGGCTGATTTACATCAGTGGCTGTCCAAGTTTGCCCCCATAGGTCTGTAGAAGACCCGTATGAAGCAGATTTTCCTACCCGTGGCCACTCCGTACTAGTATCTGCTTTGTTATCTCCCTGGGAGTGTTCTGATATACTTGAAGTATTTTTTGACAAATATACATACTCATCCCTTATATTTTGTCCAGCATTAGCTCCTGATGCTGTTATAACGTTTCGCATAATAGTAGCTTCAAAGCCTGTAATAGTAGCATTTGCTGGTATATTAAAACCGTAATTACCCACTAATAGTTGGTTCGGGATCAGGTCAACGCTTATGTACCCACCTAATGAACCTAAAACTCTGGCTGTTTGACCATCTTGTGAACCGGTTATTCTTTGAATTTCTGTCCACGTCCCAGGCTGGCTTGTATAACTTCCTGATTGGGAAGCTGACATCGGGTAACCTATAGAAGATGTTTGTGGTCTTTCTAATGAAATATCAAAAGGGTATGATCCTGTTACAATTTTATCTATAAGAACCGTTTGGAGACCAGGTTGGCTTTTCTTTATATCAATATTATATCCTGGAACACCGTACTCCTTTTTTAAACCCGCCTTAGCTATTATTGTTTGGGTGGTAGAAATACTACTACTAGGTTTTATGAATGTTGAAATTGCAAAGTCTTGCTTATCTTTAAAATTATATCTTTGAGAGTGTGGTATTCTTACAGCATTATATGAGCCAGAAGTAAATTGTGCGTATGGTGTGAGTGATTGAGAAGTACTGAAGATAACTGAACCTGTATATGTTGCTTCATTTTCGTACTTAGAATAGTCTTTTATATTCCAGATATCAGGATCTTGAGTAGTTGGTACAGTATCTAGTTTAGGTTTATGGTGTTGTTCATACGTCCATTCTCCCATTAAATAATAACTATCATCAATTGACTCTGACATAGATGCTAATAAATTCGCATCGTATAGATTTCCTCTACTGTCATCATGCAAATTAAGTGCTGGAGTTTGTGAGCTTGTTAAAAAGACAGAACCTGCTTTTATTTTTTGTCCCATATTGAGCTGGGGTATTTGAAGGACATGGATGTATTTTGACATCCTTCTTTCTTCTTCTATAAAAAACGGACCTAAAGTGCTAAAAGGTTCGCTTTCCCACCTTTCATAAAATGCGCTATTCATACTAGCATGTATGCATCCTTGATATTTACCATTGATTGTTTTTGGATATGTAAGTACAGGCTGGCCTTTTATTATATAAGTTATTTCAGAACCTGTTTGATAAGTTCCGTAAAATGCATATGTATCAAAGCTAGAGCTCGCATTTGCTGAAGTAAGCCTCCATGTTTTATATGCGTCAAATGGAGTGACTAAAAAGTCTGCAGGTTGTAAACGTTTAAATATTGATGACATATCTTCCCTTTAATAAGCACAATCCCCTATACCAATAATAAATATAGGGGATCAAAATATTCTTCAAGATAAAGATTCTGCTATTAATATTGTAACTTAACTTTGATCAGAGCTTCACTATTATAATTTTTTAGTACTGGTCTGCTTACTTTTGCAATTGCTAATAGCTCAGAAGCTGCATTATAAAGTCCTATACCAAATATATAAACTTGTGGATTTTTATACATTGCGGCAAATCTAAGTTGACCTTCAGATCCTGTAACAAATGTTGGATTGTTGCTAAAGTTGTATTCTCTATTTTTGACTCTTACAAAATAAAATGTTGAAGTTATCTTTTGTTCATTTCTTGCAGCCATTCCCTTATCAGAGTCTGCAGTTGCAGATTTACTCATAGCAGTTAAATACGTATAATTATTATTATCAATTGTGTCAGAGTTTGTCTTTGCACAGTCAATCATAAATGAGCCAGAAAGTGCATTAGCATCAAATATCATTATTCCCATATCAGGGTATACCATTCCAAGATACGTAGGAGAAGCTGAGCTAGAAATTCCACTTGCAATACTTCCACTAACAATATTAAATACTCTACCTGCCTGATTTACTGTAGGGTTTGTTGAAGCACCACTATCATCAATGCATATGTTTTCTTTAGCTTCTGTCCCTGTAGGAGTTAGTGAACCACTAGTCCATATCTCCCAGTTACCTGGATCAATTTTTTGTTTTACTCTAGCTCTTTGAAAGTTAATTGCTATAATTGAATTTGTTCCCTGACCATTCCCTAAAGTAAATTGATCATCTCCTGGACTTAATAAAACGTTAGCATATTGAGAGTATACTGCCCTTGAAGGACTAAACCCTGCTTGGCCTGCATCAGCATTTAAATTAGCAGATCCACTGCCTTCTGCGTTTCCATAAGCAACTGCAAATTGAACTGAAGCAGTAGCATCTGAGGGTGGTGACTGATAGACATCATAATAGTATTGTGCACTTGAAGCACTTTGAATGGAGCTCGTATAGAACGTTGTCATTCTTGAGCTTCCATCACTCCAAATTGTTTGGCTTACCGTTTGTTGTTCATCAGGCAATATATCACCAGAACCAAATGCTGTATATATTTTTCCAGAATTTCCGAAACCACTTCCCACCTGTGGATCTTTATAAGGTGAAGTTCCAATAGCGGGCATCTCTCCAAATTCTCCTAAGTATGCCTGCGTGGGGGTCCCTCCTAGGCCGTAAAGCCAATTTATAGCTCCCATACCCTGTCCATTATATGATTCTCCTGGGTATCCGGGTGGGCCGTATCCTATTATTCTGCCCTGGCTGTCATACATTGCAGCCGTACCCTTGCCGCCACTACCTTTGTCGGCGTTTTCATCTCCATAAGGTGCCATTTATTCTCCTATCTATTGTTCATGTTTTATACTATTATTAAGCACCACCACCACCATAAGGTACTGTTGCTATAGGTTGGTTCACTTGTACTGAGATTGTTTGTCTACCACCAGTTTCATTAGCAACTATAATTAAAGTAGCTGTTAAATCTTGTGTTGGATTTTGTTTTGCTCGTAATGCAAATTCCATACCTGTTACTGTTTTACTTTGTTGTCCTGCATCCCCAATAAATGTTGGGGTAGTTGCAATTTGTATGCCTGCTGGTAAAGCTTTACTAACTGTCAGATCACATACAGAAGCATCACTTAAAATCGCAGTATATCCATAAGTCGCATTTCCATTTGTCATATTTGTAGTTTGAGGAACTACAGTTTGTAACTGGCCATTTGAAGTAAATGTTAAAGCTGTTGCACCAACATCAATAACAGGAATTTTTGTACTAGTTTTAGGAAGTGAAACTAGCTTAAATAACATCTGAGTGGTTTCATCTGGTAAAGCTTCCATTACTGGCATATTTTCAATTAGCTCACCATAATAGTTTGAACCCAATTGATGCGCAGGGTTCCACAATCTATAGTCACATTCGTCATCTGAAAGTGCAAATTGTGTAATATTAAAATATTCTGTGCCCATTGAAAGAAGCTCTCTGCCCCTTTTTGTTAATATGGCGTCTACTGTTACTGTTGTATTATTAAGGTATCCCATTTATTGCTCCATGTTCGAAAATACTTTTTATTTTTTATATTAATAAATATATGCTTTTTTAACTTTTGCTATGTTAATAAATTTCAATTTTAAGATTGTTGGTCGGATGGCCCAGTAGTCCCTGGGGTTCCTAGATTCCCCCATTGTGGTATAAATTTAACTTGTGTTGGTTGAAAGGCTCCTCCGGGGGGAGTTTTCCCTCCTAAAAATGAAAATCCAGTACTATTTACTGCTAGGTTTACATATTGAGCTTCGGGTGCAAAAAATAATCTATTTGGATCCGTATAAAATATTTCGACCACTGCTTTACCATCGGGGGTGTCTTGTAACCCATTTATATTTACAGTTCCCTCGGTTGCATTTTGTGCAGCTCTGTTAAAATCTGGGCTTGTACACTTTATGCCTGTATACAATGCTTGTTCTATCCCAAGAGGAAGATAGTCTTGATATTCTGCTAGCTCATAAGAGCTTGACTGCCAAAAACCCCTTGAAGCACTAAGGTCACATTCAGCAAGTGTAAAATTTGGACCTATTGATTGTGTCATAAACCCTACTTGTTTATACCATTCTGTACTTAATCTTGAACTTGAAATTACAGTTTCAAGTCCTGCGTAAGTATAGTCAGGTAAATAATACCACGGCATAGGTGAGTGGCCGGAATGTGCTACTCCATATAAGTTAGGATGACTAACTTCACTTGACATTGTACTACAGGTTTCACCGTCTACTATCCAAGGCCTTTGTATTCGTGGATATAATTCCGGTTCATTACATGCTTGTAAATAAACAGAACTAGTATAACATACATCTAATTTAATGGCCGCGACAGAAGCAGTAATATCTGCAACGCCTTCAGAACCAGGAAAGTTAGCTTGTATAACGACTCCAAAGCCTGTGTTATTTACTATATCTGGAGTCAACGAAGCGGCCCAATACCCTGGTACTGTATTTGCATTATAATCTACATAGTGACTCACCATTGATTTACTGGGCCAAGCTGTATAAACATCTGCTTTATTACTGCCAATAAGACTACCATCATTTACTAGCTGTATGATGTAATCTTTTATATCTAATGTACCACCCTCTCCCGGAGTGCCAGTACCACTTTGAGATTTATGTGTTCGTACTTTAACAGATATATTAGTAGCATTAGACGGAATATTAAATCCGTAATTATATGTTTGCAAATAGTGTGTATTTGCTCCAGCTTGAGAGCCCGTTGCAGATGTATATACTCCATAGTCATCACTCGTGCATAAGCTTGGATTAATCCATGCGTATGTTCCTGCAGTAGCTTTATCAATCGCCAGGCCAGCATATGAATATGTGCATGCCATAGTAATAGATTGCGAAGCTTGATATTTAACCTCTTTAAACTGTAAATAATAATCTAAAGATCCTTGAGTAAAATCTTCTGTAGTGATCTCTCCAAATAAAGAACCTATTGTCCATAAGCGTGAACCAGTTTCTGTATAGTTACTAGGTACTGATGCAGTAAGTGTAGCTATTTCATTAATTGAACTTGTCAAATAGAAATATGAGCCTGAAGGTTTTATTGGCATCTCAATTGAACTAGTTAGATAGCTATAAGATCCCGATATATCTTCAAAGTCTTCTATTGAGGCAGTTAGTAGATGATAAGAGGCTGATAAAGATTCTGATGCTCCTAGTTCCACCTCTGGAAGCTGCTCATCTTCCCACGTAGGATTACCCTTTAGTAATGCTGCCTTTGATCTTTCAAGAACATGTGGTTCAATTACAACTCCTAAAAGGGGGTTTACTCTTGCAGGTAAAAGATACTCAATTTGCTTAAATAGAGAGGTGTCAAAGAATTTTATTAACCTAAAATAGTCAAC
>Ga0098052_1001429_pt1 | contig 14923 bp, 18 predicted proteins | sample 15_taG_FD_81591 | JGI IMG/M metagenome (GOLD analysis project Ga0098052, IMG submission 81591) | Marine viral communities from the Subarctic Pacific Ocean - 15_ETSP_OMZ_AT15312 metaG | ecosystem: Environmental > Aquatic > Marine > Oceanic | place: Pacific Ocean | collected 2015-01-18 | reverse complement strand
CGATGGGCAGATGAAAAGTGACAACTCTTTTCCCTTTTGAGTGGACTCACGTCTCTGAACAACTCGAATTGTTGCAGACCTTTTCCAATCAAATCCAAGAGATTCCGAATTGGACTTCGGGAATGGACTTGTGGGAAGGAATTAGACATGGGTACTCACATACCAACCCCACGATCTCTGCTCTTGGAACTTGGTTGACTTGGAACGCTCCAGGAATACTCAAAGAGCTTCAGGAGATCTTCAATCGAAAGATCCGACCGGCGGGAACGGATCTTTCTCTCTATGGCATTGTTCCAGGTAAGGAAGATGCCATTGTCCGTCTAATCCAAAGATCCTACTTGGAGATGGTTCAAAAACTTAATGGGGTTTTGAGAACGGCTGCCGGAGAGAGGTTCCAATATGCAGGAATCTCCGTTCAAAATCCATTTCGGTTCACTGACTCAATTGTGAAAGAACTTCTTTCGGGAATTGACTTCGTAAAAGCCATTTTTAGAAAACGGGGTGTTCCAAAATTACTGCACACTGGAATCAAAGAAGTAATTCTGGCAAAAATGGGAGAAAGATCACACACGCACGGTCTGTACCAAAAAGAGACACAGACCGTTTACTTAATGTGGGATATGATCGGCCACAAAGCCCGCAGTTTAAAGAATTGGATTAATGAGGTGTTTCTTCACGAATTCGGCCACTACATCCATCTGAATTTCTTACCTACCCCGGCTAAACAGGAATGGGATTCTGGGTGGGCCGAAGTGGATGAAGCCCGTGACTATATCGATCACCTAACGGGAAAAGAACGAAAAAAATTCTTCTCGCTCATTCAGAAAAATCATTGGAATCCCCAAAGAGCAGGAAGAAAACTAAAGGGGATTCAGAGAATCAAATTTCTGTTCTGGCTTCACGAAGCTCAAATCCCCCTCATTTCGTCACCCAATCAGGTGAGGTTGACCCCATATGGAGTCACGGTCTTTCAGTTCTTTCAGGACCCTGAAGCATTTATCTCAGAGGAATACGGGGAACTTCCAGCAGAGCGCTTTGGGCGGGTACTCAACAGGCGACGAAAAGCCTATTTGAACAATCTATATTTAGGATCTTATGGAGAGCGGGACCTTCCCATCTACGAAAGCACGGTTCAAAAGATCTTGAAGAAAGATCCTCTTTTGGATAAAGCTCTAGATAAATTGGAGATCCCAACTCAGTACGGCAGATCTAATGTCAAAGAGGACTTCGCGGAAACTTTCGTCCGATTCATGACTCAACCCGAAAGCCTCAGTGATTTAGCTCTGCATCGGATGAAAAGAACACTTTGGATGTCTGGATTTTACGGCAAGTCGGTTTTACGATTAGGGAAGAAGGAAATGAACACCTGGGAAAATGTTAGACTTGCAAGAGAGGTTCTTGCAAGATATCGCAATGCCTCCAATGAAGCCGAAAAGCTCCTATCTGGATGGTACTCTCGAAGTCCTCAAAGCCCGAAAAAACAAATCCAATCTTGGTTTGAAAAGAGATCCCTATTTCAGGAAATAGAAGAATCCATTCAGAGTGAGTTAGATTTTATCGGAGAATCCGAGTCTTTTGATAATATTTCGGTATCGAAAGATCAACTGTACAAAGAAATCAAAAAATTCATTCTACAGAATTATGGTGTCACCCGTAAATTTGCAGAAGGTTTTGCTTATCAAATTGTTTTCGGAGAGAATTACTGATGACATCCCAACATGAAACATTAGTTCGCAATGTCCTAAGCCGACATCAAAACAAATCTTATTCATTACTGAGAGAACTCTACCAAGAACTCTCACAAGATAAGGTCAATTTACAGCACTGCATTAAATTAGCAGACCAGATCATAGCCTCCACCGATAGGAAAGATCTATCCGCTAAAATTGCTCTCGCATCCGTAAATGATCTGAAAGAAAATCTGAATCAAGTGGTGGGGAAGATCATCCCAACACTCAAAAAGAACTTAGGATCTGCTTTCGGAAAACTCGCACACTTCTCCCCCCAAATCGATGGATATCAATTCCCGGATGATCTTTCTCACAGTTGGGATTCTACTAGCAGCGGCATTGCCAGAGAAAAGTTGGACGAGGTTTTTAATGAGGGAGAAAGATCCAGGAAGGGATTTTGGGCAGACGTTCCTCCTGACAATGGAGGGGATTATGTTCTAGTAGATTTCTTCCACGAGGTTCTCACAGCGTTCAAGCCCTGGTACGAGTCTCACGTATTGGCCCAACTTTGGGAAAACCTTAAAAGAAAAGTCAGTGAAGATCTCGTAATGGAGGTCGAAAGATCTAAAAGACTCAGTGATCCCTACACCTTAGACGAAGTTCTCAACTCAGAACAAATTCAACGGGACATCTTGGGAAGAGATAAACACACCCTTCGACAAATTGATGATGAACTAGCTTACCATCAACGAGTGTTATCCCGTGACAGACACGGATCTCTCATCCTCGCTGCGCTGAAGGCTGGAAAACTGAGCGTTCTCCCCAGGACCCTACAGAATTCCTTTAAGAGCGGACTCTCCAGATCTCAAAGACGCCGTCGTTATTGATCTCGAATCACCCAACCAATTTCGGGAGTCAACAACAAATCGTCATTCTGTTGCACTCCAACAAATCCCGCCAAGAATTCCATATCAAATTCTTGCATGTAATAATTCCACACAAATGGTGCCTTGGACATTCCAGGATCAAAGTCCTGTGGTTTGGGACAAGAAAATCCAGACATCCAATTTCCAGAAGACCACGCGACACGGTTCTTACCCTTTGCCAAGTAGGGGAACAGAAGGTTAATCCAACCTGTCACAAACGGCCCTCCAGAACCCCCTCTTCGCTTGTAAAACGACTCCCAGAAGGTTCGGTCTTCATTTCCCAATGAAGCAGAGACAAAGTTGTCCAACACCATCTGAATATTTTCTACCCACTGCCCCATTCCGAGTTGAGAGAAATTAGAGACCTTCTCTCTCATCAACTTCCAATCTTCCGGATCGCCTTGTAACGTGATTTCAGGAATCCCACAAGACGTCGTCATGCCATAACGGAAGTAATGCTTCATCGCATCCATTAGGGTGATCTCAGAAGCGGCACGTTCCACTGAATTAGTGGTAGAGAAATCGGAAACAATCCAAGAATGCTTTTCCCCAATATATTTCAGAATGGCTTCTGAAAACTCTTGGAAAGCTCCGTGCCAATCATTGTGGGGAGATCTCCTCACAGTAGTAGAAATTGTCCGGATCAGCCGATCCCACCAAAGTGGGTTGTTGCTCCAAATGGCGAGAATAAGATTCCAGTTTGTCATCTTCTGTTTTGGAAACTGCCAGTACCGAATCAATGTACGTAGATTCGGGAAGAGGCGTGTTAGCTTTGACGACGTCTGCGACTTTGAATGTAGACATACAGTCTCCTATCTCGGCATTATGCGGATGTGTAATGAAGAGTTTGAATCCGCGAGGTATTCCTTTATACGATTTCCTCGTTGTTTACAAATTCCCAGATACAGAAACCCATTTTTAACGGACAATCGAGTGGCAGAACCACCCCGATTGGTAGGGAAGTCACCCAGACACCATCCGGTCATGTCAGTACGATTCCCTTTTCGAATAAGCGAAGCCCAAAAACATCCCACCTGATGTAGGTATCTCCACAAGCACTCTTCTGGTAGTGGCAGATCTACTTCACGATTGACCATTTCGAGCTTTATTCGGATGTCTTCCATCGTGGGGTTGGAGACAACACAAGAATTGCGGCTCCGTTTGGTGATGAGTTGGGTTACGATCAAAATTTCTCCTGAAAAAGTACCTCAGAAGTGAAGGAATCGTAGATCTTTACCCGGTAATCATGTCCTACGACTGTTTCCCAAGTAAAGCTCAAAGTATCTCGCACCAGGGAAACCTTGACGGCAGTCGTAAACTTGTCCACGGGACCTGAAAGATGACTAAAACAAAATCCCGAGGGGGCACCCGTGAATTTATTACGGTGATAAGAAATAGTGTGGATGAATCTCCACAGATATCCCCTTTCAAATGGATAGGTCACTTCGTGGTTAATCCTAGCCAAGAGGAACTCTAGTTTTTTCGATGTGATTTTGTGTGCTGGTACCGAAAGTTCTTTCTCACCATCCAATTCCACATATAGTCTTTTAATCATGAGTCAACTCCAAGAGTGTTCCAAGACAATACACAGAGTTGGTTTACAAATCCAGATTTTGAAATAATCTTCCTACCGCAATGACCCATTTTCTTTTGTTGTGGATTTTGAGAGACCGAAAAAACACATTGAGAGACCTTTTCGCATAACTACTGTACCTCTTGGATTTCTGCACAAGACCCACAATAAGTCGAAAAGTCTCCCTCTGTTCCTCCTTAGGGAGATGTCCGTAATCATGACGAAATTCCTCTACTTCATCGGCAAGGCGTGTGTGAAACTCAATGTCATCTAGGGAATGTATTTCGGTAGCATACAAGCCCGAAACCGCTCTCACTTCCCTGGTACTCATGTGTTGATCAATTGCCGGATTTCGAGCATCGGTAGGAGGAAGACCAAACAAGACATTATCCCGACGTCGCGATAACAAATCTTGAGCAAAGTGCTGCAACTCATGGCGGATTATTCTTCTCAATTCGAAACAGAAATCTTGAAAAGACTTTCTCCAGTTGCCATTTGCAGAGATGTACTGTTGCTTTGCCACAAAAAGGAGCTTTTTGTACTCCTTCCAACACCCCAATCTGCCGGGACTCCTCCCGTTCTTAATGGATACGGTGATTTGAGAATACCAAATGGAATCCAAATCCACGAGATTTTGGTACTTCCAACCTTCCAAGTTGATCGTGAACTTCTTTCTCGCTCTGTCCAAGCGCTTAACACGCACACGGGGAATCAGAAAGCCTTGGAAGAACTCTTCGATCACCGGGTCTCCGGTATCTCTTCGTTCGTGGGTGTAGAGGGCATTTGCAGCAAATTGGGCGATGGCCCAAGAAGAAATCTCTTCGACCATCTGAGGAGGTGCTTCCAACACGCCTTTCATATCCTTCTCCTGTTATCCGGACACCGGGGAAAATTTCACCCGAGCGAGGGTAGTTTGTTTTTGGTCTCGGTACGAGTCCGTCTTTTTGATGGTGCCCTGGATTTCGTAGGTGACCCCTTGATCCATTTCGATGGGACCAGAAGCGAACCACACACCGAGATTACCTTGTGCATCTTGAAACTTACACAACGTGGTGACACCATAATCGCTAGGCAACTCTCGGATAAACACGCAAGTAGCAGTCCAGATTGGCAGTGCCGTGGCACCTTTGGCTTTATCTTTGGAAGAGAGCTTGCGTCCGAGCTTGTCTCCCACATTTCCGAGCCATTCGGAATCTTGCGAGGACTCTCGCCTCGCAAGGTCGTTGAGGTGACGTTGGTAAACAGAGATCAAAGCGGCAAGGATTCCGCAGTGCTTCTCTTCCACACAAGCCAACTGAGACACGACGTGGAGGTTGTGAAGGAAATCGTTTCGACAATCTTCTTTTGAGAAGCCTTGTGCCCACGCAAGAGCATCTTGCGCTCGTTTGTAGTCTTCATCGGTGGGTTGGACTTGTTTGTAAGAGGGAAGACCCATCTCAGACAGTGTACTCTGCACAGTGGGCCTGAGACCTTCCTCAAAGGCTTTCTTCTTGCTAACCCAACCAAGGGTGCGACAAGAGGATGAAACAAACGCCAGGAAGCGCTCAGGGTCATATCCGAAGTCTCCCCGGTGGGCATTCCCCAATCGACACCGAAGCCAGAGATGTCAAAAGACAGAGAGGCAATTCTCACGATCTCCTCTGGAGCCATGTGTCCCAAAAAATCTCGAAGGCAGGTGCGACCCACACGACAGAAGGTACCGTTTTCGTGGAGGAGGACGAAGGTATCTTTGCGACGTCGCTTGGTGTGGCAATGGTCGCAGGAGTTCTTGATTTCTTTGAACTCTTCGGGAAGAACTTGTTCTTCGTGACCGGGAAAAGATGTCACGATATTCCCGGCATGAGTGTGTTGGACCATTGCGACCAACTCCCACCCGTCAATTTTCACTTGAGGAACATTGTTAATGTTCACTTCATAGTAGACGTGGAAACGACCCGTGGGATTTCCAAACATATCTCGAACGGGTTCGTTCCGAGTTGAGCCGGTCCACTGAAAGGTTGGCACGGACACCCCGAGCTTTGCCGCTTTTCGCGACAAACGCTTGAAGCGCTTTTCGAATTTTTCTTGACCCCAAGAGGGAACTTCGTATCTCATCTTCTTTACTCCTGTATGAGTGACATGGTTAACACAGAAGTACTTTGAGAATTCGAACATCTTTTTTATATTTTATCTCATTAGATTCATCGATGAGAAAGGAATTGAAATGATTAAGAAGATCGCCGATCGACATCTGTTAGCCGAGAGCATTAAATCTGCATTGTTACCTCACATGCAACCCACAAAACAAAGTTCTGTGGAATCCGCTGTCGCATGGCAAAGAACCGTAGCCCCAACATTAAAAATATTGCCGTCCCATATCAAATCAGGACTCAAGTCCGTTTTCTCCCAAGCTCGCTCTACAGAAGACCTCGCAAAAACAGCACCTCAATTGGAAAGAATTGCAGATCAATACGCAAAGGATAATGGGTGGGGTGGTTGGACATATAATTCGATTCACCGACTTTAAGGTTTACTAAAATGCGAAAGCTACAAAATAGGAATGCACTGATTAAAATTGCATTTCAAAATCCAGTACTCCGAAAAGAGCTATTGCCGGTTATTTTAAAGATTGCTGAAGCATCGTTTGATCGCATGGAAGAATGGGAAGAACAACATCAAAAGTTGATGGCTTTGCACAAGAAAATTGACAGTGCAAGGAAAAAGAAAAACAATAGAAGTTTAGCAGAGAGTAGAAGAACTCGATCCACACGGCAGTTTAAGAAGTTCTATGAGTTCGCAGTACGACATGATGATTATGAAGAATACAAAACTCTTCAAATGGAATTTGCCGACCTGGATAAAGCCCGAATGGAGGCGGATCTGCCGTATGCAAAAAAAAGGAAAAGAGAACTCACCCGTCAGCTCGGATCGGGTACCTCATCGCTCAAAGAAAGGATGAGAGTTCACTTTCGTCAGTTGCAGGATGCAAGAAAAGACGTCGAACATGCCGATCAAACATTTGAAAGCCAATTAGAGAAAGCCATTGCGAAACTGGAAAAGAACGCACAGAAGAATCCCGACAAATGGGGACCTCGGTTAGAGGAACTGAAGAAGTTAAAAGAAGGTGGTCGAAAAGATTTCGAGATGCCCTCTTGGATCGGAGGGAATCGCACCGGCTTTTGGCGGGGTGTCAGCGAGAAACTAAAAACCTCGGTAGAAGCCGAACGATCTTTAGAAGGGACATTGTCTTCCGGTGTGCATAAATACTTTACTACCATGCAAGATCTCGTAGAGTTTTCTGACCAAACGGTTAATCAAGACAAAACAAAGAAAAAAAAGAAAAAAGAACAAGAGAGAGAAGAAAAAAAACAGTCTAAGGTACGAAAGAAGAAACATCAAAAAGCTGTGAAAGCTCTGCGAAGAAAATTAGATCAACGATTGGGAGTCTTGGAAAAACTTAAAGAAAGCTCTGAAGATTTAGGTTCCCTAGAAGAACAGATCGAAAGTTTGAAGACATTAGTTGAAGAACACGAAGGTAAAGAGAGTGTCACAGAAGCAGAATTAGAGGGTTTATCAGAACAATCCACTTCTCTACTTGGAGACATTAAGAAAGGAATCTCCAAACAGAAAAGACAACTCAAAAAGAAAAATAAGACCGATGTGGAAAAAAAGAAAGAATCTCTATTAAAGGAATGGGGAAAGAAGTTAGAAGAAGCCCAATCCGAAGACGCTTCTGAAAAAGAACAAAAGGTCATAAAATTCCTAGAAGAACACATTCAAACGTTAAAAGATCAAAAGTCTCTTGGGATGAAAGATCTAGAAAGTTGGGAATCAATATCGAATGATGCAGACAAAGTTATCACCAATGAGCGAGATTATCGCGAAAACGAAGGTACCAGAGAAGAGGAATACCAAAAGAAAAAGAAAGAACTCAAAGACCGACTGAAAAAAAGAAAAGAAGAAAGAGAAAACGAAGAATCAGGAGAAGAATCCTCAAAAGAAAACGAAGAAGAATCAAAGGGGATGTCCGACGCCGATCGTGAAAAGCTTTTAACTGAGACGGTGACAAATCCTGAAACAGGAAAAAAGATTCAAATTAAGAATCTGCAAAGTCAACCCGATAAGACACCTCAACAAAAAGGAATCCTCCAGCGATTCTGGGAAGGGGTGAAAAATATGTTCTCCAAGAAAAAAGCTTCTAAGCAACACTTCGCTACTGCCGTGATTGTCAAAAAAGCCCGAACACTTCCTCCCGCCGAAGTGATTAAGTTTGCCTACCATAACCCAGAATTCCGGGAACATCTTCTTCCCATAATAAGAAAATCTCTTAACGAATAAGGTTTACTAAAATGCAAGAAACACAGAAATATCTCATTCGATTAGCTTACGAGAACCCCAAATATCGAGAAGCTTTCCTCAAAGACATCGTCACAGAAGAAACAAAACAATCCCTACTGCGACACTTTCCTTCGACTGCCAAGACAGCAGGGATCTCCAGTTCGGGATTAAAAAAGAATCTCCACGGAGCTTTCTCAAAAATGCCGTCTGGACAGTTAGCAGAAGTCAAAAGAGAGTACGTGAAAATTGAAGGTAAGAGAGACTTCAAAAAGTTTGGCAACTCTCTAGTCACCATCGCCGACCGTTGGGCACTCAAGGTACTTCCCCGAGTCATCTGGTATCCCATCCGAAAAGCCGTCGAATATTTAAATCCAATCCCCATCCTCATGAAAGGTTGGAATGCATTCACCGGATGGGTCGAGTTCATCATGGCAAAATTCGGATGGGGATCCGACAAACAAGCCATGGATAAGAAAGCTTGGGCCGCTCAAGTCAGCGTGTACGCCGTCTGCATCTTCTTACTGCTCATTGGTTTCGCGCTGCTCTCAGAAAGCAACAGCTTCTGGGAAGACTTCATCATCATCCAAGCGATCGGAGATCTACTTCAAATCGCTCTGGAAATCATCGAAAGCATGGCGAACCAATAAGAAAATGACACTGATACAAAAAGTCGCTCAAAGACACCTGATCAAAACTGCTTCCCTGGATTCTTGGGTGAGAAAGATCAAACAATCTCTCTCAAAACTGCCACCCGCAATACTAAACAAGCTCAAATACCTAGCTCAAAAATACCAAGACCTAGATCAGTTTGTCTCCAAAGTCACAGATCTAGCCTACACCTATGTCAAAGGTATTCCTAAACGGATCTCCGATGCCCTGGTAAAAGCCCTAGATAAATCAGGTGTCACCAAACTCTTAGCCATGATCGGTGACGGAGTCGTCGCCGTGGGAGATTGGGTGCTGGATCGATGGGATGAAGTCAAAGACTTCTTCGGATGGAAGTTTGCATCCGAAGAAAAGTTACCCGTGAAATGGCAAGGATCCCTCATCTACTTCACAGTCCTGATGTCACTAGCCTATCTGCTGACACACCCAATGCTACAACCCATTAGAAAAATGCTCCTGATTAACTTGTTCTTCGGAGGATGAAGTGCAGAAGGTTAGCAGTAGAAATCTAACAAATGAGGATAGCCCATGGACACCAAGACTAAACAACTCATCAAACAAGACTTCCTCAACGGACAACTCCTAACACAATCCTCCAACCCAAACACCGGAGCAGTCTCCTGGTCCATCGTCGAAGACGTACACCAACACTCCTCCGCACACAAAGAATGTGTCGAAGTCATTCTCGTAGACCACCGCAAAGCGACCTTCACCACCGACCACTCACTCTTCTTCAAAAAAGGAAATGGACTTGTCTCCATCGAAGCCGGACAAATCTCACCCGGTGACCTCATCGCCACCATCCTCAATGACACACTTGTCTTCATCGAAGTCGATGTCGTACAACCCGTCATCAGCGAAAACTTCACCTACGACCTCGCCGTACCCGGTGACCAAAACTTCACACTCACTAACGGCATACTAGCACACAACTCCTATTCGATCGGAGGCATCTCCCTCGACATCTCCAAAGCATCCCAATACGAATCACTCAAACAAAGCGCCGAAAGCCAATTCCAACAAGCCACCGACACCAAACAACAAACTGTCAAAATCATACGCGGATTGCGTCAGAACAAATACGGCGTCGGTATAAAATCCGCCTTCGGGCCTCACTCATCTAAGGGAGTCCTATCACCTAGAAAATTTGTATAGTTATTCAGGGGTTACGGAATATAATTATGGAATAGGTTTTAGATTCTCCGCCCATTTTGGGAGAAATCGTGTATTAGTAATAGGGGATTTACTAAACACGAAGGAGAGTCTAGATGTCTAAGAGAAGATTAGCTCGGTTAGTTTGTGTGTGTGGTCAGCGCATGAGGACAAAAGATGCGGGGACACACACGGAGAGTTGTGCTGCGTGGTTAGAGTTGCACTCTCCGGTGGTGAATTTTAATTACAACAACAAGTCTCACTTGTTTGATGAGGATCAGGAAGAAGGGGTCGATTATGTTTGTTGTTTGTTGTGTGGTGAGTTGGGTTGGGATTTAAGATTCCGCAACATGGTGGCACATGTTAAGAAGGTACATGGTGTGACGCCGGGGGAGTATGTGGAGCGTTTTGATGGGGCTTTGTTGAAGGTAGAGGGGATTTTGGAGAGGAGGAAAGCGACGGTTCGTGAGAAGTATAATGTGGATAATGTTTTTCAATTAGAGGAAGTGAAGGAGAAGGTGCGTCAGCATTACGAGGAGAATGGGGAGGAGATGAGGGCGAAAGCGGCGGTGACAAACTTGGAGCGTTACGGTCACGAGAATCCGTTTGGGTCGGTGGAGATACAGGAGAAGATTCGCCAGACCAACTTACAAGTTTACGGCGTCGAGTTTCCTACTCAAAATCCAGAGGTGATGGAAAGAAGAGTTCAGACTCTTCAAGATCGCTATGGTGTGAGCCATTATTCAAAAACGGAAGAGTTTAGAATTCGGATGAATGAGATCTCAACGCAACGCAGACAAGAAAGGGAGAAAGTACTCATAGAAGCCGGTGAATTTGAAATTTGCCCTTATTGTGATTTTGTATTTCGGAAGATTACGTCTACCCACAAAGCTTTTTGTTCAGGATGGCCGGATGCTAAAAAACCACGGGAATGTTTATGTGGACACACGGCTCCATCATTTACAACGATGGGTAGACACCATCGGACTTGTGATGTTTGGCAAAAACGGGACGTTCAGAAGGTTGCGCTTCAAAGACGAGTTCTGTCTTGCTTAGAAGAATTTGGAACCGAAAATCCCATGCAGAATCCAGAGGTGCGACAACGTCAAGTTGAGACCTGTATCGAGAGATTTGGAGTTCCTAATGCCATGAAAGATCCCGAAATTGCCATGAAGGCATTTATTAATGGTGGAGGTCCCCCCCGTACTTTTGAACAACCAAACAAGTTGGAGCAGTATGTGGATGAGAATTCTCCGGAGAGGATGTTGTACACTGGAGACTTCACGTACTGGGTGAGATCTCCTGAGAGAAACAGGAATCCGGATTTTGTGGTGTTGACGGAAGATCAGTGGGTGGCTCATGCTGGGGGATTGTCCTTGGAAGACATTAAGGTGGGTCAAGTGGTGGAGATCTTCGGGGATTATTGGCATTCTGAGAAGTTTACGGGCAAGGATCGCAGGACACATCAGAAGGAAGTGGAGGATTTCTATGTGGGTCTGGGAGTAGATTGTTTGGTGTTGTGGGAGTCGGATTTGAAGAAGTATGCGCGAAGGACGTTTGATCGTTTGCGTGGATTTTTGGTTTTTCCTCGATAAAACAGATAGGACAGGTGCAGATCATATAAACTTGGAGATTTTTAAAATGAATCTCAGTACCAGATTAGCATCACTGGGTTTATCAGTATTTCCGGAGGAGTTGCGGGATCGGGCAAAGCATCTGATTCGGGTGGCGCATGGCAGTCCGGATCATCGTGCTGAGATTCTATCTACGTTGAAAAAGTTATCGAGTGGGGATCGGTTGTGGAAAGAGGTGCATCAATTTTTGTATCCAGATTGGCATTTGCAGGGTGGTAGATCTCATGGTCGCCGGGATGATTTGAAGCATAATGATCCGAAGAAAAATTGGGTTGTCGGGTACTACCAGGGGCGTCTTTTTGAGGGTACTCCTACTGAGGAAGAAACAAGGATATTTGAGGATCTCTTTCGGAATTACCAAAGAGAAACGGAGGAGAAATTGGAGAAATCTGTGGCGAGATTGTACCAGAAATTAAAATCCATTGCAGGCCCTCGTGGATATCTCCATAAGGATCAGTTGCAACGTAATAGCTTTTTGACGCCAGAGATCAAGGTGCTTTTGCATAGAGGTAAATTGGAACATCGCTGGCGAGGTCCGGATCCGGGCTACTACCTGCATTAGAGTGTGATGACGACCTCGAACCAATTTTTGTCGCTGTGTTGAACTTCTATCTTTCTGATGATGTGGTGTCGTAGAGCTTTTTCTAGTCGTTGTTGGTGTTTTTGTTCGAGGTCGTCCGCTTGGTACTGCCAATCAGACATGTCATCTTCTGTGTCGGAGTTTGGGTATTTGTCTAGGGTCCAATCTCTGAGTGCGGTGAAGATTTTCCCGCCGACGATTTCGGGCTTGTCGTGTTCTCGGAATTTCATCATGTAATATTTCACATCTGCCAGGATTTCGAGGTGCGAGGATCTCTTTCTTAGGTCGGCAAGAACGGCCCGTCTGAATTCTGGGTTTTGTTCTGCGGCTTTCATTATTTTATCGCGAAGGTCGCTCATGTTGGCTCCTGCTATTTTTTTTGTTATGGAAGAATCCTCAGAAGCGAGGCGTTTTCTGTCTTCTATGGAGATTGGGTTAAGTATCGCCAGCACATCCCCGCTGTGGGGAACTCTCTCTTGATCGAATTCCACACCCTCTTCGCGGCGTTAGACGTGCCGGATCCCATGTGGCAATGGTACGGTTCAAAAAGAAAGGGTTTCTTTTGTTGTGACCATCCAGCCTGAATCAAGTGTCGGTACATCCACTTCCCCAAACCTAGACCGCGAAAGTCTTCTTTTATGCGAGTGGCACCCACGTACAGGACGCGAGTGCGTGGGAAAGGGGGAAGGTCAAACTGGTTCACTAATGATTGAGCATCATCTGGACATGCTTTGGAACTTAACGCCCAATATCCGGACAGCATTCCAGCGAGGGATCTTCCTTGGTACATCCGCACTAAAATTGCAGAGCTTTCTGTTTTGATTTTAACTCTAAAGTTCATGACCGTCCTCTGGTAAAGAATCTCCCACTTGAAAATGTGGTACTAACCACACTAGAGATAAATTCCTTATCGACAAGTCTGACGGTTTGAGTATTTAGGACACCACAAGATATGGTATGGTGGTAGATCTCCAAGCTAGAAAATGTGTCTTCTGTTAACACTCAATAAGATCAGTGACTTCTAGTCCCGCAGCCCTTAGGGGATATCCCTCAAAAATCCGCCCTTTTCAGAAATCACACCTATACCATATCTTGTGGTGTGTGATATTTCTCATATTGGTACTCCGGGGTGACCAAGTTCAACGGTTCGGTCGTGGTGGATGATCATTTCATCACTGCCGTAAATAACCACAGATTGGCAACGATACGTGAGCCAAGCGTTTAGCACTTGAGGAATTAGTTCCATTTTGATCGAATGCACTTTGAATCTTGTGGTATAGATCCGAAAGACACAGTCTGGGTGAATGTAGTACCCACGGGCACCAGAAGGGAAAGTACCCAGGTGATGTAAGAGGTAGACGAACGACTCTTTCCTAGACGCCTTAACGATTCTAAGATCTTGGAACAATCTTATTAACGATGGTGTGTACTTCATGCTAATTTGGTAGTTCGGTCTGCTTGGATCAAAAGTGTACTTTCACTTGGTCCGTTGTGGTAGAATAGATTATTATTTTGATAAAAGATGACGGCTTCGCATCCAGTTTCTTCCCGTAACTCCATGACCTGTTTGTCGTCTTTCAGAGGGGTAATGCCGACAGAGCAGATTTGCTGATCTCGCATGGAGATAGAAATCAGATTCCCTCCTATTACAAAACAACCGCAAACCAGCACTTTGGGGAAGAACCCGCACCAATGCAAAAAGTGTGTGAAGTTTGTCTTCTTTGACTCTTCTGTAATGTTCAGGGCTTCCAGAAGAGTCAAAAGGGATCCGGGTATCGGTATTCTCACAACATTTTATGCATGAGTCGTTGGATTCTTTTACAAAAGCTTTGTTTCATGGTTCAACCTCAAGAATTAAAGGAAAGTCCACGATCTCCGCATGACCTTTCTGTCCTATTCGATAGTTACCAACCGGCTTCGAAAGATACCGTGGAATCCAACCGAGTTTAACTTTTATGCATTTCTCTCTCAATGATGACTTGGGGTAGTAAATGCGGATATCGTCTCCCAACCCGGCATCCTCACAAATGATCACACCTTTTAGGTCTACGGATCTTTGCATCAACTCAGAATCTTGGTACACGGTGAACTGCACTTCGTACCATTCATCTGGAGTTTTATTGCTCGGGTTCTCTTCCTCTGCGACCAGTTCTATGTGATGTATCGTGATTGTCAACACGCTAGTGTTACCTCTTGGTGACTTGACTTCCTACCACTTACATCTCGGGGTAATCCCGCAATCTTATTTGAGGATGTTTGACAACCCCAAAAGGTTGGAACTTCCATTGTCCATCCCGTGTTGCCTCATAGGTGCCCTTCGGGGCAGTGAATTGACTCGTAGCACCCTCAGAAAGAAGGATGCACTGATCTCCTTCCAGTTTGAACAGGACTACTTGTCCATGTGT
>Ga0098052_1001426_pt1 | contig 14933 bp, 17 predicted proteins | sample 15_taG_FD_81591 | JGI IMG/M metagenome (GOLD analysis project Ga0098052, IMG submission 81591) | Marine viral communities from the Subarctic Pacific Ocean - 15_ETSP_OMZ_AT15312 metaG | ecosystem: Environmental > Aquatic > Marine > Oceanic | place: Pacific Ocean | collected 2015-01-18 | reverse complement strand
ATGGACAGGCTCACTGTTAGGCTGGTCTAGGGTGTGTAAGCTGCGGCTGGATAGTCACACACAGAAGGAGACGAGGCAAGTAGCACAGATGATTGAGGATATTGTGAAGCCGTTGTTTCCTGTAAGTTGGGAGGCACTAAATGAATGACACAGTACGTATATCCCACTACGACTTCAAGATAGAGCGCATCAAGGGTAAGACGATGTCGGCTAATGAAGTGTTCGGCCTATGTAATAAGGATAAGCAAATCATTTACATTGACAGTAGTGCCACTCCTGCTGTACAACGTGACACCCTGCTGCATGAGATACTACATGCTATCTGGTGGACAGGTTACCTTGAGGATGATGACAAGGAGGAGCGAGTGATAAGTACACTGGCAACTGGATTAATGAATGTGTATAGGGATAACCCTTGGCTGATGGAGGAGTTGAAATGATAGACAAACTAAAGGCTATGGCTAAGCTGTTGGACAGTAAGAAAGTCCCTACTGGATGGCATTGGTTATATTATAATGGTAAGTTTTACAAGGCGTATGTGAAGTAAATAAGGAGAAGCCATATGGAGACAACGATTGATGTCGAGAATACCATCACCATACGTGACAAGAAGAAGTACATGGACCCCTATGAGGCATCCAACGAGCTAGTCATGGTGGGCCTACTCACTGAGACAGGTGAGGAACGTAGGGTATTCTTCAATCACAATGAGCGTGAGGCTACACCTCATGGTCATGCCATAGTACAACAACGCCTTGATAGGACTACACTTTTGATTGGTCACAACCTACAGCATGACCTGCCTTGGCTATGGGAGTCAGGCTTCAAGTATGATGGCTTGGTGTACGACACGATGATTGCAGCGTACCTGTTACTGCGTGGGCAGAAGGCTCCGCTTAACCTCAAGGCTTGTGGTGAGAGGTTCAACCTGACTACGCTTAAGCAGGATACAATGGACGAGTACTTCTCTAATGGTACATCTGTAGCTGATATCCCTGCTGATGAGCTTGATGAGTATCTGTCCTATGACCTACACACTACACAAGAGTTGCGTAACGTACTGGATGTAGAGTACATGAAGGATGAGAACAAGGCATTGACCTCAGTGCTTGACCTTACTAACGAGACTTCCAAGTGCCTGTCCAAGATGAATATGATAGGTGTAAAGGTAGACCCTGATGTACTTGAGGAAGTACGAGTAGAGTTTCAGACTGAGCTTGATGCGATCACTAAGTCACTCAACACACAGATCAAAAGCCTGATGGGTGACATGCCAGTTAACTTGAATAGCCCTGAGCAAATGTCTCAGGTTATCTATGGACGTAAGCCTATTGACAAGAAGGTATGGGCTGACATCAATGACCCTGATCTTAAGAAAGAAGAATGGGATATTACTATTGATAACTATACTGAAGTAGTACACAAGAAACGTATGGAACAGTGCCCTAAGTGTAAGGGGTCAGGCCAGACGTTCAAAACCAAGGTGGACGGTAGCCTTTACAAGCGTAGTAACAAGTGTGTGAACTGTGAGGGTAAGGGGTACATCTTGTTTGACACAAAGGCTAAGGCAGGGCTAAGGTTCCGTGCCCCTAATGCTAAGTGGATGAAAGCAGACGGGTTCTCTACAGGTAAAGATGATTTGCTTGTATTACATAGTGCCTCCAAGGACAAAGGTATGGTAGAGGCAGAGAAGTTTCTATCTAACTTGATGCGTCTCAATGCTGTGACCTCATACCTTGGCACTTATGTTAAGGGTATTGAGGCTGGTACACGTAGCGACGGGTTGCTCCATGTGAACCTGACACAGACTATTACATCAACAGGGCGTTTCAGTGGGCGTCAACCTAATATGCAGAACATGCCTAGAGGTAACACCTTCCCGGTTAAACGTGTGTTCATATCACGTTGGGAGGGAGGTAAGATCATGGAGGCAGACTTTGCACAGCTTGAGTTCCGTGCTGCTGCCTTCCTTAGTGGTGACCCTATAGCAATAGAGGAGGTAGAGAATGGCTTTGATGTCCACAGTTACACGGCAAAGGTTATCACGGATGCTGGCGAACCGACAACTAGGCAAGCGGCTAAAGAACATACGTTTGCACCTCTCTATGGTGCAACAGGATATGGAAGAACTAAGGCGGTTGCAGCCTACTATACGCACTTTATCGACAAGTACAAAGGCATAGCCAAGTGGCACAAGCGGCTTGGTGATGAGGCTATTAACACAGGTAAGATACAGACACCTAGCGGTAGGGAGTTCGCCTTCCCTGACGTAACACGCAGAGCCAATGGTTCTGTTACATACTTTACTAACATCAAGAACTATCCAGTACAGTCGTTTGCTACGGCAGATATTGTCCCGGCTGTCTTGTTGGAGGTACACAAGAGACTTGAGCCTTACCACTCATGCATCGTTAACTCAGTGCATGACAGTGTGGTAATTGATATTCACCCTGACGAAGTACAAATAGTACTTGACATTATTAAGGAGGTAAACTATATAATTAAGGACGTAGTACAGAGTAAGCTGCACGTTGACATGGATGTTCCGTTACTCCTAGAAAGCAAGCTAGGAAATAATTGGTTGGAACAAGAAGATGTTGTTGACGCTGCATAGTAACTATGGTATAACTTATACCACGATCATTTGAACTTATATAAGGAGACTTAAAACATGGCTAACGAAATCAAAACTCTCGACAACGACAACTACGATGCAATGGCTGTACTCATGGGTATGGATTCACCTACTGCCAGTGGCACTAAGCGTTCCATGCTTACCCGTCTGGCTATTCAGCATGAAAGCATTATGGGTAAGGTTGAAGTCAAGGGTAAGATGAAGAACATGGAGATCGTACCTGCTGGTGTGTATCGTCTTGACATGGACGGTGACGTTAAAGTGTACGGTGAAGTTGTACAGTTCCGTCCGTTCATTCAGAAGCAGATGGTACAGCGTTACCTCAGTGACGATAACCGTTTCGTTAAGACTATGATGCACAACAACCTGAAGGGTGACCTGAAGGACAACAACGGTGGTGTTAACTGTGGTCGTCCGTCCGGTTACATTAAGGATTGGAACTCAGTATCCACTGAAGTCAAGACGCTTATCCGTGAGTGTAAGCGTACTAACGTGTGGCTTGGTACAGTTACACTGGCTGATGCAGTGTTCGCTGATGGTACAGATGCAGGAGAATATGTAGAGGTACCAGTAGCTTACGAGATCAAGAACAACCAAGCGTTCAAAGACTCTGAAGCTATCTTCAAGGATATGTTTAAGCGTAAGCTTACCCCCTTGCAGTACATCGTAACTCTTACCTCAGAGGAAGTACCCTTGAATAATGGTAAGGTATTCTTCCAAGGTAAGTTTGCACCTAACTACAAGGATGTGACTGACATCACTGATGCACATATCCAAACGCTCAACGACTTCAATGATTGGGTTGTCCAACATAACGAATGGATCAGCCGTGTATGGTCAGAGAAGAACCTACTCACACCTACTGCTGATGATGAGGCACTAGCTGCCGACTTCTATGACGTAGACGGTGATGATGTTGAAGTGACGGTAGACGCTTAATGCAACACCCTGCTGAACTGCGCGTGACAAAGTATCTCTCCGAAGCAACTAAGGGAGAGAACACTCCAATGTCTGAGGCTACTATTGAGACGGTAGCTAATGACATTAAGGAGGCTTTGACACGGCAGTTCGGTGGGGGGAATAAAAGGGATAAGTTCTCTCTGCGTATGTCTAACATTGGTCGGCCTACTTGCCAACTGTACCATGACAAACATAGCGCAAAGGGGGCTGAACCTTTCCCCTCATCCTTCATGATGAACATGATGATAGGTGATATCGTTGAAGCTGTATTCAAAGGTATCTTGACAGAGGCTGGAGTAGAGTGGGAACAACCTGAGAAGGTTACACTCAAGCTACCTAGTGGTGCAGAGATCAAGGGCACAGATGACTTGACGATTGACGGTAAAGTGGATGATGTTAAGTCAGCCAGCGCATGGTCATACAAGAATAAGTTTGATAGCTACGAGTCCCTTGCATCACATGACGACTTCGGTTACGTAGCACAGCTTGCAGGTTACGCCAAGGCTAAAGGTGTAGAGGCAGGTGGTTGGTGGGTAATCAACAAGGCAACAGGTGAGTTCAAGTATGTTAAGGCTGACATGGATGTCGACGCTGAGGTAGCAAAGATTGATGCGACAGTACAGTACAGTAACTCAGATAAGTTTGAGCGTTGCTTTGATGCAGAGGTTGAGACGTTTAGGCGTGTACCTACTGGTCACCACAAGCTAGGCTTTGCATGTGGGTTCTGTAAGCATAAGTACACATGCTGGAAGACAGTGAGTTACGAACCGTCCCGTTCATCACAGGCTAAAGAACCGCCTATGGTGTACTATGTTGAACCAGACAAGGAGGCGTGGTGATATGGCTACAGATAAGGATATGAAGATCAAGGCGGGTAAGGTTGTACCTAAGACTACTCTGAAAGAGCAAGGGGTTACAGAAGGTACTGACCCTTTGCCTAAACCTAAGAAGCCCCCTGCTATCCGAGACGCCAATGTGGGCCAAATGAAACGTGATGCTGCGGCCCGGCGTGAGCGTATTGCTACTGCTGCATTGCAGGGTATGCTTAGTAATAGTAGGTTACGGTACGATAGTCCAGCGTTAGTGACTCTTGCTGTACAACAAGCCGACCTATTGATTGCGTCACTAGATGAGAGCTAAGCAGTTCAAAGCTGCACGTAAGTACGGCTATAGGTCTGGACTAGAAGTTAGTAATGCCCAGCATCTTGATAGTATCAAGTACAAGTACCGATACGAACAGGTCAAGATTGAGTGGGAAGACCTAGCTTACCGGACCTATACGCCAGACTTTGTGTTGAAGAATGGTATCATCATTGAGACTAAAGGGATGTTTACGGCAGCAGATAGACGTAAGCACTTGAAGGTTAAGAAGCAACACCCTACATTAGATATACGCTTTGTGTTCACTAACAGTAACAGGAAGCTACGTAAAGGTGCCAAGAGTACATATGCTCAATGGTGCATACAAAAGGGTTTCCTTTATGCCGACAAGACTATACCTGAGAGTTGGCTAAAGGAAAAAGGCAAGGACACACACCCCAAGTTTATTGATTACACCGGGGTCAAAGTAAAAAGGAGTTAGCACACATGCAACTTGATAAAGTAATTAAAGACAATGATTTTCTTATTGACATTAGACCTGTTATGGATGACAAGGGATGGGCAGGTAAGGTAGACATCTTCTGTATTACCTCTGAGAAGAACGATATGAACGACAAAGACTTTGATGAAATGGTAATGCTTAGTAAGATGGTGTCAGCCTCTGTACCCTTGATGGATATAGATGAAGACTTCAGGGACTACATCATGGATTACGTAGAGGGCACAATGGAGGAGGAGATACCTGTTAATCGTGTAGCAGTAGAGCATGACGGCAACGTAATCAAGGTAGACTTTACGGGAGAAGCCTTATGAACTACGAACAGTACAAAGGGCTAGAGAAAGATACGGTAGCAGTAACTTACGATCCTACTAAGGATATGGTTAACAGCCCGTCCCACTACAACGAGACAGGTATCGAATGTATTGACGCTATTGAGGCAGCTACAGGTGACGGCTTTGAGTATTACCTACAAGGCAACATCCTTAAGTACATGTGGCGTTACCGCTACAAGAATGGTGTAGAGGACTTACAGAAAGCTGAGTGGTACCTCAAGAAACTTATTGAAGTCAAGTCCAATGCGTGTTAATATGTACGCTACCCTTGAGGTAGACCCTGATGAGTGGCCCTTCCCTGCTGATGGTATGGTTGGTGAACAGATCAAGGAACATATGCTGGAGTTCTTCTATGATGTAGAGGGCTTGGAGATACTGAAACTTAAATGCTTAGAGAAGGAGTGATACATGAGTACATACACTGACTTCATTCATACCAGTAGGTATGCGAGGTTCCTACCTGAAGAATCAAGACGGGAGACATACGAAGATACATGTGATAGGTGGTGGACTTACATGACAGGTAAGTTCGAACTGCTGTCCACCTTCCCTGAGGTACTCAAGGCTATCAAGGCGAAGGAGGTAATGCCCTCCATGCGTACCATGATGGCAGCAGGCGAGGCACTGGAACGTAACCACATTGCTGCATACAACTGTAGCTACATTGCAGTCGATGACCCTAAAGCTTTCGATGAAGCCTTGATGGTCCTGATGTGTGGTACCGGCATTGGTTACAGCGTAGAGCGTAACTACGTAGATAAGCTACCTGAAGTACCACACTTTGAGGAGGGGGTACTTGAGGAACCAGCTATTATAGTTGCTGATAGTAAAGAGGGTTGGGCCAAAGGTCTACGCACTCTTGTTATGCGCCTGTATATGGGGCAGGAACCTGTATGGGACTTGAGTAAGATACGTCCAGCAGGTACACGCCTTAAGACATTCGGGGGTAGGGCCAGTGGTCCTGAGCCATTGGACAACCTGTTCCACTTTGTAGTACAGACATTCAAGAAGGCACAGGGGCGTAGGCTCACTAGCCTTGAGTGTCATGACATAATGTGTGCAGTAGCTGCCGCTGTAGTGGTAGGTGGTGTACGCCGTAGTGCTATGATTAGCCTCAGTAACATGAGTGATGATCGTATGCGTCACGCTAAGACAGGGAACTGGGTTAATGAGAATGTCAATCGCAGTTACGCTAATAACTCTATCGCTTACACTAGCAAGCCTGACATGGGTACATTCATGCGGGAATGGCTTGCTTTGTATGACAGTAAATCAGGTGAGCGAGGTATCTTCAACCGCCAAGCAGCCGTAGCTAAGGCGAAGGAGATTGGTCGTGACTCTAATCAAGACTTTGGTACTAATCCTTGTGGTGAGATTAGTCTACGTTCACGCCAGTTCTGCAATCTCTCAGAGGTAGTAGTACGTCCCGGTGATACGAAGGCTAACATTAAGAAGAAGGTACGTATCGCCACCATCATCGGTACCTTTCAGTCTGCCCTTACTGACTTCAAATACCTCAGTAAGAAATGGACGGACAACTGTAAGGAAGAGCGCCTACTTGGTGTGAGCCTGACAGGTATCTACGATAACCCTTTGACATATGACCCTGACGTTAAGTGGTTGGATGCTTTGAAGGAACATGCAGTAGCTATTAACCTTGAGCTTAGTACACTACTTGGTATCCAGCAGTCAGCAGCTATCACTACAGTTAAGCCTAGTGGTACTGTCTCTCAGTTGGTTAATAGTGGCAGTGGTATTCACCCACGTTACGCTACTTACTATGTACGTAGAGTACGTGCCGATATCAATGACCCATTAGCTGCATGGATGATTGAGCAGGAGGTACCTTATGAAGTTGATACATACAATCCTTTGAACTATGTGTTCAGCTTCCCTATTAAGTCAGACGAGAAGGCTATCACTCGTAACAGCATCAGTGCAGTAGAGCATCTGGAACTGTGGCTTAAGTATCGTACACACTGGACAGACCACAACCCTTCTGTAACCATTCAGGTAGCAGAGGATGAGTGGATGGAAGTAGGGCAGTGGGTGTACAAGCACTTCGATCAGGCCGGGGGTCTTACCTTCATGCCTAAGGAAGACGATGGACACAGCTACGTACAGGCTCCTTATGAAGAGATTGATGAGGCAACGTATGAGCTTATGGTAGCTGATATGCCTGACATTAACTTCGCAGACTACAAGGAGTATGATGACAACACAACAAGCTCACAAGAGTTAGCTTGTACAGCAGGAGTATGTGAGATATGAAAACATGTACTAAGTGTAATGAAGCTAAACCTATAACGGAGTACTACCCTAGGAGTGCAAGTAGAGGCGGTTATGAAGCACGTTGTAAACCCTGTTTCAGATTGCATGTAGATCATCGGTCACAGATTAATAACAAGGTTGTTAGTGCTATTATGAAGGCAGAGGGCATGTCCTTTTCTACTTGGAGGAGCCTTCCAAAAGAAGAGAGGGCTTACTATAGGCGTAAGTACAGTACCCTACGCCCTACCTTGCTCACGCAACCACCGAAGGTAAGTGTAGTTGACCTTACCAAAGAACGTATCAAGGCTGAACTCAAGGCTGAGTACGAGGTATCTGACCGTAAGGTATCACAACGTAAGGAAGGCTACGTATATGTCATCACTAACCCCGCATGGCCTGAGTGGGTCAAGGTAGGACGTAGTGTACTGACTGAGCGTAGGTTCAACTCGTACCAGACTAGCTCACCCTTCCGTGACTTTGAGTTAGCAGGTGACGTATACTTTGAGGATGCTATACAGGCTGAACGTGAGGTACATAATAGCCTCACTGCTAGTGGTGTAGGTAGTAATGGTGAGTGGTTCAAGACAACAGCAGCCAATGCACTGTCACTGATTGAGGCGGTTTCTTTAGTGGAGGTAGCAGCATGATTGAGATAGACATTACACCTGATATGCTCAGTGCAGCTAAGGCTAAGGCTACTGAGATGGGCACACTTAACCGCTCCATCACAGGCGGTGAGGGTAACATGGCAGGGTTCCTTGGTGAACAGGTAGCCTTGTCAGTCATAGGAGGTGAGTGGTGCAACACTTACGAATATGATTTGATTATGGAGGATGGTACCAAGGTTGACGTTAAGACTAAACGTACTAGCGTTAAGCCTAAAGACTACTATGACTGTAGTATCGCCAAGCTAAACACTAAGCAGGAGTGCGACAGGTACGACTTTGTACGTATCTCAAATGACCTGAGTGTGGCGTGGTACTTAGGTTGGAAGGGTAAGCAAGAGTACTTCGATGAAGCTAGGTTTCTCCAGAAGGGTGACACAGATGGAGATAACGGCTTCGTAGTTAAGAGTGATTGTTATAACATAGCAATAAAGGATTTGAATTAATGGGACAGCAACTCAAACGACTTACCCCTAAGAGGTCATATGCTAATCGCAGAGACATTAGGGGCAATAAGATAGGTAAGTATGATGCTCCACTAAAGATACAGTATCAACGTGGAGAGGAGGACTTCAAGAGGGGCCGACTTACTAACCCCTTTGACTCACGTACAGATCAGTCGCGTGAGTGGGAACGTGGTTTCACTGCTGCGTACCATCAGCATTTACAGAAGTGGCAGCAGTATGAGCTTACAAGACGAGGCTAAACTTTTTATGGAAAGACAGACAAGGGAGGTACGTAACATGGACATGTCACGGTATCAAGAACTAGCTGGTGATACAGCTATCTACTCACCTAAGGTACAGATTACATACCCTGCATTGGGCCTAGCTGGTGAGGCAGGTGAGGTTAGTAACAAGGTTAAGAAGATGTTACGTGATAACATCAGCCCTGATAGAGAGTGGCGTGAAATGGTAGGAGATGAGATTGGAGATGTGCTGTGGTACTGTGCAGCATTGGCTGGTGACCTAGGGCTTAACCTAGGCGAGATAGCAAGTCGTAATGTAGACAAGCTACAGAGCCGTAAAGAGCGTGGTAAGATTAGTGGTAATGGTGATACTAGGTAGTAAGAGTTATTTATAGAGTAAAGAGAGAGGGGGTAGCCTTAACGGGTTGCCCCCTCTTTCTATTTACTTACTAAGTTCCTTAGCTATCCCGGCTACTGTAGCTAAGTCTTCATTGTTATTCATATTAGGTTCTCTGCCTCGCTCTTCCATAAACAGAGTCCTAGCTTCAACCCTTGCATTAGGCGATGCACTAGTAAAGTCTTTAAGTGCAGTGATAAAGATAGTCATCTCTTCATCAATCTCTTCAGGGTTATCTAATCTACTTACTACTTGAGGTATTTTAGTTCTTATAGCTTTAACTACTTTATCTACTTCGAGCCTCATTTTATTCTTTACAAATCTATCTACTGTTTGGGTAGCCCTGATAGTATCGTCTGAACTTTCATATTCCTCAGCCCACTCAACTGCAAGGTCTTGCCATACAGGTATAGAATCCTCTAGGGCAGTAGCTACCTTACGGTTAGTATAGTCTCTAACCCCTTCATGCATACCTCTAGTAGACACAGAGAAGGGGTCTATGTTTAATGTACCTAGAAACTTACCTAGTTGATTTTCGTTAGTAGTTACACTGATACCTAGTAAGGTACGTAACGCCGGGAACCGTCTAGCCGTTTCCCCCTTACGCATACTAAAGGACGGAGCCTTACCCTCTTCAGATATAGGTGACTGAATCTGTTTCTTAAAAGAGTCCTGCATAGCATTTAACATGGGAGACTCTACGTCTATGACCTGCTCCTTTCTCTTATAAGGCTGGTCATGAAGTTGAGTGGCTCTAATAAAATCTCCCATTTGATTCAACGGGATAAGGAAAGTAGATAGCCAATCACCCACAAAGGTTCCCACTACTTTACCACTTGTCAGCGATTTACTCGCATCAGCGGAAAAGGCTGCGGCATGGAACATGTCTAGCATCTTACCTGCGCCACCTACCCTGAACTCAGAGCCTAAGAATAACTGCAACATATCTCTGCTATTATTAGCAGCATACGTAGCAGCTTCATCTATGCCTTGCTCATTAGCTATGTTAATAAGGTTGGCTACCCATCGTGTCTGTGCAATAGGGAAGTTAGCTCTTGTGTCTACAGTACCTAGCTCTGTTTCAAATTCATAAGGCTTGGATGATCCACCTTCACCTTTCATAGCAGCTACGGTAGCACTAAGGGCAGCAATACCTGCTATGTTCTGTGATACTTTCCTACGTTCTTCAGGCGTCATAGGTTTAATACGCCCATCTTTATCCCTACCGTATATGGTATCCTTTAACGCTCTTGCTGCTTCAGAATTATTCCGGTGACGAATATCTACCGCCTTATCTACAACACTGTCTATGCGCCTAGCTACCATCTTAGTGGCTGTAGGTACACCGCCCATTGTAGCATTACCTAAAAACTCTAGACTAGAAGCTAGGAACCTTGGGAACTCTACGATAGTAGTAAAGCCATTACGAGATATTACATTTGCTATATCTCTCAGCCACCTACTATCAGGTGACGCACCGAAAGTTACTTTTCTTGCACGATCTACGGAGTCTGCAATCAATTCCTCAAAGGCTTTACTACCTTCAGGGGTATACTTACCACCCATAAGGTCTTGTAAACCACCTTCTTCAATTATCTTTACAATATCTACTCCGTACTCATTCTTAGAGAGCCTTTCTAATTCGTCTAGGAATACGCTATCCCTGACAATTTGCTCTTGCCCTCTGTTGAATACGTTTAGGTCTTGTGCCAGACCTTCAGCAGATGTCAGTACCTTATCTACTTGACGTTTGAATATACCCAAGTCTTCAGGCGCATCTCCTTTTCTAAGAGATGTCCTCATTTCATTGAGTGTATGGTGTAGTATATGCTCTTGGTCTGCCAAGGCAGGGTGATTAAGAATATAGTTATTAAAATCTTTAACCCTATGAGGACTATTAAACATGTAACCTAGATTACCTGTAGCAGTTTTCCACATACGCTTAAAGTCTACTAACTCTTTTCCTACACCTTTTGCTCCGCCTTTTTGCCCTGCAACAATGAGGTTATCAATAATATTTACCATGTTATTGTAAGGCATAATGGTGCCAGCAGAGAACATGTTCCTAGCAGCAGTACCTATCTTAGATACCATCAACTGCCGCCGAACATTCTCCCCACGTAAGAAACTGTTCCACCAGAAACCTTGCTTTGCTATAGCTTTAGCCTCTGTTTCTAACTCATCTTCACCCTTACCTATCTTACGCACTGCCCACCTATACTTAGCCATCATACTGGCAGAGTCGCTTAGTGACGCCATAGATGATGCGAAGTACTCAGACTCCGTCATACCATATCTATTCAAGATTTCATCTAGTGCTTCTTTATTGGCACCACGCTCTCCAGAAATAGCATCCAATGCACTATGCATTATAGGCTTCTTTTTCTTACCGCTTCGCTTGAAGTACTCAGGAAACTGCTCTGAGAGTTCTTGCGTTACAGCTACAAAAGCGTCGAACTTACCTTCGTTACTTATGAGGGTGGATAAAAGAGAGTCGTGCTGCCCTACAAACTTATCAGATTGGGTGCCTAGAGACTTCATATACCTACGACCTGCCTCTTTGATAGCGTCATAGTTAACGCTACCATCCTTATTGAGGACATCTGTACCTAATTCATCACCCCATTGTGTAAGTATTTCTTTACGTACAACAGTCCCCTTAGGTGTAGTTACGGCCCTTTTAGCTGCCTTTGCAGCCTCTATGCTTCTCTCTCTTGCGGCAAGCCTTGCTTTACCTGCATCTATTTTAGGTGCTTTGTAATTGGAGGTGTCAGGCATACCCTGCATCTCTTTAATCTTTTTAGCCCTATCCTTAGCAAATCTCTTCCTAGCCTTTTCAGCCATATTAGCTTGACGTAACAGATTGTCCACTTCACCTCTGGCTGCTGCTGCCTTAGTTAAGGGCATATCAAAAGCGTACGCTAACATAGGTGTAATACCTAAAAACTCAAGGGTAGCTCCTACCATCCAATCCAAGGATCGTTGGACCTCTTCAGGCTCTGCCTTATCCCCTCCATACATAAACTTATCCCCCCAGACATCTAGCATAGTATTGTATGCCTCTGGGAAATTTTCTTTATAGCCTTGATAGAACTTTGTTGTCGCAGCCGCTAGTCCTGAACCTGTCATGTTCATAAGCTCTGATATACCCAGCAGAGTATCCTGAGCTATATACTTAAGACCGTCAGGCGCACCCTCTATACCTTCATATATCCATGTGCTGTCTTCCAGACCTTCTTCTTTAATGTATTTTACTACACTCTTATTAGCTTTATCCTGCTCTTCAAATGTTTGAGTAAACACACCTGCAAAGTTACTGGCAGCGTCCTTCATTTCTTGTATTTCGTTATTAACGTACCTATTAGTTCTTTCCTCATGCGTGATAGGTACATCTATATGCGTAGGGTCTACTTTTGTATCGGGTTTTACTAAGGGTATAGAACTGTCTATACTTGGACCTTGACCGAATACATTGGTAGTCTCATCAACGTCAGTAGAGATAACAGGTTCAGGTGCCTCAACGTCAGATGCCCCACTATCAGGTGTTACACTGGTAGTAGGGTCTTCATCACTGTCAAAGATAGGTGTTGATACGCTCTGTGTGTTATCTGAATCCCCAGAAACATCGTCAGTATCAAAGATAGGTGTGGAAGGACCGCCAGCATTTATAACAATAGGTGTAAGATCACCAGTGCTAGGGTCAACCTCCCTATCCTTTTCCTCAGGCGCATCAGCATCTGTATCAAAGATAGGCGTAGATACCTCAGCCATAATTAGTTAGACCCCAAATAAATCTCTGCTTTTAGCTGCCCGTCCTGCTTCTTTACCAGTATAACATCGCCCCTTTTAGCTACACCTTTAAGCTCCGTGACTCCCGGCTCATACAGATGCACACCCTTAGGTACTTTCTTAACACCTGCGGCATCTGTTTTAGTGTTAAGGTACTCCTGCTTCTTGCCTTCTTTATACTGAGTCTTCAAAGCTTTAAGCTTATTCTTAAAGGCGTTATACTCTTGCGTCATTTCTGGATCGTCAGCCCATTTATTCTTAACGGCAGTTGCGGCAGTTGCATCCTGAGCGTGGAGTATCCCACTGATATAATCAGCCTCATTACCGCCGATCTTACGTTTTATCTGTCCATTAATATCTAATTCAATGGCGTCATTAAGCGATAGGACATCCTGCAATGTTTTATTAACCTTAGACGCTGCGGAAGTCTTAGCGTGTGGGCTTCTATCTGAAGGATCAGAGGTATCTTTAGACTTAGCCTCTCTTTTCATAAGCTCTGTGGTATTAAGTATTTTAACTTCTACTTCGGCAATCTTACTCTTAATCTCCGCAGCGTCTCTACCTGTCTCACCTTTCAAGCTTAACATTAAGGCCGTACGTTCTGTGTCATGTCTAGCCAAGCTGACAGACAAAGCATTAGCTTCCATACCTGCTTTCTTGGCTATCTCTACATCAGCCTTTGCTTTCTCAATAGCCGTGTTTACATTGGCACGAATGTCTGTATACGCCTTCTGAGCAGCTAGTGCATCCTTAATAGCATCAGGGTCTTTACTATCTCTGGCAGCTTTGAGGTTGTTAGCAAGAATGATCTCTTTTTCTGCAAACGTCGTAGGTCCAGATTCCGCTATCTTATTAGCAGTCTTAGCCTCTACCAGTTTACGGTCAGCTACTAATTTAGCGTATGCCTCCTTTGCCAGTATATCTTCCGGCAAAGCTACAGCTTTACCCATATCTAACCCTTCAGGCAACGTACCTTCTGAGGTAGGGCCAGCAAAAGCGTCTACTCTTTTCTTAATGTCTGCCTGAACACCTGCTTCATGATCGCCGCCAAACAGGTTTGTCATACCCCCAACCAAGGTCTTAGGTGCAGCACTAGGGTACTGAGACTCTGCCATAGGGGCGTAATCTTTCATTAGCCAATCAGTACCTTGATCAGTAGAGGTAAGACCCTGACCTTGTACGCCACTACCTATCTTAGCTATATCAGCCAACGTCATAGTACCCGCCTGTACGTTAGCATTGATACGTGCAGCCTGTGCCATAGCAGCAGCAGGGGTTCCGGCAGCTTGTACATACTTAGCTGCAAGATTAAGGTCACCACCTACAGCACCCTTCATAGTCTTAAGAGCATCCTTCATAGCCTTACGTTCTTTACGCTTATCTTCTTCATAAGACTTCTGACGCAGGGCATGGTACTCAGCAACCTTCTTAGTGTACTCGCTGGTTTCCTTCTGACCCTTCTTAACACTCTCATCTACAGACTTAGCAAGACCGCCTACAAAGCCCATTCCAAATGAACCTAAACCCATTATGCAGTCCTCCGTGCCATCAAGCCTTTAGGCATTTCATCTTCAACCATTTCTTCTGGTTCCT
>Ga0098052_1001423_pt1 | contig 14947 bp, 5 predicted proteins | sample 15_taG_FD_81591 | JGI IMG/M metagenome (GOLD analysis project Ga0098052, IMG submission 81591) | Marine viral communities from the Subarctic Pacific Ocean - 15_ETSP_OMZ_AT15312 metaG | ecosystem: Environmental > Aquatic > Marine > Oceanic | place: Pacific Ocean | collected 2015-01-18 | reverse complement strand
TGGAACATATATATCAGATGCGCAAGCTCAAGAAATGGAAGACAGCATGGGACGGATGCCAGGGAACCTGTATGATAGATTGACTTTTACTAATAATCCTACAGTTACTCCTACTGCTCAAGAAATGGCTACAGCTAGTCCCGAGGAAATGAAAGCTATAATAGAGCAATTTGGAATGGAAGGTTATGAAAAATATTTTGCTCAATTTGATCAAGCTGAAATAGATGCTATTAAAGAGAATTTTGAAAATCAAATGGGACAATTAGATTTAAAAAGTAAAGGCATAGCTGAGCAGGTGAAAGGTAAGTTAACAGGAATGGGGGAACAAGAGAGAACTATTGCTAGTCAAAGAGGATTTGCTGGTAGTGGAGATTTATCTCAGAAATTTGATCAAGATAAAAGTAACATGTTTCGTACTGCTGATTTATCGTCACAAGGTATAGGTTTAGAAAGAGAAAGCGCTGAACTTGGACAGACAGAGGGAATACGTTCAGCCTATAAAGCATACGAAGATAAGTTCTATTCTCAAATGGCTAATGTGGAAAGCATGAGAGATAGTGGTGGAGATAGTGGCGGCAAAAAATGATTAAAGGCAGGAATGTCTCCTTATACTCGTTAGAAGAAAGACATTTAGAAGATGTTTATAATATATTAATGAATGATGATATTGGTTGTTGCTTTTCAACTACGTATCAAGAAATAAGATTTGGAAAGCTGGTTGAGTTTTTGTATACAACTGAGCCAGGGACTAAAAGTAAAGTATTTGTTATAGAGCATGAAGGCAGTAATATAGGCTTTGTAACCTTAAATAATATACATGATATTAGAAGAAGTGCATATATAGGAATAGTAGGGATATCTCCTGAACATCAAAGTGGAATGCATGGATTAGATGCCCTTAGAACTCTTATAAGGTATTCTTTTGATAAATTAAATCTCCGAAGGCTATATGGACATACCTATGGAGATAACGTTAAAATGAAGAGTATATATAAGCGTGGTGGTTGGAAGCACGAGGGAACTGAAAGAGAGTATACTTATCGTAATGGAAAGTGGATTGATAAAGAAATTTGGGCTGTATTAAGGTCTGAGTATAAGGAGAAGTAATGGCAGTAGTATATAAGAAAAGCGAACTTGGAACATTCCTAGAACAATTACCTAATTTAGTTATGAATTATCAAGCGCAAATAGCTGATCGAGAGCGTGAAGAACGTTTAGCTGATAAGAGATTTGACCAAGAAGTTCAATTAATGGAAATGAAAAATGAGAAAGATGAAGCTATAAATGCTCAAAAATTATTAATTGATAAATATGATCGGAAGCAAGTACAATTAAAAGAGGTTTTAAATTTATTTGATGACTTCCCAGGGTTAAAGGCAGAAGATATGACCTCAGGTGCTCCTAAATTGACTGATGATTATGTTAAAAGCGGCAAGATTGATTTAGAAATGTTAAGCCAAGATATTAGTAGTATAAGTGGATATATAGGTGAACTTGAAGATGCTAAGTTAGAATTAGATTCACAAGTTCAAGAATTTACTAAGTTAGCTCCAGAGTTTCATGGATTAAATACGGTATTGCAGGCTCAAGAGTTTGCAGAATTGAAAGAGCATGCTGTGACTGAATTGGGATATCAGCCTGAAGCTATGGATTATGCTTATGGTCAAATGGGTTCTCCTACTCAGATAAAAGAATCAGCTTATAAGATGACTGACTATCTAAAGAAAGAGCATACTCAGGCTGGTGCAGGGAATTATGCATTACTACAGGGAGTTATTGATTTAGAAAAAGGTCAGGATATGGATGATCTAATAGAAAAACTATCTTATGAAGATAAAGATGGGGATATAGTAGAGCCTTCTGAGGCAATAGTTAAAAAGGCTGTTGAATTTTTAGGTCAAGTAGATCATAAGTATTTTATGGAAAATCTACATGCTTATCCTGGAGAATCAGGAGATAAACTTCGTGAGTTCTTTACAACAAATCCTAAGTTTAGAACGAATTATTCGAATTTAAAGGACTCTTATCGTAATGAAGTAGCTTTAGAAAGAGAGATGTTGGATATTTTTGATGAGAAATCTGATGTTGATATTACTCAATTTTCTAGTGATATATCAGGGATGGATAAACAGTCTATGTTTGGACACTATAAATCAATTATTTCTAAAGTACCATTAGGAGAACATCAAGATTATTTTAAAGCTATGGAGAAAGAGGCTAAATCAGGTGATTTATATCCAGAATATCTAGAATATACTGGAACAGGAGATCTTGAAGATAAGCCAGAAGAAGGGTCTTTAGAGGAATTAGTTGGGTTTACTAAGGAAATGGAAGTGTTAACTAATTTAGAGAAGACACAGGAAGAAAAATATGAAGAATATCGTGGAGAAATTCATGATATGGTTACTAAATGGGTGTCTCCTGGATTTATAGGAGCAGACACTCCATTGTCAAATACTATAACTTCTATATTAAACGAAAGAATGGGAAGAGATGATAGTAGAATTTATTTCATGGACTCTGCAAGATTTCAAGAAGGTATTCAAGAAGGTGTTTTTGATTTCTCTGCAGATGAGATGAGTCTTATTAGAAATACAATGAGAAATGAAGCTGCTAAGTATATGTCAGCTGGGGCAGAAAGAGACGCGTTGGGTTATATTGCAGATAAATGGACAGGCACAAAAAGAAGACCTGATGCTTTAAAATTATTAACTGATTATATAGAATTTGAAAAAGCTTGGAGTTCTCATATGGGAACTAAGGATCTACCTATAGACCAAAGTAAAGCATTGCTAGAACTTGAAGAACTTCTAAAAAAATTATAAAATAGCGAGAAATAGATGCCGTTACCAAAAGATTATTATGACCTAATAAATCAAGCTCAAAGTGAAGACAGAATATCAAGTGGTGTTTTTGAAGACCTTGCATTTGAAGAGGATAGAGAGTCTGGAAGCTTGTATGATGCTTTAGGTGGAGCAGTATGGGGTGGTCTTTCAGGACTTACCTGGGGAGTATCTGAGCATGTAACGCCTTATGGTAAGACATGGGAGGAGATGAATGATGCTGAGAGAGCTGGTTGGGTACTTGGTGAAGGTGCATCATTGTTTGCTCCTATAGGTGCTTTTGGTCTTATGGGCAAAGGTTCTCGTGCTATTGCTAAGGCAGGTGGTAATAAATTTATCAAGGAAGCTGCAGATACTGCTGCAGATGCAGGAATCAGTAAACTTTCTAAAGATCAAGCTAAGGCTGTAGTTAAAGCTCAATCCAAAGGTGTTAAATTTTCAGACAATATATCAAGAGGCTTAGATGATGTAGCTACTGATGATATTGGTGTTACTTGGGTTAAAGATTTAGCAGCCACAGGTACAGCAGCTAAGAATGCTTCTAGAAACTTAATAGATAGTAGTACAAATGCAGTAACAAAAGCCTTTAAAGAGGCAGATGTTCCAATAACACTTACTGATGCTAGTAGGATTGCAAAAGGATATGTTGATAATCTTGCAGATGGTAGATATGTAAATGATGTAGCTGAATGGACTGAACGTACATTAAGAGGAGTGGCTCCTGGCGGTGTTAGAGAAGGAGTTTCTAAGTATTTAGGTATGGCTACACAGGATCTAATGATGATGTCTACTCACAGCCTTATCTCTGGAAAGATCAAGGCACTAGCAAATAACGAAGAATTCGATGCAACAGGAGCTTTATCCCATTCTGGATTAATGGCTCTAGGATTCCCATTAATAAGATTAATACCTGGTGGTGGTATGGATAAAGCTGGTACTGGTGTTAAGATGTTATTTGATAAATATAGAGGCAGTAATTATGAAGCTATAAGAGCAAAGCATGGTGATAAGGTTATAAAGAATCTATTAAAAGTTATGGTTAAAGGTGGGAAATTCAATAGGTTAAATAATTCTAAGCTTGGTGATGCTTTTTGGAAGGCTGGAGGAAAGACATATAAAGGTGGAAATGATATATTAAATAGTTTAGATGACATGCCTGTTAAAGATGCAATGACGCTGCTTGAAAAGATGCGAGGTGTTGCTAATAAAGATATTATGTCTAAGTGGGGACCACAGTATATTAAAGATTTAGCATTCTCTGTTCCAAGAATGGCAACAGGTGTTGTAGCTATGAATCCTTGGATTCTACAGAAAGGTGCTTGGAATCAAATGGGGACTTCTGAATTAGGTTCACATTTATTCATGTCTGCTTTAATGACTAAGGGTAGAGGTGCATGGGGGCATAAAGCTCAAAGAGCTTATTTTGCTGATTTTACCCCAGAAAGAGAGGTATTACACTTACTTAATGTTGATGCTGATAGTGTTGATAAAGTTATGAAATTCCATACAGGTAGATTAGACCTTATAGGAATGGGTGCAGCAATGTCAGGAGATCCTACTACTGAGCAGATTGTAAAAGTATTTGATGCTGCCTTAAAGGATTCTAAAACAGATCATCTAGGTCATGATTATTCAAATGCCGATCATAGAACTGTTGGAGAATTAATAGATATATATAATTTGGTAAAATCTCATTCAAATGAAGGATACCAACCTATTGAAGTGACAAGTTTAACCAAAAGGACTTTAAATAGGTTAGTTAAAGAATTAAATGATATACAATTTGAAGATGGTACTACTATAAAAGAGCATGGGGTTGAAGGTACTCTTGTAAAAATGACATTAGGTCCTGCTAAAAAGGGAATTAATTATTATAAAGAGATGTTAGCTAGATTAGGTTCTGAATTAGGTTATGATGTAGGTGTAACTATTGATAAAGATACTGGTGATTATGGTAAAGTTACAGGTTCTGAAATTAGAACAAAAAATGAAGGTGTGGATATAGATGCAGCACACACATATAATCGTATTTTAAAAGAATTAAGAAGTCTAGGTGAGGCTGAGATACTCAATAAAGAAGGGCAGGCTGATGAGGTTCTTGTTGAAACAATCCTTCGAGATAAAAAGATTTCTATGGATGAACTTACTCAAAGAACTAGAGAAATTATAGGTGAGCATTTAGATATGATTGGAGCTGAATATGGAGATAAGCTTGTAATTACTGATGCTGTTGAAGGTTCTGGTCCAAATGGATTGAATCCTTACTTTGAATTTTTTCAGCAAGCTAAAAATGTAGAAGCTAATGAGAGATTATATAAAGTAATTACAAACACAGCAGACGGTCAAGATGCTAGAGTAACATCAACGATGGATGCCTTATTTAAACTCAAAGATGGTAGATATGCTTCTTCAATTTATGAGTATAAAAAGATTATTACTGATTGGTCAGATAAAGAATTAGCAGAAGGCAGTAAAGAGAAAAAGGCAGTTGATAGTATTGTAGATAATATGGATGCGCTTAAAGATATGTTTAATGCAAGAAAGAGGATTCTTGGTGGTACTTCAAAGGAAAGTATAATAACAGGTAATAAATTTTCTAGTGGTGATCTAAATATAAGTAAGAATCATTTTAAAGAAATGTGGAAGGGATTGCCTCACGGATTTAAACAGAATTGGCAGAATCATTTTGAGCAGCTATATTTAGAGAGACATTTAAAATCCCAAGATTTTGATAGAAGAGCTATACAGCTTGTACACTATATGCTAGGTGAGAATCTTGCATGGATGGCCCCAGATAGAACTCTAGAAATGCCTCCTATAGATGGTATAAAATTAGAATTAAGAGACCAGGGTTATAGTGAGAAGGATATAAAATTAGTTGAAGATAGTTATAGAAATATAAAAACTGTTCTTGGAGACCAAATAAAAGAAAGCGAATTTACTCCTACTGAAGGTAATAGAAGATTTTTTGAAGAAGTTGATATTGAAAAGTTTGTTGGTGCTTCTAAGCTACTAGGTAATGAAATGATGACAGATTTAATGATTAATGTAGGTATTGTCATGGATAAGATTTCACTTGACTCTACAGGTACTAGGGAAAGAGTTAAGAGTGTTCATACTAGAATAAGTAATCTTATTGAAAAATTAGATCCTGCTACTGAGCAGCATAAAAGCTTCGATGCTATTAGAGAGATTAATGAAATTGTAATAGAAGTAGATGCTATAATTAATGTTTCTAGATTAAAGTCAACTGAAACTGATTTAAATGGTATTGTTATTCAACTAGGTACAATAAAAGATAATATTGATGCTATATCTAATAAGTTTAAGACAGGTGCAAGGCAAATGTTAACTGAAACTGAGAGATTAGAAGGGGATTCTTTTACTATACATTCAGCTATTACAAGGCCTATGCAGAAAACATTAGAAAAGATTTATAATAAAGAGCTTGAAGGTATTGATAAACTGCAAACTTTAGTAACTAGAATGGAAAATTTAGCTTTAACTGGAAAGTCTGGATTAGGATTAAATCAAAGTTCAATTTCTAGTATAATGGAAGCTTTAGCTGTAGAATGGAATGAAGTATACAAAGGGAAAACAGCAAAAGGGACAAAGGTTCTTTCTGAGCTAATTACCGAAGTAAATGAGAATGGAACTTTTGGAGATGTTATTAAAGTTATTGAAGGTATCAATAAGGAAATAAATAAAAGAGTTATAATAGATAATGAACATCATCCTTTGAATAATGATGCTAAAAAAGCCTTAGCAGCGTTAGAGAAAGCTAATAATATTGATGAGCATCACAGAACTCCTGCAGAGATTTTAAAAGAATATGATTTAGTTGATAAGAATAATAAAGTAGATCAGGGCTTTTCAGATGCTGTATTAAAGAATCCTATTACAGCATTAAATGATTATGTAAAAAGTAAGATTGATTCTCAGACTGATAAGACTAGTATTCAAAAAGAAAAAGAATGGCATAGATTTAGAGAGAAAGATGCTATAGAATTATTAATGAATATTGAGAATTCCCAGCCTATTAGAAAGGTTAGGATTTTTGGAGTAACAGATTCTCAGGGACAAAGAAGTGTTGCTGAATTTACTAATGATGCAGCTAATATAGAGCATCCTAATACAAAATATTTTGATAAAAAGGGTATGAAGGTTGTTTGGATTGATGATACTGTTAGTGTAGCAGATGCTGGAGGAAAACTAAGAAATACTAGTTTAGACTCTTGGAACAATCCTATGACAATTCAAGCATTTATAAATAAAGCTATAAGGACAAATTCAGAAGCTAATAATATTATAGATGCATTTAGAAGTCAGGATGCCAAGCTAACTCCTGAGATGATTAAAACAATGATGGAAACTCCTGATAAATATCTATTCTATGCTAGAGTCTCTCCTATGAATAAACTACTATTTATAGCTACTGAAAAGAATTTAAAAGTGCTTGATAAAGATTTTACTGATTGGTATGATAGTACTGTCAAGAGATATAGAAAAGCTAAAATGGATAAAGAGGCTGATAAGTTTGAGCAAATGTTTGCAGAGTTAAAAGATAAAGCAAATGATGCTAGAGATACAGTCGAATTAAAATTAATGCTGCCTTATATAGATAATGTAGGCAAGAGAAGTGAATTTGATAAAATGATGACTGAGCATGCGGGGTTAAGCAGGCAAGGTGCATTAGCTAAAATAGAAGCTAATATATTTAAGAGGGGATTTTTATCTGATGGTGGTACTACTCAGCCTATGAGTGAATCTGTCTTAAAATGGATGGCTCATAGAACTAAAGGTCACCCTAAGAAAGAGATCCAAAAGATTGCTAGAGAAATTTTAAAGAATAAAGGATATCGTTCAGGTGTTCTAAATGATGAACTTAGTACAGGATTGAATATAAAAAATATTACATTGGATAAGTTAAATGTAATAGGTCAAACAGCTCCTCAATTAATCAAGGATTTAGTAGAAGCTCAAAAGAAGGATATGGGTGATAAAAATACTATGAATAGCTTGGATGCCTCTTTATTAGATGGAGCTAAGTTTGTTTCACTTAGAATGGCTAAATTAATAATGTCTTCTAAAGGTATGTTGAAAGAGTCCTTTAGAGATAGCCCTAATGGTGGGAAGACGATTATATTTGCTACTGGAGATAATCAGATGCTTGGTAAGGGATATGCTATATATCATCCAGAGGTTGCTAAAAATATGCCTGCTGATGTAGATATATTAATAGGTGGCAGTTCTGCAAAAACTTTTAGTGGTACTAGTATGCATCCCAATAACTTACCTATAGAGGCATTTAATATTCCCTCAGGTAGAAAAGCATCAAATTGGGTAGAATCTTTAAATCAAATGGGACAAGAGTCAAAAATGATATTACCTGTAGAAAGCCTTGGAGTCTCATTTACATCAAAGAATGCTAAGGGAGTTACTATATCTCCATCTATATTTGATTTTCAATCACCTACTACTATAGACAAAGCTGTAAAATGGATGCAGTTTGATGCTAAATTAAAAGATTTAAATACTGCCTGGAATAATATACATGAGGATGGAGGTAGATTAGCTCAATTTTTAATTGATATCAATGAGGCAGAAGGGAATCCACTAGATAAAGGTGATACTGGGTTAACTAGAATGATCTTAGAGTATGGAGCTATGCCAAATAATCCTCTTGTAACTAAAGCGTTAAGAAGACTTTTAAGAAGCCAGAATTATAAGCAGCTGGGCAAGAGTACTAATTTAAATGGTGGCGAGGATAATTTTATTGTACCTAATGTATCAGGTGATTTAAGTATTCCTTTATATGCAAAATTAGTAGATAAGGTTGATAATAGTCTTTCACAAAGAGTATCTGTACGATATGGTGGTGCTGGATTAAATAGGAATATGGCTAAAAGATTAATGGGTAATGGGACTACATCTAATCTTGAAGGCGAGATGTTTATTATTAGAAATGAGTATGGTATAGATGAAGTAGTTACAATGGAAAATGGAAAACTTACTTTCGATAGTTCTTTTTATGATAATTATAATAAAGATACTCATCAAATTGGTACTGGAAAGATGGCTTCTTTAGCATTACCACAATCAAGAAAAGGCGATGCTACTAGTAGAAAGTTGAATGAATTTTTTAAGGAATTGAATAAAAAGGTTATAGATAATGACTTGAGCTATAATGAGGTATTTAGATTATTACAAGGTGGAACTGTTAGAAGGAAAGGTAGGAATATAGGATTAGGTCTTTCGAGTTATGCTAAAGATTTTAAGATTCAATTAGGAACTTTTAATCATGCTATACCTTCTATTGGTCATGACAAGACTATAATGAGAGTTGAAAAGATTATGGATGAGATGATGGGGCTAGTAGAAGTTAATGTCCATGATTTAAGAACTGTCCATCAGAGAGATAATGATGGAGACCATATGTATACTCATACTAGGGTTCCTAGGGAAATACTTAAAGAGTTTGTTAGGGAGAATGGCAGGAAAGATGACTTTAATATGTTTAATACTGAAGATATTATGAATAGAGATTATATAAATATATTAGGATTAGGACCTAATAATAAAGTAGGTGAACGAGCAACAGAGGTAGGATTTCAGAAATATGCAGGTACATTACATCAGGCCAAAAGAACAATAGGTAGTATTATTGGAGGACGTAATGCTCTCTCTTGGCTTGGAAGATTAGGTATGACATATAAGGGTGAAGATGTAATTCTCGATGTGAATGATTCTATGAATAGGAGTATGAAGGGATTTGAATGGAAGTTTTTAGATAAATTTTATGATATTGTTCAAAATTCAGTTGATATTCATGGTGGTGTTCATGAAGTATTGAGAACAGAGAGGGCTTTAAAAGACTTCCTATTCTTTGGAGAGCTGGAAAGTTCTCATATGAAAAACTTAGAATTAAATAAGAATAATGAAGATGCTGATTTCACATTTACTAAACATGCTTTAGCGAAGGCTAATATCCTAAAAAGTAAATCATTAAGGAAAAGAGGCGATAGGATTACTAAGGAAATATTTTATGAAATTCTAAATACCTTAAAGAAGGTAAATGGTATTCAAAATGATGTTTGGGATGAAAGAGGAAGTAGATCTCCTGAGCCAGATGAATTAAGAACTATATACTATAATATAAATGCATTGTTTAATAATCCAACAGGATATCTTTCAAGGAGAATGTTACGAAAAATTTACTTAACGGATCAATATGAGGATCTATCTGGTGAGACAGGAAAAGCTCTTAGAAATGAATATATAGACTTCTTTTATGGAGATGCATACAATGTAAAAACTCCGAAAGAAAGAAATAATTTATATCGGGATATTATAAAAGGGAAGGCAGATGATGCATTAGTACCTGTATTTAAGTTTAATAATATCAAGAATATTACAGAAAAAGATTCTGATGGACAAGATTTTACAGTCAATACAGGATTTAAGATGTCTACTAGTGGCTATATATTACAAGGATTGTTGGGAACTCGTGGATTTTGGGGTAATAATTATGGTGGTATACCAAATGGCAATAAAAAAATGTATGATAAGGCTGGGCTATTTGTTAGAAATATAGAAACTTTTGTAGAGACTGCTAAAGCATTCGGAGATAATCCATCTGATATTTTAGGAAAAGACATGAATATAGATGTTACTTCTTTTGGTTCTGGAGCTACTACTAAAATCAAACAATCACTTAACAATGGCATTCTTCGTGAATTATTAAATAGGCAGCATCGTAAGTTGATGAACTCTATGGATTATTTTAGAGCAGAGAAATTTACCAATCCTTATAAGATAGAAAAGCTTACAGAGAGAATATCTAATATGCAGAAAGCTATAGATATTATGGATGTTATGGTTGCAAGAGATATGGTTATAGACCCTAAGAAGATTGTAATTAAAGATTTTGAAAATATTAAGAAATCTCCCCAGTTAAAGTTCAATTATTTAAAAGATGGACAAAAAGTTGCAGTATATAGAGTCAGGGGTGATGTAAGATCGATTGAAGCTGAAGATGGAAAGAATTTAAATCAATTTAATGTTGATGGTAATCGTATAGATTATAGCCAATTAGAATATGTAGGTATGTTTAGTAATAAGGGTAGAGTTGGAAAAGGTAAGAATAAATTATACGGATCCAAAGGTTATAGTTATATAATAGATCATAAGCCTGTAACCCAAATATCCATTACTTCTAACGAAAGTAGGTATTCTAGGGCATTATTTGAAGCAACGTATGGTATAGAGGCTCCAGCAGAATCTTTCCTAAGAGAGGGCTCCTCTGACTTTAGATCGGATGTTAACAGATTAAGAGCGTCTATGAGCTTTGATTATATTAAGACTGTAAAAGATGCATTATCTAATAGAGTTTTAAGTGATAATGTATTTGCATTACAAAACGCTAAGGATGCTAGAGCTGTTGACGAGTTTGTTGATACATGGTTAAATAGAGTAGATCCTAATAGAACTACTGAACCGTTAGATTTAATATTACGCAGCCTATTGCAGCCTCAATTAGTTCCTAGTAGGTACTATAAAGATAGCGCAGGCAATGAACTTCCTGTATTTAAAACTAATGAACATCTATATAAAGTTGTTATGGACTGGGCTATTAGAAACGGACATGAAGCTTTTGTAAAGCAGTTAGTTAATGATGTAGAATGGTATGCTGCTGGCAATGCTAAAGAACCTGATACTAGTTTTTACGACAGGTCTATAGCTGATAGATATGAATGGGAAAAATTAGGTCCAATGGCTAATACTTGGCGTAGTCTTGCTAGACATATAGGTACATTCTTTGGTTCCCCATTATTAAATGCTAAATTAGATGGCGTTCTTCCTAAGAGTCGAAGATCAATAGAAACAATTGAGGGTAATGAAGGAGAGCAGATTCCTGTGAGACGTACAGCAAAGGAAACTGTAGGAGAATTTTGGAAATTTTATGACAAAGAACAAGGAGATGGTTGCTAATGGCCTTATGTAATCCAGCTACAATTAGTAAAGAAAATTATAGAAAAGAAATGTCTAAGCTATATGACTACTGGGCTTTAAAGGATGCTATAGCAGATAGATTTACTTATAAGCATACAGGATATAATAGGGAAGCATCTGCTAAAAATTTAAAATGGTTTTTTGAACAGAAAATGGAACTCCCTTTTGATTCTGATTTGCCTTTAACAAAAGCTCAATTGAAAAAAATGAAACTTTACATAGATGAATTTGATACAGCGTTAAAAGGGAAGTTTAGCAATTTAGCTTGGGTAGTTCCAGAGGGAATATCTAAACAAGATCCTACTTCCAGAAGATTCTACTTGAGATTAAATGATATATTGAACTTTGAGAGAGTTAATATAAATAAAGTAACTACTATGAATACAGAGATAGCTAATGACATGTTTGATGCTTTCGTTGCAGAACATAATATTCCTGGAATGCGTACTAGATTTGCAAAAGATCCAGCAATGACTAAGCTTAGAGAGATTAGAGAAAAGATGGCTAAGGCTGATGCTAGTGAAGCTACTATGAATGATTTTGTTTCAAGAATGAAAGATTTAATAGAAAGTAATGAAGGTAAAACTATAAAGCAATATCATGAACTTATTCATATGAGTACTGATGAGTTTAAGGCAGCTAGACGTAAAGATTATAGAAATGAAGCTGGTGAATTAGTTGATTATAATGCTAAAGTTTATAGTGCAGTAGAAAAATCAAGAATTATGTTAGATGATGTTGGTGGTATATACTTAAAAGGATTAACACAGTTGAAGCAAATAGTTGCTTTAAAATATTCTAATACTTCTAATCTAAATGAGGCAATGGCTAGGAATCCTATTGTTCGAAGATTTGTAGAGACTATTAATCAGTCTATTAAAGATATAGAAAAAGGAATAGAAAAAGGTGGTTATTTCCCTCAAATAGAGTTTCAGAATATGATGACTATAAAAGAGAATTTATCTAAAGCTATGACTGCTAATAAATTCCAGAATGATTTTGAATTCACAAATCTTGTAGATAATATTTTATCTAAAATGAATGTTGGTTCAATACCTCATCATGCTCAAAAAAGGAATCCTAAATTACAGAAATATTGGGAAAAAGACCCAATGATGGTATTAAAAGAATACGGAGATCAGGCTGTTCAATTTAATAAACTTTTATTTACTCAAAAAGCCTACTTAGAAGCCTTAGGAAATCTTCCAAAATCTGATACTCAATTTGCAAAAGGGATGGAAAGATTTATAAATGAAGAATATGCTGTATTTACTAAGGGTACTGGAGAAAGAGCGTTATGGGCTAATAGAGCAGTTACTACATTAAATGCTTTCCAAACTGCTAGAACAATGGGTTTAAATATTACAGGCGCTGTTAAGAATGGTGCTAGTGCTATTAATTATTATTCTAGAGTAGGTTTTACTGCTATAAGAGATGCTAGAAAATCCATGAACAATTCTAAAGGACAAGAAGAAGGCTTTGATTCTATGGTTAGAGATGTAGAAAAAGAAGCTGGATTCTTATTCCAAGATGTTGCTCAGGAATTATATACTGAAGGATTAGTTACAGCAGACCAATTTAAAACAGGTGAAATAGAATTTAATCCTGTAACAGGTAAAATCAATTTCCAGGGTAATCCTATAAGAGATAGTTTTGTTAAAGGATCTATGTGGACTCTTGATAAAGCTCTATTTTTCCACAGATTAACTGAAAATCATCAGCGTAAATGGATGTTCCGTACATCTTTTCATCAGAAATATAATCAATTAATAGACCAGGGTTATGATAAAGGAAGAGCTAAAGAATTTTCTAAAAACTTTGCATTGAAAATGGTTAATGGATGGGCGTATGAATATGCTGCACATGCTAAACCTAAACTTTTACGTGGAGAGTTTCGAACTGTAGATGAGATGGAAGATGGTACTATATCTTCTAAGCTTAAAGGTGTTGCAGGCGCTGGAAGTGAAGTAGCATTTCATCTTCTTCATTACCCATTATCATTAATGGAATCACAATGGTCTACTATAAAAGGAGCTCATAAAGGACTTTTAGCTGGTGAAGGATTTGCATCTGAAGATGTTACTCATATTATGAGATATGCTGGTATGATGAGCTTGATAGGACTTGTTTCAGCAGGTACAAATATAGATTTTACTAATATACTAGAAAATGAAACATATGAAAGAATGAGCAGAGTGCTTGATGACTTACATCAATATGATAACCCTGAAAAGGGTACTTTTGGACTCATGTCAGAATTTACTGGACCAACATTAGGTATGTTAAAATATGGTGGTATCATGGGTGGCATAATAGATATAGATAATAATGATTTAAATAAGATAATGTTTGGTAATGTAGACTTTTCTGACCCTAATGATAGACAAACAGAGTTATTTAATGCTTATCAATATTCTACTTTCTGGGGTACAGCGAAAAATAAAATTTTACCAGCATTAGAATCTGGTAGAGGTAGAGATTTAGTTACTCATTATCTAAAACTTTATCCTAGTAAGTGGACTAAAGAGGGACATGAGATGATTTGGGGTAAACGTCCATCAAAGAAAAAAGCTCCGAAGAATCCTACAGATGTCGACAGAGCTTTAAAAGTGTTAGATGCTTTAGATAAGATGAGATAGTATTATCTGAACAAAGTTATATTCTTTTTTAATGTGAAAGTAAATTCAACTGGTCCTACTACAAACGCTACTTCTATATACTGATTAAACATACATAATTCAATCCCAAATGGGAATATTCTTACGCATTGGTATCCTTCGTCAGTCGTTAAACCAACGTAATTGTTTCCTAGATTCATGTGTTCCTTTCTATTTTTTAGATAATAATTCGATTAAAAATTCAAATGGTATTGCAGCGTAAGTCTTACTTCTATTTCTTTTAAATACAAGCACAGGCGTACGATCTTCGCAATTAGTTTCGGCTTGTGATAGTGAATCCCACAAGTTTAGTCTTTCTTGGTTTTTGCACTCGAATGAGAGTCCTATGAGGCGTTTGGCTAAAGGAGAAAGTACAACGTCCTCACCAGAAACTCCCATTATTTGTGCTTTAATATCATCATCTTCAAGTTCAGG
>Ga0098052_1001420_pt1 | contig 14956 bp, 9 predicted proteins | sample 15_taG_FD_81591 | JGI IMG/M metagenome (GOLD analysis project Ga0098052, IMG submission 81591) | Marine viral communities from the Subarctic Pacific Ocean - 15_ETSP_OMZ_AT15312 metaG | ecosystem: Environmental > Aquatic > Marine > Oceanic | place: Pacific Ocean | collected 2015-01-18 | reverse complement strand
GTTGGGTGGGGAATATCACATTACTGTTGCTGAAGCGAGTGTAGATACTCCTGGCGTTGGTTCCAGCAATAATGGTAGTTACTTGGTAGTGGATGTGGTGAGTAACGCAGGAAATCATACCAACTTCACAATGTTAGTGACTTTGGAGGCTAGACCGTAATGTCACTAAATAAAATAACAGTGGAGAGTAGATAGAAATGACAACGTATTACTATTACCCGGATGCAGCAGGTGCAAATGACGGAACATCCGAAGCGGATGCGTGGACTGCAATCGCCAGTGCGACTGCTGCTGTTGCAGCAGGCGACACCGTGTATATGAAGAATGGTGCATCTAGAGACGGTTCTGGTGCGGACGTGACGTTCAGCACAGATGGTTCCGACACAGGGCAGATTAGACTCAAGGGGTATACAAGCACCGAGGAGGATACCGGACTCTTCCAGACGAGCGACAAGTTTTTCTTCAACGGCGACAACCACCGAATCGAGAACATAGATTTTGAGGGTGGAACTACTATTGTTCCTGTCATCACTACAGATGGCGGCAACAATCTCTTCCAAAACTGCAAGATAGTTTCAACTTATACAAGCACTAACGGTAAAGCAATTGAAGTCACCAAAGAAGCAGCACTTGTAGATTGTTATATTGAAAGTACAGATAGCAATTTCTCCACCTCTAAGATTGGTGCGATCTATGTCGCCAGTGGCGATAGTGTTTCCGTTCAGGGTTGTGTGATTCGAGGTAACGTGGGACTTGGGGCGCAAGATCCATATACGGGTGTAATATTTGTTAGTGATTGTATCTTCACAGATGCGACTAACAAACCCATGCAAGCGGGAATAGAAATTGATGTCGAGTACGGCTCTAACGGATGGTATTGGATAACCAACAACACTTTCTACGGGTTCTCAGATGAGGGCATTAGATATACCCAGATGTTTGGAGCAACAGACCACAAGAATAACGTTGTGATGAACAACATCTTCTGGGGGGATGGAAGTGCAGGAAGTGCGGGCATTGAAAATGATGATGCGGGACAGACAGCCACAATCCATTTCTTGAACAACGCAATCGGAAACGTGGACACGGACTACCTTGATTTTGCGTCTGACATTACAGACAACATCGGCACGGTTTCTTTGTCAGTGGACCCGTTTGTCGATGGAGCCAACCTTGACTTCCGACTAAACAATACTTCGGGTGGCGGTGCAGATTGTCGTGCAACAGCAACACCGGTCACGGCTTTTCACGGAACGCCCCTCACTCTCAATCGCAAAGACCTTGGTGCAGTGCAACACAGTGGGTTGGTTGAAAGGGTGAGTGTGGGATGAGCGCGGTACTTCTCGATGGACAGTCCACCGCCGGTGGAATTATAAGATCTAGCGGAAATTCGTCTGTTTTTGTAAATGGAATTAGAGTCATTGTCTTAGGAGATCCTGTGGACTGTCACAATCATGGCAATAACACAGTCTGCCCCAACATGATTCAATCATCTGGAAATGTGTATGCTGATGGTATTGCAATATGCAGAGAAGGTGATTTGTCTTCTTGTGGACATTCAGGAACCAGCGGATATGGTTCTGTTGGTGTGGGAGGATAGTGTATGCCTTGTGAAGGAAATTTTGTTCATATTCAATTCAATCTTGATGGTATCTCTCTTCCTGAAGTAGACATGTCCAGCGAAGAACTTGACATTCTTCGGGGTTTTGTTGAAGATGATGATGCTTTATCTGCCTTTGTAAATCCAATGGGAAGCAAACTTGATAGTATCACTACCAAAATTGACGCTGCCATAGAAGACGCGGATGATCAAAATCTAAAGTCTAAACTGAATGACTTCAAGGTTCAGGTTGCGTCCTTCAAAACACACACCGATCGGTTGAGCGGAGTTGTGGGTGGGGAAGGTGGTCTTCCGGACATTTCGGGCGTTGCTGGCATGGCAAGTTCTTTTGCAGCCGCTAAGTCCATGTTGGCGGGTCCGGGGGCTGCCGTGGAAGACAACTTTTCTCAAATGTTTGGAAGTATTTCGGGGGGAGGAAGCATAGTCGTTGATGAAGCAATAGACATTATGAACATTGTTGCAAACACCAGCAACATCTCTGAAGCCGAGAATATGCTCGACACTGCAATCAATGGATTGTGTGTTGCTGAAAGTAATGATATAGACAGATACACAGAAGCAGAAGAGTATATAAATAAACTAAACGTTGGTCGTCGTATCATCTCAATGAACCAATCAACAGACTTCAACAAAGTTATTGGTGAACTTGTAACTAAACCTGAACTTCAAGTAAGCATACAGAACATCCCGAAACCCGAAATTCCAAACATAGATGACGTTACATCGGGATTCAAATTCCCAGAAATACCAAACCTCCCAGAGATTCCCGAACTATGACGATCACACCAGTAGACCTCAACGAAATGACCAACAACGTCCAAGGGATCGACATCTTTGGCTCGTGGATGGAACTCGGAATGCTCCTCGCAGCCACCGCAATGGGGGCAGTAATGGCGTGGGGGTTTATGAAGAACCTGATGGCAAAACGAAACAACAAAGACAAGACACCCATCCGTTCCAACTACATCAATGCACACAACCAGATCACCGAATCCCTTACTGAGTTGCGAATCCGATCAAACGCAGATCGCGTTAGTGTTCTCCAGTTTCATAATGGTGGCGAACTCTCGTATGGTAGTTCCCTGAAGAAGTGGTCTGTGACACACGAATCAACCGCACGCGGGATCACCGAGTCCAAGTCCAACCGACAGGACGTACTCGCAACCACCACACTACCACTTCTTAGCCGGATCCAACACAAGGACCACTCTCTTGTGATGGTGTCTGATGACATCGAGAGTTACTTCAAGAGATTGATGGATATGAGCGGAACGATTGCGTACACACTCTATCCTGTCTACGGACTTCGTAAAATTTCTGTGGTTGGATGCGTTCTTGTGGAGTGGTGTCATTGGGATGGTCTGGAAGAGATGGATGAAGAATCTGTCCTCGTTGAGATGACTACTACGGCAAAAGACACGGAGGCATTGTTGTACCAAGATGGCTAGATACACCGATTTCGATCTGAATATGATTCGTCATCCACTGACAGGAGATGTTTCTTTGATTGACGATGTGGCTGCAATCAAGAGTTCCGTGAAAAACATCATCCTAACCAACTTCGGCGAAAGACCCTTCAAACCCATGTTCGGTTCAAATATACGAGCCCAATTGTTTGAACAGGCAACTCCTTTCGCCGCACTTACTCTACGAGAAAGTATCAAATTTGCACTCGAAAAGTACGAACCTCGCATCAACATTTTGGAAGTTTCGGTCATCGATAATGCTGACTCAAATGCATATGATGTTAGCATCTACTTCAGAATACGGTACATAAATACAGACGTACGACTAAAGATCAAACTCACAAGGATCCGGTGATGACAGAACTTTTCACAACCAACAACATTGATTTCGAGTCGATCAAAAGCAGTCTTCGAGATCACCTAAGAACAACAGACACCTTCAAAGACTACAACTTCGAAGGTTCTGCTTTGTCAATGATCCTCGATATTCTGGCATACAACACCCAATATCAAGCCTTCTATAATAACATGGTCATCAACGAGATGTTCCTCGATACCGCAGTTTCACCCGAATCGGTCAATTCCATTGCCAAATCTCTTGGATATCGACCATCTTCAATGACAACAGCGATGGCGGAGATTGACATTGAATTGCCTCAAGGTTCGGGTGAATATGGACTCGGTTCGTATCTTCCAGCAAATGTATCGTTCACGTCTATTGGTGGCGGAAAAGCGTACACCTTTCAAACACTCGAACCTACTTTAGTAACATCGGACGATCCACCACAATTGACGGGTGTGAAAATTTACGAAGGAGATTTCAAGTCTTCACAGTTTGTCTATGATTCGTCCAACAACAACAATCAATTTGTGATACCAGAAAAAAATGTAGACATTACTACCATCAAAGTAAATGTACAAGCGGGAATAGGAAGTGTGGATGGGTATTCTGATAATTGGAGAAGAGCAGATACACTACTCTCCGTCGATGGTTTGGACAAAGTGTATTTTGTTCAGAAGAATCGAGAAGGATATTACGAAATTTACTTTGGTGATGGTGTCGTGGGTAAGAAACTTGATAATGGTCAACTCATTTACATCACCTACCTAATTTCTTCTGGTGAAAATGCCAACGGTATTGGTGAAAATGACGAAGAAGGAAATCGCACTTTCGCATCTCCCGGATTTATCGACGACATCATCGTAACATCACCTGCTCAGGGTGGTTCGCCACCAGAATCAATCGAATCTATCAAAATCAATGCATCGCTGGCATACCAAGCACAAAACCGAGCAGTCACAACAACAGACTATAAGGCAATCATCCAAGAACAATTCCCTAGTCTTGAAAGTGTAAGTGTGTATGGTGGGGAAGAAGAAAATCCTCCTCAGTATGGTCGTGTGATGATTGCGATCAAACCATTTTCCGGAAAATTTATCACAGAAGCAACCAAACGCAATATCGAATCTACACTCAAAGAATCAAAGGGTGTGATTGGAGTCAGTCCGGTCGTGATCGATCCCGATTATCTCTATATTAGACTCAACACCAACACCAAATACCAATCTACCAAATTAGGCATTCCCAAAGATGCTCTCAAAGTAACCATCGACACGCTTCTCAGTAATTTCGTTGATCTCAATCTGGACAAGTTTGAGCAAAATCTTTACCGCTCAAAGATACAAACCCTCGTAGACGATGTTGATACATCCATTCTGGGTAGCAACGTAGAAATTACATTGGAGAAGAGAATAGTTCCAAACTTTGATCAATCTGCTACTTATTCTACTTCGTTTACAAACCCAATCTATAATCCTCATGTTGGGCATATTCCTGTGATCAGTAGTAACAAATTCACCTTCGTTGACGGGTCTGGTATCCCGAGAACAGGAACATTTAGGGATGATGGCGCAGGTAACATAGTCGTTGTTGATGATATGGGGTCTTCTCTGAAGACAGATGCTGGCAAGATAGATTACACGAGTGGTCTTCTTACACTTTCTCGGATCTACATTACCGACATTGAAGGATTGCTGCCTTACATAAGCATTCGAGCAAAACCGAACAATGCAGACATTCTCTCTCCCCGAAACACAATTATCACATACGACAAAACAGACCCAACAGCGATACAAATTGTACTAAATGACATTGACAACCACGGACAAGGATAAAATACTAGGTGCTTCCCCCACTCCGAATAACCGATCCTGAGTCTACCGGAATAACACTTGCAAGCGTGTTGTCATCCGAACCTATCCCAGAATACTATACCTCTACAATAGTCCCCGATCAACTCCCCGAATTCGTGGGTCTTGAACACAGCACATTCGTCGAATTTCTTCAAGAGTATTATCGGTGGATGGAAAAAGGCACCACACATGGGGCCACAGGCGCGGGAGCAATACACACATCCCAGCACCTAACAGACAATAGAGATCCCGACAAAAACATCGATGTCTTCTTTGATATGATGAGGAAGGAATTCATGAATGCGTTCCCTGAGAAATTTGCAGACAATGTGAATAAGAGGAGTGTTTTGAAAAACATCCGCTCATTCTATAGGGCGAAAGGTTCCTCTGATAGCATAAAATTCTTGTTCAAACTTCTGTTTAATAGCGTTGCTGAGATATACCTGCCCAAAGAAGACATGTTCAGAATTTCGGTGGGGACATACAATACAGACGATCAAATTCTGTTGTCAAGCAGCCACGGAGCATCGATTTACGAATGTGAAGGTCTGATTATTCAGCAAGTCAATCCCACAAACCCCACCCAAAAACTAGCATCGGCAAACGTAAAGAAAGCAACTCAATACATTGGCGAAGGATATAATTTTTTTGCTCTTGAACTTCGCAACATTGTGGGAGTGTTTGATCCCATTCTTCCAATCATAGTCCCCACAGAAACTGATTCTGTCACCGAAAAACTTCTTCCAGTCATTGACAAAATCACCATTGATGACGGTGGTCAGGAGTATGCTATCGGCGACACAATAACAATGAAAGCCTCCAGAGGACGCGGTGGTCGGGGATATGTCTCCTCTGTAAGCGAGTCAACCATAAGCGGAAAGACCGGGGGAGCAATTACCACCATCGACATCTTAGATAGCGGAATCAACTTTACCGAAAACGACACCATTTCTGTATCAATCGACACAAAAAATGGAAATGGCGCTTTGATAGGTGTTTCGGGTGGTGGATCTGTGCATCCTTCTCGTAGATTTTACGATACTACCACCAACTTACTATCAAGCAAAAGCAAACTACAAGACAACCATTATTATCAGGACTTCTCCTACGTGATCCGGTCTGCTATGCCTCTGTATACATTCAAAACCGCTATCAAAAAACTCATTCATCCTGCTGGATACGCTCTGTTTGGAGACTATCTCCTTTCTTATGAACTAGAATCTGCGAATGCGGCAGAAACATCATACAATATATTTGAAACTCCGCTCATTGGTCACTATACACCATACACACTACACTCATGGGAAAATCTCAGAGACAATTCTCAGAGTGTTGATTTGTTCCCCGATGGTTTTAGTGGTGATCTTGATTATCTGTACTACACCGAATCTGGTACAAATGTTCATGTACTTGGGGCAAGCGGTCCTTTGGGTGACGATGACAACCCCGGCGGAACCCTAAACAGACCACAGGGTGATCAGATTGTGTTTTATGAAGATACGGACTCTGAAGATGCTGATTATTGGTTGATATACCCCCACCCAAACACCAGAGAATTTTTGTCATCGGATTATGGTAGTGGTATTACGAACGCAGACAACATAACAGTTCAATTTTTTCTTGCTAGACACCCAGAGAACGACACTAGCATCACAACCGGAGATTATGTGTACCAAAGCACGGGGATATTCTTACCAGAAGCGCAAGGCGTCATCGTTTCGATTTCTCCATATGGACCCAATGGTGACAAATCTTCGATAAAAGTTGCTCGATATTCTAACGAACCCTTCATGAAAAGTGGTATAAATACAGGAAATGGAATGACTTCTGGGTTGCTGTATTCTAGTGACGATCTAGAGGAACTTGCAGAATGGAAGTTGGTGTGGGAAAGCCCCACAACCGACACATATGACGGAATGACCTTCGACTTCATACCACTAACTATTTCGGATTTCCATAGGAAACTAACTCGATAATGGCTCAGCAAAAAACACAAAGTACTTTCCGAACAACAGTATGCAGATCGGTACGTGATATGTTTCGGGTCACTTCTGGTCATAGTCTATACCTTCTGATATCAAGACCTTTCGACAATTCACCCGAATACTCTGAAACCAGAAGTGATGAATTGGACATATGGAAAAATGCTATTGCTGCGAAAAGGCTTATCGACATTGAAGTGTTTCTAATAGCCCCAAAAAACCTATGGAAACCCGATGTTGTATACGCCCAATATGAAGATAGCAAATCGACGGGCAGTACCAGCGGAGTGTATACAACAAACGGAAATATCTACAAGTGTATATACAACAATGGCGGCGTGAATAGTCTTGTAGCGCCACAAGGCGCTGATTGCATCAAAGACATTACAACAAGCGATGGTTATGTATGGAAGTACATAATGACTGTCACCGATGATCTTTTTGACTACATTACAGACGAATACATTCCAATCAGAAGCCTTGAGGTTGATCGAAGCAACGCAAACAAATATGGAGGGGATCCTCGCAGTCTTCAATACGATGTTCAATTCAATGCTATAGATGGTGCTATTCATAGCGTTCTTCTTGGCGGAACAAATACCGCAGTGTTTTCTGCCACCAGAACAAACTCTGAAGTTCGGTCTTCTATCAACGAAGACTCCACCAGAATTCATGTCAAAGACGCAAATGGTCCTACTGACGGAGACGATCCTACCGGATACTCGCTGACAATGATGTCAGGAAGTGCAAGCGGTATGACTAGAACCATCATCGGTTATGATGGAGAAACGGGTCACAAGTATTATGACATTGATTCGTCATTTGGAATTCCGCTGTCTGTATCAGACTCGTTGAGTGTTCTTCCGAAAACAGAGATTTATGGCGATGGTTCGGGTGCTGTTTTGGTTCCTGAGATGAGCGATGACAATACCGTCAATCGGATAAAGGTGATGGATAAAGGTTCTGGATACAAGTATGCGTCTGCTAACATAGTTCCTGTTGGCGTTGACCCAGACACAGTACCAACTCTAGACCCACAGATGTCACCGTCTGGAGGACATGGATCAGACCCGGAAGGAGAAATCGGACCCAACAGACTACTGATTACTTCGTTTTTGCGTCGTGATGAAAAGGAATTTCCAGTCACCAACGATTACTCTCATTTCAGCCTCGTATTAGATCCACGGATTGGTGGGACCGGGCCCAATAACGGAAAAATTGCTGGATCAGAAGTTTCAAAATTTACCACAGCAACTATCCGAACCAAACCAGACGAATTCGTTGCCAATCTAGGATATGAAGAAGGTGATATACTCATCGGCAAAGAATCTCACACGGGTGGTGTTATTTCTTCAATCAGGAGTGTAAGCGAAACTGTCGCAAACATCAGCCTAAAAGATGTTAGTGGTTTTTACAAAGAGTCAGAAGATGTGATTGGAATTACGATGGGTAGTTCGGGTGTATTTTCTAGTGCTGGCAAAAACGCCTCAGTTATGCAATTCCAAGAAGACAGATACCTCGGAACCAATACCAACAACTATCGACTCACCACAATCCTTGGTGTGTCTCGACCGACAGGACTATATGCAAACGATATTCCGAATGATGTTACTATCACGGGTGCTTCGGGAAGTGATTGCGTTGCTGTGTATGCAGACACAACTTCTGCCGGAACTACAGCCAACATCTATGTTACAGGGATCACGGGTGGGACGGCAGGAAATGAATTTGGATACACATATGGGGAAATGATTACCTTCAGCGGAGGTATAACAGCCAGTATAAATACAATCGACCCTCCGGGACTTCAAGCAGGCACAGGAATCATTCTCCATGGCCAAGGCATCACACACGAAAGCATCACCCGAAACTATGAGCAGTCGGAATTGATACGTTTTTTGCTAGACTTTGGAGATATAGAGGACAACTAATGACACAAACCAAATCACATATCCCCTTGCTGTTTGATTCGGATCCCTACTACGACGACTTTTCAGTTGATAAGGGGTTTCTTCGGCATCTATTCAAGCCTGGATATGGTATCCAAGCAAGAGAACTGACTCAGATCCAATCAATTCTCCAAAATCAAATTGAAAGACTCAGCAATCATATCTTTGAAAATGGTTCTGTCGTTGCTGGTGGTGAAGTTGTTGAAGGTCGAGTCCATTGGGTGCGAGTGTCTATAGACACTCCCATAGAAGAACTGGACACACTGGTAGGCGAAACACTCAAGAATGGTGATGATGATGCCATTTCAGGTCGAATAGTGTATACCCTTCCGGGAATCCCAGATTCGGGTGATGACGAAGGGCAAATCATATTCTTCACACCAAACACGGTGGGAACTTTTGCGCCGGATGAGAAGATCAAAATTTTCCAAACAGATAACCTAGAGACATATCTAAGTGAATTTGACGTTGCCAGCAACGAACAAACAAACGAAAATTCTGTTGGCACCAATGCAATGATGGTAACCATAAACGAAGGGTTCTTTTTCATTGATGGATTTTTTGTGTACTCAACAAAACAATCAATCGTTCCTTACAACACGACCGTGTACACCACAGACGGCGGCGCCGAAAACTCCACTCGCATTTTTTCTGATCCAACGGCATCCATCGGATTGTCAATCAGTAGAATCATACTAAACTCATCCGAAGACGAAACCCTTCGAGATCCCGCAAGCGGTTTCAACAACTTCAATGCTCCTGGCTCGGATCGGTATAAACTTGATCTAACAATCAAATCTGTGGAATTTGAGGGGTCGGTAGGGGATGCATACACTTCCGAATTCACCGACGATTACTTCGTCGAAATGATTCGTGTGGTTGATGGCAACACCACAAAAAAGATTGAGTACTCTGAGTATTCCGAAATCGAAAATACTCTAGCAAGACGAACATTCGATGAATCGGGACACTACACCATCGGTAGTCCTAAAATGCGTGTTGTTTTACATAGCAGCGCATTCGATATTTCCGATGATGATAACAAATTCGCAGTTGGAATCGACCCCCACAAGTCGTATGTTAGTGGATTTGAACTTGAAACACAGGCTCCAATCTTCCTGTCCGTAAACAAACCCAAAGACACACAATGGCACGAAGCAGAAAATATCGATCTTACTCACGGAAACTACTTCGTCTTGGACGAGGAGAACACCCACTTCTTACCATACCAAGATGGTTTCTCCTCTGTCCCTGCACATAATGTCCTGCACGGGCAACGGCATTTTCTCCGCCGTGCCAATGGCGTAACTTTTGGTACCTGCAATTTGGTTTCTGTGAGAAAAGTCAATACGGAATATCGAGCATACATCAACAATCTAGAGTTGCAAGACGAATCAAACATCGGGGATGTTCATGACCTTGCTTGGGGAACAACAGCAGGTTTCGCCGCCCCGGGCGGCAATGGATCGACTGGTTCAAAAATTTCCATAAAAGAATATGGTGGTTCTCGTGGACCTATGTTATCGGGGTACAAATCCCTCCTATTCCCAACAACAGGAAACAATACAATAACCGAAGATGGCCTTGCCGGTAATAACACCAAACTAGCCGTCCAGTTGATGCATGTTGAATATAACGCTGATATATTTTCTGACCCCGACGGCTTGGTAATCACTCCGAACATCGCCTCCAGCATTGATGATTATGGGACTGATGACCCCACACCCACGGGTTTTTTGCTGGCAAATGTAGACCCCATTGTTGTTGGGGAAGACGGTCGCATTATTGACGCTTCGGTGGGTTGGGATGGACCAAATGGGAAAATAATGAAGATTTACAGCGACGAAGACGTTGACTCAGGACACACAGAACATATATCGATATTCTATTTTGCATATTTGGAATTCAACAACGCCGACAGCCCAGCGTATGGTCAGACGAAGTATAGACAACTCTCCAAGGAAAGCGGAAACAATATTGGTATCAGGTCATCTGAAATTTCAGAAATCAACGGAATCGAATATGTCGTATTTACACTTTCCCAGAGTCATGTTAGAAACATTACCAGTTTGATTGATGGTAACGGGGGAGGCTCATTTTCTGATGATGAGATTTCCGAAACAATTCTTGACGACGGCCAGAGATCTTACGCATACATACCAGCACAACTCCATGTTCCAAAATCGTTGCTGAATGGGGTCGGTGATTGGTATGAAATATCTGTGATGTTTTTCTACAACAAACATGGAGGTATAGGACCAGTAACGATTGACAGTTATCTAGACGCTGGTTATGACTACGATGACATCCCATCGTTTATCGACCGCGATTCTGGAAAATTTTACCGACTCCAAAAGTACATCGACTTTCGTCCAATTCAAAAACCCAACGGAGCGTTTCATGTAAATCAAGATTCTTATGTTTTTGGTCTACCATTTGACAGCCCAGTCGAACCTTCCCATATCAGTTACAACCGATATGTCCCACGAACCGACTCTGTTATTGTAGGTGAAGACCGTACCCTCAGTGTGGTTGAAGGAGTTTCCGGTTTGTTGGGAGAACCACCCCAATCAAATAAAAGCGATATGGTCCTATATCACATCGATATTGAACCTTACGTATTTGATTTTGAAAGAGATGTGAATGTTCGTCATATAGACAATCGAAGATACACAATGAACCACGTTGGGAAAATCAGAAACGAAAATGATATCCGATATAGGAGCGATGTCTATCGGAATCTCCTCTCTGATGCGATTGCCCGATCCACAGAAGAATCTGAGATGAAAGACACCGATGGTGTCACATGGAGCATATTCCCAATATCCGAAGGAATTTTGGTGGATGATTTTACAGGACACGCATTTTCTGATGTGTCTGGACGGGACCACAACTGTTCTATGGACAATAAACTTGGTGGACTTCATTCCCCATTTTCTGTGTCGTCTATCGGTCGAAGGTTCGACCTGAGCGCCAAACTGGTTCAATCTGAAGATATGATGGTAACGTACAAGTACGAAGACAACGGTGTATCGCCCATCGTCCGTCAAAATTCTGGAACAAGAACTATATTTCCTAACCCATACGGTGAAGTTGACTACCTTGGCTTCGTCAAATTACAACCATCATCAGATTTCTTCTACGATCAAACCAGACCTCCCTATGTTCTTACTAACACACATGGCGAAAACAATGCTTACCAGATAGGATTGTCTGCTCATCAGGTCGGACGATCATATGGTTATGGCACCACAAACAAAGAATACATCTTCCATTGGTTTGGTTTCGCGGACAACACATTTCAATTAGGAAATGTTGATCCACTAAACCGAGAATACGTGTCTCCTATCATAAACCAAACTAATCGATACCCAGACCGAATTATACGTACAGTTGGCGATAGGTCTGTGGACGAAAGCGTTATTCCTTATATGAGAGATGTGGACATAGATTTCGATGCAACCAATCTTTTTCCGGGCTCTACGGTATACGCCTTTTTTGATTCTGTGAAGGTCGGAAACGAAGAGGGTTATTCTGTCACTCATTCCGGATCGTGCGAGGGAACTATATCAATTCCAACAAGCACATTCTCTTCTGGTGAAAAGAGTTTCCGACTCATCGACCGAGAAGATAACGACAACGAACTCTCAAATACGCTTGCAGAAACAAAATTCTTTTCTCAGGGTCTATATGGAGATTCAGACAACACATCTCCATCGTATCGACAAATTGAAACTCGAAAGAGATCAGTCAATTCACCTGATATCATTGACTATACCTATGAGAGAACGCAAGAAGACAATTATTCTCCTGTGATTGGGGGAATAGAACCATTGGCACAAGAGATTGTTGTAGATTCTTCTCGATATCCACATGGAATCTACATATTCCAAATCGATCTGTTCTTTAGGGGAAGGGATCCAGATCACCCAATATCAATACAACTCCGACCAATGGAATTGGGTGTTCCTCACCCAAACAAAGTTATTCCTTTGTCTACAGTTACCCGAGAAGGTGTAACAAATTACGATAACGAACCCACTGCCGCGACAGCCTTCACGTTCTCCTCGCCGGTATATCTCAAGCCAGGCAGATACGCTGTGTGTGTTATTACGAACGGTTCGGAGCATGAAATCTTTAGTGCAACTGTTGGAGAAACAATACTGGGATCAAACGGTAATGTGTTCAATAAAGACTCTGGAATAGGAATCAAAATGGGAAGTTTATTCAACCCAATCAACAACGGCTCTAGGATAGAAGATCCCAACAGTGTCTTGGCAATGAACATCTATAAATGCACTTTCGATACTTCAGAACAGGCAGAGATTACGATCAAACGAACAGGCGATGAAGAAATACCCACCCATTCGTTTATTGTTAGTGGAAATCGTCAACCTCACGGTTCTGGATTTATGCAACCCACAGCATCAGTGATGGGCATCGACTCAGAGATAAATTCTGAAATTGAATTTTCCAAAGAAGAAGTTATCAAACATACAACATCTGCCTCTATCAAATTCCCAGTGGGAAGCGATACGTCTGATATTTCTCCTATCATCGATCTAGACCGAGTAGGACTTCTATCTGTACACAGTAAGGCTTTAGCACACGACCCCACTGATACCACCTCTGCCAATATTGGAGAATTGAGAGGAACCGCAGGATCTGCTAGTAACATTGCACGGTATGTCAGTAAAAGAATGACCCTCCCAGATCGAATGGCAAACGACATGTTAGTGTGCCTAAAAGCCTATGGGAAGGTTCGTGTTTATGTGAAGACATCCAGCGGCGGAAGTGAAGACTTCGATAGCATTCCGTGGAAAGAACTGCGACCAACAGATAGAGTTTCTAGTGGTGCTGATGAGTATCCACAAGATGGAAACCAAACTACAGACGGAATTCTTCGAGATTACTATTTTCGTCCTTCTGGACCTTTGGTCTTGGGCAACTACAATACATACAGTATCAAGATTGTGCTTTTCAAGGAAGCACTCAATTGTGGACAAGGATCTTTTTCGTACGCAAAGGAACTAAGAGCAATACCTTTGTACAATAAGGAGCGGTCATGACTTCACCCCCATTCTATGATCCCATTTCCAATCTAAGCCTATCAGATACCTTCTATACTTGGTATAGAAGGACTAATGATATTGTACAGAAGTTGAATCCACTAGAAATTTATAGTATCGCTGCGAGTACCAATCCCGGAATGGATGGTTTGGAAATCAATGTTGCTCCAGATTCGGGAATAGCCACTATTGGATATGCGCTTCCTTACGATGTAGTGGGCGATCATGATTTCGAGGGAGGACTCACGTTTTCTGGAACTCTTCTTGCAATCGCGGGCGCTTCGTTTGACTGTGACGTTACATTCAGACCGAATGACGACTCCGGAGTTGTTGAATTCGTGACAGGAAATGTAAAATTTGCTGATACAGTAAATAAAGTTGAGTTCTTTACTCCAGAAGTTTTGTTCAAGAATAGCAACATTGTTATCCGCAACACCGAAACGAGTATCATGGATTCGTATGTTGACTCAACCGGATCATCCTTTAGTTTATACATCAGTGCGGATGAGGAAGTTCGTCTTGCGGGCTATGCCCCGCAAGGCGGCGACGGAACAGTATCATCTGGTCTGTTTCGCTGCGGAATTGCGACATCATTCATAAACGATGTCCTAATACGAGGGCAAAAGGATACCGACCCCTTCAATTTTGGTGGCAAAGAGAATCCTTCTTTCATTAT
>Ga0098052_1001413_pt1 | contig 14978 bp, 18 predicted proteins | sample 15_taG_FD_81591 | JGI IMG/M metagenome (GOLD analysis project Ga0098052, IMG submission 81591) | Marine viral communities from the Subarctic Pacific Ocean - 15_ETSP_OMZ_AT15312 metaG | ecosystem: Environmental > Aquatic > Marine > Oceanic | place: Pacific Ocean | collected 2015-01-18 | reverse complement strand
GACTTTAACAAACAAAACTTTAACTAGTCCTAAAATTGGAACTTCAATTTTAGATACTAGCGGAAACGAATTAGTTTTACTTACAGCTACAGGTTCAGCAGTTAATGAATTTACTTTAGCTAATGCAGCAACTGGAAATGGTCCAACGTTATCTGCAACGGGTGAAACAAACGTTGATATAAATTTAAATCCCAAAGGATCTGGAGTACTTAAATCAGCAACAGCAGCAATTAAAATTGCAGGAAAAGAAACTATGTGGGTACCAGCAACAGCTATGTATCCAACAACAACTAACCCAGCAACAGCTAATCAAGTTGAAACAACAGCATTAAGACCAGATATGAAAGTTATGGATTTTGCAGATTCTGCAGATGACTTCGCACAATTTTCAGTGGCAATGCCTAAATCATGGAATTTAGGAACAATTACTTACCAAGTTTTTTGGACTCCAAGTACTACAAATACAGGAAACTGTATTTTTGGTTTACAAGGTGTAGCAATTGGAGATGACGATACTATTGATGTTGCTTTTGGAACAGCTATTACTGTTACAGACGCAGGAATCGGAACAGTTGAAGACCAACAAGTAACTGCTGAAAGTAGTGCAGTTACAATTGCTGGTTCTCCTGCCGATGATCAACAAACGTACTTTCAATTATATAGAGATGCAGACGCAGGTGGAGATACTTATACTGGAGTTGCAAGAGTACTTGGTGTTAAATTATTCTTCACTACTGATGCAGCTAACGACGCATAAGGAAGTGAATTATGAGAGAAATAGACGATAAGCACAAGCTTACTGCCGGTAAGAACACAACAAATATACAACAGAGAAGAGCCAAAGGTTTTGGTTATCAAGTCTTAGGATTTGGTGCTGGAGGAGCTCGCGGCCCTATTTGTATAACTTACGATTTTATGGTTGTAGGTGGCGGTGGCGGCGGAGTAGCTTCGTACGGCGGCGGCGGTGGCGGTGGCGGAGTCCACTATTCTTACTGCGCACCTGGAACAGCTGGAAAAACTTTAAATACAGATTGTGGACCAATTTCAATTCAAATAGGAGCAGGAGCAGCAGGAGCTCATAGTCCTGTTGGAGGAAACTCTCCTGCAGATGGAGGTGCCGGTGGAACTTCTATTGCTTTTAAATGTTCACCATTAGCAGTCCCTGTTGGCGGTGGCGGTGGAGGAGATACTAGACACAACAACGGTCATGCTGCGCCGAACCCAGGCGGTGGATCTGGTGGCGGTGGAGGATGTTATCACCACAATAACCCAACAACTGGTGGAGCTGGATCATGTTACGGAAATAATGGAAGTGGAGCACCACCTCCAAGAGGAGATGGAACACCTGCTAGATTTAGATCTGGTTCTGGAGGGGGAGCCTGTTGCGCAGCTACGGCTGGCGGCGGCGGCGGAGACGGAAAAGCTGGAAACGGAAAAGCATCTGATATTAGTGGATCAACTGTAAATTATGGATGTGGTGGAATAGGAACTGGAGTTGATAACTGTAAAAATGGACGAGGGTGCGGTAGTGGACCCGGAGCTGCGACACAAAATACTGGTGGTGGCGGTGGAAAAAATACTACGCAGGCAGCCAATGGTGTTGTTTTATTAAGATTTCCTACGGCATGTAAACCTGCGTGCATAGCAGTGACTCCAAGCTGTAATACTATTACGGCAACAGGATCGTGCACTGTACTAAAATTTGTTGTTACTGGCTGTGTAACCTTTACATAATATTTTTTTTATTGTATAAAGAAAGAAAGAAAGCTTATGAATAGTTTTGGAGAACCCTTTTGGCGATGGGAAAACGGTTTAGGAAATAAATTTTGTGATGATGTCATAAGATTTTCTAATACTTTAAAAAAACGACAAGGTCAAACTAGAGATCCAACACCTGGAGCTAATGATCTTACAAATAAAAGGCATAGAGACTCTAAAATTATTTGGATGAGTGAAAAATGGATATACAAAGAATTATTAAAATTTGTTGATTTAGCTAATACCGATGCAAAATGGAATTTTAATTTAGGAAAAGCAGAAGCTATTCAATACACAAGATATGACAGCAATAATTATTATCATTGGCATGTTGATCAAGTTCAAAACGACGATAAAACTCATGTTAGAAAACTTTCTATATGTGTTAACTTAACAGATCCTAAAGATTTTGAAGGGGGAGATTTTTGGATATCTATACCCCACCCTATACCTGAAGAAACTAAAAATATGAGATTAGATTTTATGAAAAAAAGAGGGTCTGTCGTAGTGTTTCCATCTTATATATATCATAGAGTGACTCCGGTTATATCAGGCACAAGACATAGTTTAGTTAATTGGGTGCAAGGAGCTAATTGGAAATGAAGAAATTTCCACTAGACAAAAATACTTTTATTCAAGGCTGGTATATTGATCCAAAAATTTGTGACAGTATTTTAAATGGTTTTAAAGAAGTTCCTTCTTTTGCCAAATTTACATCAAGTTTAGAAAAAGGAAATCCAAAAGATTCACTAGATACCAGAGTAGATAAGTATAATTTTTTTCCTCCATTTAATAAATACAGACTTGCACTTCAAAAGTGTTTAGAGGATTATGTTAAATTATATCCTGATTTATTAACTTTAAATAGGTTTGATGTTTCAGAAAGTTATAATATTCAATACTATAAGAAAGGAGAGGGTTTTAAAATATGGCATTCTGAAAGACAAGAAGTAAAATTTAGAGACAGACTTTTAGTTTTTATGACTTATTTAAATAATGTTAAAGATGGTGGCACTATGTTTAAATATCAAAATTTAACAGTCCCTGCAAAAAAAGGGTTAACTTTAATTTGGCCGTCTGATTGGACACATACTCACAAAGGTCAGATTAGTCATACTAAAGAAAAATATATAATAACAGGATGGTATAGTTATGAGTAATTTTCCAAAAGATCTTAATAGACGAGATATATTTCCTACTCCAATGTGGACTGTAGACGCACCAGAATTTGTAAAGGATTTAAATAAATTTTCTGAACCTTTTATAAAAGCATCAAAAAAACATTTTAAGCCGATCATCTCTAAGAGAAATAAAGAGTTTGGAGATAAAGGAGACATGGGTCATGTCTTTCATTCTACAACTTTAATACAAGATAAAAACTTTATACCTTTTCATCAATACATTACTGCGACAGCTAAAAATCTATTGGTTGAAATGGGTTATGATTTATCTAAATATGATATTACTTTAACTGAAAGTTGGGTCCAAGAGTTTGCAAAAAGTGGAGGTGGACATCACACATTGCATACACATTGGAATGGCCACATATCTGGTTTTTATTTTTTAAAAGCTAGTTTTAAAACATCTCACCCTGTATTCCAAGATCCACGACCCGCTAGTATGATGAATGGATTACCATTAATAAATATGAATGAGATTACATATGGAAGTACTGAAATACATTATAAGGCTAAGCCAGGGACAATGATATTTTTTCCTTCTTATTTACCACATCTATTTTCTGTAGATGTGGGTTATGAGCCCTTTAGATTTATTCATTGGAATATACAAGCAATTCCGAAACCGGATAAAATTGGGGTATAATGAATATTGAGACCTGGTTTCCAACTCTCATTGGTCAAGAGATTTTAGAAGACCATAAAAAGATTGCAAAGAAAATAACTCCTGTTTGTAAAAAAATTAAAAAACAAATACCGGCAAAGAAAAACACTTGGGTTTCTAAACTGTATCAAACATGCGCCACACATGATATTTGTAAAGATAAAAATTTTGATACTATTAATAATATTATTTATAAAAAAGTTAATGAGTACGTTCAAAAGATAGGTAGTAAACAAAGCATATCTTATAAAGAAGGTTGGTTTAACTTCTATAAAAAATACGACTTTCAAGAATTTCATTGTCATCCTGCCAGACAATTGTCTGTAATATATGTTTTAAAATCTACTAGATCAGATCCCAAAATAATTTTTGAAAGAGACCAGGGTCTTTACAATATGCAGGACGAGGTAGATACCGATGCATTTACACCGAAAGTTGAATACAAATCAGTACAAGGAAATTTAATAATTTTTAGATCATCTTTACATCATTGTGTAGAGATGCAAACGCATAACGAAGAAAGAATTTCGTTAGCATATAATTTTAGTTTAACAAAAAAAGAAAATGAAAAGTAAAATAGTTTTTAAAAGTTTTTTACCAGACATATCTTTTAGTTTAGAAAAGAATAAACCATTAAATTTTTCTTGGTTTAAAAAAGCTTACGAAGACTATAAGAAAAACTTTGCATCTATGACTATGCATACTATTAGATGTCCTGGGATCAATGGCATAATTAAAACTGGTTGGGTTCAAAAAACCTATCAAGATATTGTTATTACAACTAATGGTGATCAAAAAGGTTTTACTTGGCGATCAGAGTTTGATCAAAAAAATACTGAGTATGGTGACGTTATAGGTGACTATGTTCATTATCATACTCCGGATCAATTAGATAAATTTAGACCCATGAATACACACACATTAAAAACAATTGTTAAAATTCAAAGTCCTTGGGTAGTGTTTGTACCTAAAGGTTATAAATTACTTAGTATGCCTGTAGCATATAATGACACAAATGCATTTACTGCTGCCACTGGTTTTTTGCATGAAGGAATGGAAGCATTAAATGTCCAATTGTATTGGCATAATTTACATGGTGAAACCCTAGTTAAAAAAGGTACACCTATATGTCAGTATGTTTTAATTAAAGATCTTGATACCACTGAAAAGTTTAGCATGGCAGGAGAAAAGGAAAGGAAACTTTTAAAAGAATTTAAGATATGAAAGTAATAATTGTAGGAGGTGGTAGCGCAGGTTGGATGACCGCAGCTACCTTAGAATCTCAATTTCCAAACTATAAAATTTCTTTAATAGAATCAAAAAATATATCTACAGTTGGTGTAGGCGAAAGCACTCTCGGACAAATAAGAGACTGGATGCGTTTACTTAAAATAGAAGATAAAAAATTTATTAAATATGTAGATGGTAGTTACAAACTAAGTATAAAGTTTACAGATTTTTATAAGAAAGGAGAGTCGTTTCATTATCCTTTTGGTAAACCTCACACAGATAAGACTCGAGCGGATACTAACGATTGGTGGTTTAAAAAAATGTTATATCCAAAAACTCCTTACTCGGACTATGCTGATTGTACATATCCTTTACAAATGGCTTATGTTAATCAAAACAAGTTGGATATTAACGAGGTATCAAGAGCCTATCATTTTGATGCTACTAAGTTTGGTTTATGGTTAAAAAATAATTATTGTAAAAAAATTAAACACATAGCCGAAGATGTTGTTTCTATAGAAACAAATGAAGATGGAATAAAGTCATTAAATAAAAAACATAAAGCAGATTTGTTTATAGACTGTACTGGATTTAAATCTTTGTTATTAGAAAAAACTTTAAAAGAACCATTTGAATCATATTCAGATATGCTGCCTAATGATTCTGCCTGGGCTACAAAAATCAAATATAAAGATAAGAAAAAAGAATTAGTTCCGTATACCAACTGTACCGCTATTCAAAATGGCTGGGTATGGAACATACCTTTATGGTCCAGGATTGGCACAGGTTATGTCTACTCTAGTAAATTTGTAGATGACGACACGGCATTAAAAGAATTTAAGAAACATTTGGGTCAAGAAGATTTAGAATTTAAAAATATAAAAATGAGAGTGGGGATTCATAATCGTTTATGGGTTAAAAATGTAATTGCTATTGGTCTATCTGCAGGTTTCATAGAACCTTTAGAGAGTAATGGATTGTTCTCTGTTCATGAATTTTTACTTAAACTAGTTACAAATTTACAAAGGGATAAGATATCTCAGTGGGATAGAGATAACTTTAACTATCAATGTAAACATATGTTTAGAAATTTTGCAGAGTTTGTAGCAATGCACTATGGATTGTCACATAGAGACGACACACCATATTGGAAGCATTGTTTAAACAAAACATGGGAACAAAAATTAATTACATTAGAGAATGTAGGTCATGTTGGTTTTAAAGATGCAGTAGAGAAAAGAACATATGATTTTAAATATCCAAATACAAGTGGTCTTCACCCAATTGCAGCCGGCATGCATTGGTCTCCTACAGATAAGATGTCTCTTATAAGCAGGGGTAAGTATGAAGAAGAAGATTTAAAGAAAGAATTTCAATCTTGTATTAATAATCTAAATAAAAGGAAACAATTATTTAATGATCGCATAAAAAATAAACCTAGTTTGTTTTCTGTTTTAAAGGACCTTCATAAATGAAAACAATAATCGTTGGTGCAGGCACAGCAGGTCTGGTTACAGCTTTAATTTTAAAACAAAAATTTGATCAAAATATAGATCTTAAAATAATTAAATCGGATGATATTGGAATCATTGGTGTAGGCGAAGGGAGCACGGAACACTGGATGGACTTTATGAGATGGTGTAATCTAGACTATAAAGAAGTTATTAGAGAATGTAATTCTACTTTAAAAGCAGGTATTTATTTTAAAGGGTGGAGTAAGAAAGACTACTTACACGCTTTGCATCCTGATATAAAATTAGGTCAAGAACATATTGGTTATTATAGTTATGTATTAAATAACGGAGTGTTTGGTAAAAAATATTTATCTAAAAAAATAGATCCCAACAACGAACGACCCGTTAATCAATTACACTTTGATACTTTTAAACTTAATAAATATTTACAAAAGAAATGTATAGAAAGAGGTATTGTTATAAAAGAAGATACTATTAAGGAAGTTAAAATAAATAAAAAAGGAATAGATTTTATAAAAGGTACTAGAAAACACAAAGCAGATTTTTATATAGATTGCACTGGGTTTAGAAGGGTTCTTATTAATAGTTTTAAAACTAAATGGATTAGCTTTAATAAATATTTAAAAGTTAAATCATCAATTGTTTTTCCAACAGAAGATAGTGATAACTATAATTCCTACACCACAGCAACCGCAATGAATGCTGGATGGATGTTTAATATTCCAGTATGGGGGAGACATGGTAATGGCTACATCTTTGACAGTGATGTTATTACCAAAGAAAAAGCACATGAAGAAGTTGAAAAAAAACTGGGTAGGACAATTGATATTAAAAAACAAATTAATTTTGATCCTGGGTATTTAGAAAAAACTTGGATTAAAAATTGTTTTGCTATAGGCCTTAGTGCTAATTTTGTAGAACCCTTAGAAGCTTCTTCCATTGGCACTTCTATACAACAAGCATATTTATTATCTCATTACATTATAAACTATAATGAAAAAACTATAGATAAGTTTAATAATACAATGGAACAGATTATGTTAAATATTAGAGATTTTATCTGTCTCCACTATATAACTTCTAGGAAACAACTGTTTTGGAAAACTCAAACTATACCTGATTCACTTAGGGATAGATTAGAATTGTTTAAAACTAGATTACCTATACGAGAAGATTTTTGTGAGAGTCAGTATTTTTTATTTAGAGAACCTCATTATATAGTCGTTATGCATGGGCTAGGATTAATTAATGTTGAAAAAATTAAAAAACATTATAGTATGTTGAGCAATAATTATAAAAAATTATTGAATACAGAATATGAAAATACAGATAATTATGTTACACATAAAGAATGGTTACGAAAGGTAAGAAATGAATTTTAAAAAACAGTACTTTGAAGTTATTAAAGGTGCGATAGATAAAAACTTAGCGGACTTTTTATTTGACTATCTTAAATTAAAAAAGAGTGTTCTGGATCATCTGCAACAGACAAGATATCTATCTCCTTATGACCATAGTCTAGGAAGATATACCGACCAACAAGCGCCCAATACGTACTCAGTATATTCTGATATGGCTATGGAAACTTTATTATTTAGACTTAAAGATAAAATAGCAAAACGTGCAGGATTTGAATTAATAGAAACCTATTCTTACGCCAGGCTTTATAAGAATGGTGATGTTTTAGCGAGACACTTTGATAGAGATGCATGTGCATTGTCTGCAACATTACACTTAGGAGGAGATCCTTGGCCTATATATCTTAATACTTCAAATAAATTAGCACAAGATGGGTTTAAAGTTAATTTAAAACCAGGTGATTTACTTATCTATCGTGGTGATGAAATGGAACATTGGAGAGAAGAGTTTGAAGGAGAAATTTCTGGTCAAGTTTTTTTACATTATAATAAAATAAATTCTTCAGAAAAATATGATCAAAGACCAATGCTGGGATTACCGGCAGAATTTAGGACTGAATGAGAATCTTCCCGATAACAAGCATAAATAATTTTTTTAAAGATCCTGATAAAGTTGTTAAATATGCTAATACATTAGAGTATAAGAAAACACCTGAAGGTTATTATCCTGGTAAAAGAACTGATAATTTAGCTGATATAAATTATGATTTTTTTCATAAAACAATTTTGTCTATCCTGTCACCATACTTTCATGATATGAGAGAAATAGGGTACTCTGATACTGTTCTATGTTTTCATAAAATTAAACCTTATTCTAAGTCTTTTACAGATGTAAGAAACCATGGTTGGATACACCATGATGGTGTAGCTTTAGGTGGACTAATATACTTAAATAAAAATAGCTATCCTGAGAGTGGGACTAGTTTATATACACCTAAAAAAGAACCGCTAAAACACAAAAAAGCTATAGAAACTAAAATCTCTTTTTATAAAGACGGCAAGATAAATTTAAAACAATACAAAAAAGAAATGACAACTTTAGAAAAAAAATTTATAAAAACACACACCATAAATAATACATATAATACTATGGTCGCTTTTGATGGATTTCAATGGCACAAAGTAAATAACTTATATGCTCATCCAAAAGAGGATAGGCTGGCTCTTGTGTTTTTTATAGGTAAAATTCAAGCGGCTAACTACCCTAAATTAAGACTTGATAAATTACAGTCTCTTGATATATAACTAACACTAAGGAGAAATACATGGCACAATATTTTGCAGCATTAACCCTAGCACCTAAACCCTTTGAAGAAACAGGACAGGTGTATAAAGTTACTCAAACAGTAGTTGTAGGAGATGATATACCTACAGCAGATGGACCACTTAAAGACAATCCAAAACATGCAGACGGAGAAGCGTGGTGTGTTAATTGGTTTAAAGGTGGTACTTGGAAACAAGCATTTAAAAATGGTTTAAGAAAACAATTTCCTAGTTTTGGTCATACGTATGATTATGCAAAAGATAAATTCTTAGCACCACAACCTTTTGCTTCATGGTCATTAGATGCAGACGATAATTGGGTAGCACCAGTGCCATACCCTACAACTGATTCCTATGTTGATGGTGGTGGTAAAACACAACCTTATGGTATTTTTTGGGACGATGAAAATTCAATGTGGAAGGCATTAGATAGTGAAGTTCCAAACGCTTTGTTTGAATGGAACCCAAGCACACTTGAGTGGGAGACGCCAGCCGTCTAATACTTTTTTATGAAAGTAATAAAAAACGCTCTTAGTAAAGAGAAGCAAGAGTGGATAAAAAATATAATTTTTCAAACTTCATTTCCTTTTAATTATATTAAAAACATGACTTACAAAGGTACCACTGAGTATCGACCTGGTTTTGTGCATACCTTTATTAAATATAATGAAATTCAAAGTAAGGAAGCAACTATGTTAAATGTTTTTAAAGATTTAATTGTAGGAAACGTAGAGTCTGCTAAAATGTTTTTACAAATACCTGTAAACAGGGATTTATATAAAGGAAAGCAAGACGAAGCACACGTTGATCAAGCAAACCCACACCAAGTCTATATTTATTATGTACTAGATTCAGATGGAGATACTATTGTATTTAAAAATAAAAAAGAATGGAAACGAATTACACCTAAACAAGGCACATTGGTTACGTTTGATGGTTCTCTTTGGCATACAGCTGAACAACCAACTAAAGGAACTAGGTGTATAATGAATTTTAATGTCACTCAGGCCCCTGTTAATGGAGCTTTTAATTTTTTAAGGAACCTTACAAATATAAAATTTATATAAAACTATGGGTTTAATAATTAAAGAAAGCAATAATTTTTTATCTGCGGAACATAAAAAAACGATAGAAACATTAACCGAACAAGGAAAGTTTCCTTTTTTTATGGCCCCAGCATTTGGTAAGAAAATTGCATATCCAAATCTTTCTCACATACTGCTTAAAAGACCTGAAGATAAAACACCAGAAGACAGGACCTTTCCATCTAAGTATACCAACACTAATGTTTTTAATTCCCCAGCTGCAGATGTATTTTTAGAATTTCTTTTTGCTTTTTGTGATAAATTTAAAATAAAAATTAACAAGATTTTTAGAGCTAATGTTAATCTAACTTTTAACATAGGTATAAAACAATGCCCCCCTCATGTAGACCATACTTTTCCTCACAAACAATTAATTATTTATTTAAATGATTGTGATAAAAATGCTAAAACTGTTTTGATGGAAAAAAATAAGGTAAAACATATAATTACTCCTGAAAAATATAAGGGTGTTTTATTTAAAAAATGTCCCCACTATTTAATTTATCCTAAAAAAGGTGCTCGCATTATAGCGATCTATACCTTTGATTAAACATATTGAAATCACCCACAATCTGCTATAATACCTAATAAACAGGATTTTATATGCTACAAAAACTAGGTTTTGCTCCAGGATTCAATAAACAGGTTACCGAAACCGGCGCGGAAGGGCAATGGTTTGATGGGGATAATGTACGCTTTAGGTACGAAACCCCAGAAAAAATAGGTGGCTGGCAGCAATTAGGAGAAGACAATCTTACAGGTGCAGCTAGGGCTATACACCATTGGGACAACAACGCAGGAATTAAATATGCTGCTATTGGAACAAACAGAATTTTATATGTGTATTCCGGTGGAACGTATTATGACATTCACCCAATTAGAGAAACCTTAACAGGGGCTAAATTTACAAGTTCATCATCATCTACAGCAGTTACAGTTACTTGTACTGGAGCTCACGGTTTATTAGAAGATGATATCGTTTTGTTTGACAGTGTAACTGGGGTGCCTGCAGGATCAACATACAGTAATTCTACATTTGAAGATGTAAAATACATGGTTAGTTCAGTTCCAACTGCCACAACGTTTACAATTACAATGGCGACTCAGGAAACAGGAACACCTTTAACTACAAGTGATGGAAACAGCACTTCTGTATTATGTTATTATACGGTAGGGCCTTCTCAACAATTAGGTGGCTATGGTTGGGGTACAGCTTTGTTTGGTGGTACAGCTAATGGACCAGCAACTTCTACATTATCAACAACGCTTCCAGACGATGCTACTACGACTGTAGTATTAGCAAACACTTCAGCATTTCCTGCTTCAGGAGAAATTAGAATTGGATCAGAAGACATAAGTTTTACAAACAATGACACGGGAACAGGGACCTTAAGTGGAGGAGCGCGAGCAGTTAACGGAACTACACGAGCAGCCCATACTGGTGGAGCTACAGTAACAAATATATCTAGTTATGTTGCATGGGGAGAAGCATCTTCTTCTGACTTTACGATCGATCCAGGTCTATGGATTTTAGATAACTACGGAACAAAATTAATAGCTCTTATTTATAATGGTAAATGTTTTGAATGGGACGCGGCTCCTTCAAATGCAACATCACTTAGGGCAACAGTTTTACCCAATGCACCAACAGCATCACGTCATGTCTTGGTATCAACACCAGACAGACACTTAGTATTTTTTGGAACAGAAACCACAGTAGGGGATTCAACTACCTTAGATGATATGTTTATTAGATTTTCTTCTCAAGAAAGTATTGACGAGTCAGATTCTTACACAGTTAAAGCAAACAACACTGCTGGTACACAAAGATTGGCTGATGGTTCTAGAATTATGGGGGCCATTAAAGGTAGAGATGCAATTTATGTATGGACCGACACTGCATTGTTTTTAATGAAGTTTGTGGGTCAACCATTTACATTTGCTTTTGAACAGGTCGGAACTAACTGTGGATTAATAGGTAAAAACGCCAGTGCCGAAGTAGACGGTACAGCTTACTGGATGTCAGAAAATGGTTTCTTTGCTTATGATGGTCAGTTAAGATCAATGCGTTGTTTAGTAGAAGACTATGTTTATGATGACATTAATACAACGTCTAGAGATTTAATAAATGCAGGATTAAATAATTTATTTGGTGAGGTAACTTGGTTCTATTGTACTAATGGTTCTAATGTAGTTGATAGAATGGTGACATATAATTATTTAGACTCAGGTTCTAAACGTCAGATATGGACAACCGGTAGTTTAGCACGTGCAGCTTGGCAAGACTCTTCAGTTTTTAATAAACCTCATGCTAGTTACTATACGACTGACAGCAATAGTTCTTATGATGTTATAGGAAACACAGACGGTATTACTACATACTATGAGCAGGAAACAGGGACCGATCAAGTTAATGCAGGAGGGGTAACAACTGCTATTCTTGGAACAATTACTTCTGGTGATTTTGATATTACACAGAGAAGAAGTAACACAGGACAAACTGTAGGAATGCCTGACCTTAGAGGAGACGGAGAATTTATAATGAGAATTAGTAGATTTATACCAGATTTTATTACACAGACAGGCTCAACTCGAGTCAGTTTTGTAACCAAAACATATCCAAATAGTTCTTCAACTACTTCAAATTTTGATATAACATCAAGCACAACAAAAAAAGATACAAGATTACGGGCGAGGTCTATAGCTTTAAAAGTAGCCAATACATCATCCGGCGAAGATTGGAAACTAGGAACATTTAGATTAGATATACACCCGGGAGGTAGAAGATAATGGTAGCGTTTTATAACAAAGGAGACCAAGAGCTCTATAAAAATTATCAATATCTTCCTCAAGAGCAATATAGATTGGGTCTTAATTTACCAAAATCTGAGCAAGAAGTAGAAGCTGTTAGCACTAATTTTGGTATACCTAATACAAATGCTTTTACTGGAGGAGGTGGAGGTGGAGGTGACGGCTATTATCCAGGTTCTCCAAATAATTTAGTTACAGATTATCAAACTACCGTAGATGATAGACAATATAAATTGGGTCTTAAACCATCTACTTTTTTAGGTTTTAATACTATGAGAGATCAACAATTAACTGGAGCAGACTTAGGAGAATACATTGGATCTAACACATCTGTTCCTAGAGAACTAACTGCCATGGGTAAAGCAAGAGAGTTTTTAACACCACAATCTGCTGTAAGCATTCTTGAAGATGGTTACGAAGAACCAAGTTTTCAACCAGGAATAATTGGAACTATTATGGGTAAGATAGATAACTACCGTAATCTTCCACGATACGACCAAGCATTTATTGCACAAAACATGGGCTACACAGGTCCAACAATATTTGGTGCAAATAAGTCTGGGTTAAGTAAAGATCCTTTTGGAATTAATACTAGATCGATGTTTGGAAATTATGGAGAAGCTGTAGAAAAACAAGTCAATAGATTAGATGATTATTTTGGTGGAAAAAATTTTGCTAAAAGATATGGTAACTTAAAGTTAGAACAAGATGAAGAGGGTAACTGGGGTTTTACAGGAGGTACTAAAAAGCTAAGAGATAAAGCAAATTATATGAACAAAATGAATTTGGCTAGATATAATTATTATAGACAAAAACAAAAAGAAAGAGAAGAGCTAAGAACAGAAGAATTTGAGAAACCTGGTGGAACTCAAGACCAAGTTGCAATTATTAACAAACGAATGAGAGATGAAGGTGTAACAGGTAAAGATTATAATCAAGCAGCTAACATAGCTGGCGGCGGCGGTGGAAATAAAGTAATAAATACACCAGCAGGTCCTATGACTGCTCGACAAGCAACATATGATAATGATCCAAATACAGGAACGGCCCAAGGTTATTCACCGCACTACGCAAGAGGGGGACTAGCAAGTATTTTATAATGGCAAAAATTGTACAATCATTAACAAGGGCAGAAAATGACTATAGACGAGAAAATTTACAGTCGTTAGTTAGAGACCTTGACGGTGTAATAACAAAATTAAATTCTTCATTTCAGGATGAAGTTAAACAAGAGATAGAAGCTAAAAGTTTCTTTTTAGATTAATGGCAGTAGTAAACCAATATAAGTTTTATGGTAAAACAGCGACAGCTGCAGAGACAGTGACACTATTATCACCAAGTGTTAATGAAACTGTTATTATAAAATCTTTAAGAGTTACAAACAAATCAGGTTCTAATACACCTACTGTAACTATTAAAAACAATGCATTTGAGATTGTTAATACACAAACATTAGTAGCTGCTACAAGTGTAGAAATATTATCTTTACCCTTGATTGTAGAGGGTGGAACAACACTCGCTTATACAACAGCAGGTACTGTAACAGATGGTGTAGTGTTTGGTATTAGTTATTTAAATATGTTAAAGGAGAAGGTAGACTAATGGAAATAAAACAAGCAAAAGTAGAGACAACCTATAGACACAAGGAAACTGGCGAGCTTTTTAAGGAAAGAAAAGACTGGGAAAACAAAGGTTTTAAGGAAGAAGAAATGGCACAAGACGTAAAAGTTATTATGCCACCTCTTGATTTAGTGAGTAAAACAAAGTAAAACGTAGGATTAAGGTAAAATTATGGCAATATCTAGAATGCAAGAACCCCAACAAATACAATCAGGAATAGGTTCCTTACAGGATCCTAGACAAGGTTACTTCTTAGGTAAACTTGTAAAGAAAGCAGGTCGTGCTGTAAAGAAAATTGTTAAAAGTCCAATAGGTAAGATGGCCTTATTAGGCGGTATTGGTTATGGATTAGGTGGTGCTAAATTCTTAGGTGGCGAAGGTATATTTAAAGGCGGCCAAGGTATGGGTCGTTTTAGTAATCTTTTAAATTTAGTTAGAACTAAAGGTATTGGCGGTGAGGCTGCAGGTAAAAGAGG
>Ga0098052_1001411_pt1 | contig 14981 bp, 27 predicted proteins | sample 15_taG_FD_81591 | JGI IMG/M metagenome (GOLD analysis project Ga0098052, IMG submission 81591) | Marine viral communities from the Subarctic Pacific Ocean - 15_ETSP_OMZ_AT15312 metaG | ecosystem: Environmental > Aquatic > Marine > Oceanic | place: Pacific Ocean | collected 2015-01-18 | reverse complement strand
CCTAAATGCCATGGACTAGAAAAGCAAATAAATTGGGATTAAAAAAATGAGTTGGACGAATAAATTAACAAGACATGAAGAACCAATTTCTCATATCGCAAAAGCTGACATTAAAGAGCATGCACCGCCAGAAGAATTAAAGAAATTCAATGAGTGGCTGTGTGGACAAACGATGTTACTCAGATCTGATGGTGATAGTGGCATTTACACATGGGATTTTGATCGTTGGGTAGGACAAGGTAAAGTAAACAAACAGAACAAGGATTAGATTGGGGTTAAAAAGATGAGTGAAGAAGAAGAAAAAGAAGTAAGAGAATTTTTAAAAGAAGCATGTAAAAGGTTTGACCTTAAATCTGAGTTAAAGAAAGCTCTAGAGGCAGAAAGAGACAGATATGAGTTTGGTAATTGTTTTTCTAACATTGAGTTAAAAAATCCACATGTAAACACACAAGAAGATAATAGCTGGTATAATTTCTTTAATCGGCAATAATATATAGCAGTATAGCACAACTGGAAGTGCAGCAGAATCATAATCTGAAGGTTTCGAGTTCGAATCTCGATACTGCTACCAAATTTTATATTAACATTTAAAATACCCTTGCATTTTAGATGTCTTATGCTATATTATCTTAAAAATAGGGGATACCATGACAAAATTAGAACGAATATCCGAAATTTCTCCAGAATCCATTATTGCTGATGGTTTTGATGATGCGATAATTGGTTTATCTTGGGATTCAAAGGTGGTTTACGATGCGAACAAGTGCATCGAAATCCTAATGGATGAGGACGAGATAACATATGATGATGCTGTTGATTTTTTGGAATTCAATACATTTAGTGCTTATATTGGGGAGAATACTCCAATCTTTATTTATCCCATGAATGACTAAGGCAAGGATTCGAATTCTAGCTTCCTGACCATTTTAGATGGTGATTGTAGCTCAATTGTTAGAGCGTCTGGGTGAAACAGCCCAGAAGGTTGCGGGGACGAAACCCGTCATTCACCCCAATACCTTGCAATCCCCTTTTTTCATGCTATAATACTTAAATAAAGGACAAATAGGACAATAAAAATGACAATTACCGATCAAATCAAAGAATTGCGAGCAAAAACTGGCGTTGGGATTATGAAGTGCAAAGAAGCCATAACTGCTACTAATGGTGATCAAAATTTAGCAATTGAATACTTAAGAAAGTCTGGGATTGCAGACGCAGAAGGAAGATCTGGTCGCAAAACTACTGAAGGATACATTAATACACTTATAACACCCACTTCTGGAGTAATGGTTGAAGTCTTATGTGAAACAGATTTTGTCTCTGCAACAGATCGCTTTCAAACATTTTGCCATAACATAGCACATAATGCAATAAACAGTGTTCATGAGGGCGATATAACCAAGTTCGTTATTGACAGTGAAGAAGGCAATGTTGGAGATATCGTTGCATCTTTACAAGAAAACATTAAGATTAATCGTGTTGTCAGATGGACTACAGACGGAAACATTATAGGCTATGTTCACCCCAATCAACCAATTGGAGTATTAGTTGATGTTTCTGGTGGAGATTCAGAATTTTTAGGGCATATTGCTCAACATATTGCTGCAAGTAAACCTGAATACCTTACTCCAAGCGATATTCCTAAAAAACTTATAGAAAGTGAACGTAAAATTCACCTTTCTACTTTATCTGGCAAGCCCGAAGCTATTTTAGATAAGATTGTCAATGGGAAGATGCAAAAGTGGTATTCTAATGTTTGTCTTAGCGATCAACAGTGGTTTTTCTCTGATGACAAGATGCCTGTATCTAAAGTGTCAAATGCAACAATTAATCGTTTTGAATATTGGAGAATTGGATAAAAATGACAAAAACCGTAAAATTAAAAAAATCTCAAATTCGGGGTTCTGGTTTTGGACATATAATTTTAAAAAATTCCATAACCAAAACACAACTAACAGTCCCGCTATATACAAAACATATATCAGTTAAAAAACAAATCAAGGACATGCGAATGGTTGCCCGCGAACATAGAGGAGAGTTTGATTTTTTAATATTTTCAGTGAAAAATGATGATAGAATGGGTTTGGCGGGAGTTCTCAAAAGCGCCAATGATTGGGCTCTGTTTAAATAATTACTTTACAATATAACAAACAGATTGATAATTAGGGTTATTTGGTCCATACTGTGGTTTAGAATAGCTTGCAGGTATTTTAACCCTATGGTTATAAAAGCAACATAATGCACTTTCTGCTAATCTCCATGCCTCTAACTCTTCTTGTTTAGAGGCTTCTCCATTTATAAACTGTTCACCTTTCATGCTAGCACTAACTAATTCATCAACAAGGACATGAACCAATTCTGACCTTTTAATTCCATAACTTCCATAGCGCAATACGTCTTTTCCCTGACTATTTAAATCAACTATGGGATATAGTGATATTTTTATTTTTTCTGGAGGTCCAACGAGATACATTCCTTCTCCTCCACCAAAAAAGTCTTTTTCATTGTATGTGTGAGAAATTGTATTTCCAACTTTTATCATATGAGGTAACTCAAATTCAATTGTTATTGAATTGCTCAATATTTTATTTCCGCATTTACCATACCAGTTTTGAGCTATAAGTCTATCAGTAATCACTTTACATTCTGACCTAAAATAATCTTGAACCATACCCTCTGTTGATTTATACTTAAAAAAGACCATTAATCCTAATATAGTGATAACAATAATAGACATTATCCTATATTTACAACTATGATTCTGCATATGATTTATTAATTTATATTTATTGTCATTCATTATATAATATTTCTCTTAAAAAGGCATGCAACCTTTGATTTAACGAGATTGGGGGTTATAATAAGGTAGCTGGAGATTCGCAAAATAAAACTATATAAAAGCTTTTTGGAGAGATAAGATGGCCAGTATAACTGTTTTAAAACACAAACAAGATAACGATTTTAAAAACAAATTTTTAGATTGGGTAAGAGACAATAAGATAAGAAGTTTGGAATTAACTGATAAAGAAAAACTAGCACTTTTAAATATTTTAAGTCAATTTGCTAGCGAGATAGAGATAGTAAAGGCGATTCAGGAGTCATCTGATTTCATTACAAATAACGGATTACATCATTTGGCAGCGAAACTATTAGAAGAATTCATAAAGAAGAACACTGATTATATCATATTAGACAATATTGAAGTATTAAATGATGATCATGCATTAATTGTATTAACTGAGTGACCTGAAGGTCACTAAAAACATTTTCTAGAACTATTTTCTTATAAACATTACAACGGAGAAGTGATATGTTTTTTAATAAGAAGTCGGTTCATGGTAAGTTATTTAAACTTACAAACAAAAATAAGACCCCTACAGAAAGTGAGTTTTATTATTCTATTTGGGTAGAAGATAAATTTGATAACAATGAAAGGTGTTTGTTGTTTTCTGAAAGTGATCTAACTAAGATACAAGAAGTCAAGTTTTGCGATTTTAAAAGTGTTATGGATTTAGGAAAGCTTTATAGGATAGGCAATTCAGAAAGTTATTTTGTTAAGATAAATGGACTTGAAAAGCAAGAGAAGGTTGTTAGGTTAAATAAAACTATATGGGAGAATGGCATTAAGAGGGCAGAGAGAAATCCTGATGACATTCCTAGCAAAACATTTTTGCAAAATTTATTAGACTAACTTTAGTTACACTGTACAAATTACTGGAGAAATACAATGAGTAAGTATGCCCATTGGCCCAACTCTTTAAGAAGAGCCTTTATAAAGGATTATTCTATTCCTATTACTGTGGTTCAAGATCCATATTTTGGACATCAAATGGAGTTACTAGATAAGCAGTACAAAACTGCCCATAAAGCGTCCCTGCTTAATGATGCTCTTTTGGTTTTTCCAAATATTGAAGATTTGCATAAACATATAAGGGAAACTCGTGAAAGGATTGTAGATGACATAAAGAACTCAGATCCATATAAAGAATTTCAGAATCGTGTTATGGGTTTCTCGCAGGACACGCCTAACATTCCTAAGGACATTAAAAAGAATATCTATAAGCCTGATTGCATAGGAATTGATTTAGTCTCACTTGATCTGACTGAAGCAAACTTTAACATACTTAGAATGTACAAAGTTCTTAGCGAAAAAACGTACCGAGAGTTAGTAATCAAATACACTGATTTGGAATACTTTATTCAGTCTAAGAAAATTCGTCAAGTCATTTTTGGGAACTTAAATCCTAAAAGGCAAATGGCTTGCATTAGATTTTTGACTAAAAGCATGGCAGAGAGCCTTAGCAAAAAATTTCCCAACTTTGAGATAGCCTCACTTAGTCATGATGAAGTGATCTTCAAAATGCCAGATGGGGAAGATTTACCTGATGATGAAATGGATCTTTTAGAAGAATATGTATGGTTCGCTTCATCGTTTCCAAATCCACTACATATAAGAATAGAGAAATTTAAGCTAGAAAGGCTTGATATACCTAAGTCTCCTTATGTGAAAAGATTTTCAAATGGATCATATGATTTAAAATGTTGCCCAGGAAATTATACTCTTGAGGTAATAAGATACCTTAATGACGAAGCCCCAAATTTCAATGATAGAGTTTTTAATTTAGACGGGAGGCTTGCTACTTACGCTGCCTCGCTCTTCCCCCTATCATTTGACTGAATACTAAATAACTTAATTAATGAGATTGCATTAAAGGAATTTATTATGAATAAAACAGAATTTTCAATTGTTTCTGATGGAGATGCTTGGGTTGCGCTTTATCATAACGACACATTAATTTCAGAAGGAGACTCTGTAGATATACGAGATGTGCTTGAAGCTTTAAATATCAAGCTAAACAGTTACATAAGTGACCATGCAGATGTTTGTGGACATTTTCCAAATTCATTAAAAGAAATTAAAGATTTAAAAGATTACTAAAACACTGAAAAACTAGACTTACATAAAAATCCTGTCGAATGTAGCTTTGTTAACGGCAGGCAGTTAGACCACTCCATTGAACCTAAACAGTATTGGTGGACCCGATGAGACTTATTCTCGCAGGGATAGATAAAGTGGCACTGCAACAACACGACGATGAATAGTTGAAAAACGCTATGACCGTTAGACTTACGTTTAATCGCCTCTGAGAATGATTTATTTTGTTTCTGAGACCTTTAAGCGTATAGAATGCATGGTAACATGTATTTGACGGAGAATGGCCTATATGTCGCTTACCGCTAACCGTACCGACCGCAATCTACTGCAATAGGCCTAAAAACTGTATACTGACTTCCTAGATCCTCATGATCGCTAGTAAAGAAATCACATTGAAAGATAAAATTTTTATCTTTCCACAGTTCTCCCTTACCTTGTAGGGGAGTTCTATGCCTACCAAACCTGATCCTATTCTCGCTATTTAAGAAACCTTTTAAAAAAGCTTTTAAATACTTTTGTATAATATTTTAAATACCTTTTAGGAGTATATTATGGATGAGCTATTAGATCAACCAAAAGAAGTGATAGAAGAAGCAATGAATCAAATAGAACTTTTACCTGAACAGAAAATTATAATAGTAAGTATTATAGAATGGGCTAAAAGAATGACTAAATTATATGGAGAAACTATTACAGATAAGAGTGGAAAGACTTACGATTGGGGTCAAGCCTTATGTAGAGAACAATTTGGTATAGATTGGGAAAATTATATGAGAACTAGAAATATTGCCATTCCAACTAAAAGTGATCTAGAAAGAGCTTTAGCCTGGGAGCAAGGAGACATTCCTGATTGGATAAAATCTAATTAAATTACCTTGATAATATAAAATCTGATACTATAATATTAGAAGGATTTACTACTTAGAGATTTAATATGGCTGTACGACCCTTATCTGACGAATGTTCTTTGGCTGAATCAATGGTCAGAATGAACGAACATGTTTTAGTATGCACAACCTTTAAAGGTTTTGAGATATTTGATAAGCATGTCTTTCGAAGAACTTACTTTTGGGAAGCAGATGTCCGTTGTTCTTGTGGTGAAAAATTCCGCATATATGACAAACCATCTGGAATGTCTGAGCCAAGTATTAAAAACTTAGAAACTTATGTAGAAGCTTCTAAAATGTTTTCAGGAGCAATTAGAAATGAAGCTATTCAAGCTCAAGTTTCACCTGAAGAAATATTTTGCCCTATTTTAGGAATATTTTATGAAAACAACGATTTAGATAATCTAGAAGATTTAGATGATTATTTAATAGAAATGGAGTAATTTATGGAAATTAAAAAAATGACAGAAAAAGCCCTTAGTAATGAATTGGCTGAGGAAGTATTTGTTGGCGCTGAAGAGTTCAAGTCAATGAAGAAAGAAAACTATAAAAAAGATGAAGAATTGGATTCATATGTAATTCAAAATAAGAAAACTAAAAAAATCGTGGAGATAAAAGCTGTGTCCGCTTTTCAAGCATCTAAAATAGTTGGATGGAGACCACGACATACGAAATTAATACAAGTTAACACATCTTCTGAAGAGGAATAAAGTTTTCATGCAAAGAACTCCTTATAATAAGAAATCACTAAAAATAGGAGCTTATTATGGGTAGTAAAAAAACAGGCTTTTGGTCTTTGTTGCTCAAGATCTTATCTTTTTTAACATCAAGAAAAGAAGTGAAGAAAGAGAAGGAAGTAGAAGCAGCCCAAGAGATTAAAGAGACTTTAAATGAGGCTTATGAAGAGATTGACAAAAAGAAAGATAAAAAAAAGAAAAAAGAAGGTAGGAAAGATGTCAACAAAGATCTTAATAATATGTTTTAGCATTTTACTGTTTACAGGGTGCAAAACAACGAATGTAATTTCAGAAGCTTGGGAAAAGCCCATTAAACCTGAATTGGTACAGCCTAATTTTATTCTGGAAGAAGATAAAACTTGTTTAGACGATGAAAATGCATTAATTTTGAGAAACAATCTATTAGAGATGAAGGCTTACGAAGAGAAGTTAGAGTTTTTAGTAGATGAAATGTTAGAATTTTACACAAAATAACAGGAGGTAAAAACACTTGAAACCAACAAGCCCATTTTTGGTATTAGATGAAAGTAAGTTTTCAATTATTGATTTGGTTGACGAAAACGAAAATTATTACAAGGAGATTAACACACAAGAGGCTTTATCAAAAGCGAAGAAGTCTGGATTAGATCTAGTATGTTTTGTAAGCGGAAAAGAAGGGTTTAATAGTTTATGTAAACTTATAGACTTTGGTCGCTGGAAATACCAAAACGATAAGAAAAGAAAGAAAGGAAACAATAAGTCTAGCAAGCATGAGTTAAAAGAAATAAGATTTACTCCTGCTATTGGAGATCATGATATTGATCACAAGATAAAAAACGCAAAAAGTTTTATCGAAAATGGTCACGAATTATTATTTACCATGAGATTAAGAAGACGAGTAAGTTTGTCATTTGCAAAAACAAAGATGGACGAAATAGTAGAAAGATGTGAATCCTTTGCATCTGTAGTAGATAGAAAAGAAGATAGAAGCTTGATAACCGTTAAGCTTGATAAAATTAGGAAAAAATAAAATGAAAAAAAGTGTATTGTTTTTAATGTTCGTTGCGATGTTCATGTTTCCATTAACTAGTTGTAATGTGTCACCTAGTCAAGGAAAAGTAATCGCACAAAATGCTGGATTAGCTTCAGCAGTTACTTGGATTGCATATGATAATCCAGAAGAAGGAGAAATAAAAGTAGTTAGAACTGTTTTAGATGTAATTGAAAAAATTGCCGTAGACACTACTGAAGGCGCTACATATACTCAAGTTATGTTTCCAGCAGTAGAGGACTTCCTAGATGATTCAGTTCTTTCTGGAGATTTAGAGCCACATCAAAAGCCTCTTGCATTAGCTGGCTCTTTAGCACTGTTGAATGGTATTGATTTACTATTTGCAACAAACCCAACTTGGAATGAAAATCATGAATTAGCTCGTGATATCGTAAGTTCTTTTTTATTAGGGGCTGAAGTGGGTCTTAATTTAGCTGATACTGATCCAAGAATGGTTAATGCTAGAAGCTCAAATGAAACTAGAGCAAGAGTATTCAATAAATAAGTGACGAATGACGAACTAGTAGAATTGTATTCAAATTTAGGAGTCGATATTTTTGACTTAGAGGCTGATGGTTGGAATGGTTGCGAAACTTGTCCAAGAAAAGCTCTAGTTAAGTCTCCTAAATTTGAGTGTGATTTTTCAGAATGTCTTGAGAATTTTGTAAATCAAGGTTTTGATGTTGATTTAAGAAAGTTGGAAATGACATGATTAATAAGGTAAACTGTATGTTGTTAAGTAATATGTATATGGGAATGTCAATTGTTTCGTTACTTTTAGTGCTTGAGAGAGTTTTATCTTAATGAGTTGGTATTCTCTATATAAAAAGGCTTCTATTGAGCTTTATCATGGCAGTAGAAACGGAATTGAAGAACGTTTATCTAGTGTTGGCCCAAGACGCTGGATACATATAGGAACCCAAGAGCAAGCAGGCCATTTTTATACTACTGGAATTGTTGAAAGAATTGAATTTTCACCAACAAAAGTAGCAATGGCTACCACAGATTGTAACTGGGATTATCCAAAAGAAGCTCTTAACGCGATATCTAAGAATGTATTCCCTGCTACTGAACAGGGATATTGGGATTTACTAGAAAAAATCGAAAAAATGGGTATCGAGGAAGGTAGAGAGTATCTTGCAGGAGAGTTAACTTCACTAGGATATGATGCAATTGAATATCCTAATGAAGTTGAGGGGCAAGGATCTTCTTATACAACTTGGAAACCAGAAATCATCAGAAAAATCCCTGATAACGACTTGAAAAGCTGAATTACCATGCTATACTAAGGTTATGATCGAATCAACGGTCATATAAACAAGCAGATTTTATTATGAATAACTATATTACAATTGAACGACCAGAACAAGAACCGCCCGCCCCCAGCTGGAGGACACTTGGTCTGTAGTTATTTCATAACTTGACTTTAAGCCCTCTAGCTTCCCAGCTAGAGGGCTTTTTTTGTGGCCTATTCGTCTAAGCGGTTTCAATCTGGAGATAGGAGTTCGAACCTCCTATAGGCTACCACAAATTTAATATCAGAGTGTGATGTAAAGGCTGCATACATGGTTTGGGGCCATGTTGAGAGATTTCGATTATCTCCTCTCTGACCAATTTTTAATAATATATCTACCTGTAGCGCAGTCTGGCTAGCGCATCTCATTTGGGGTGAGAGGGTCGAAGGTTCGAATCCTTCCAGGTAGACCACAATTTTAACAATATAATAGGAATAACACAATTTTATGTCAGGGAGTAGGAAAGTCTGGCCATTCCGCTTGCCTTGGATGCAAGAAACCGCAGGTTCAAATCCTGCCTTCCTGACCACAAATGAAGACTGAAGGTGCCAGTTGGAGTATGGTCGGCCCAGAATGAGTGGCCGTAGTTTAACAATAAGAACATCAGTCATTTTCGGGACTTAGTGTAATGGTAGCACGCTTTAAAATAAACCTGATCGGAACGATCCAGTTCTGATAATAAGGTTTTCTTCAGCAATATAAAAAGCATTAGGCGCAGGTAGAGGAAGTTCGATTCTTCCAGTCCCGACTTAAAATTTAATATGGCCCAGTGAACGAATGGTAGAGTTACCAGGTTTTCATCCTGGAGTCCTAAAAGGACATTGCGAGTTCAAATCTCGTCTGGGCTTCTTTTTAAGGTAACAATAACACAAAAAGGATAAAAAGCAAGCGACAGACAGCTATTTTTTCGATTTAGCGCCTTGACATTATCAATTATCAACGTATAGTATAAGATTGGGAAGTACTAATCTTAACAAACGGCAGTAATTAATAATGGAAAGTATTGTTGAACAGTTAAAGGCTGAATTGACAGCCATATCAGAAGAGAAAGGCAATATTAAAGTTGCTATAGTGATGCATGACGTTCCAGATCCTGATTGTATTGGTTCAGCCTATGGAATGAAAAGAATAGTCAAAGAGTGGTTTCCAGATTCTACTTGCACATTAATTCATTCTGGTGATATCTCACATCCTCAAAATAGAACTATGATGAATGTATTAAAACTTCAATTAACGAATATTCTCGATATTGAAGGGGGTCTTGAGACTACAGAGGCTTGTAACGAATATGCAGATGCATTTATATGTGTAGACTGCGTACCTGAAAGAAGTCCTGTTCCTAACGCTGAATACTTATTTGTAGTTGATCATCACAAAAGTGATACAAAGAACGCAAAGATAAAGGACATTAGGCATATTGGTTCATGTTCCACTTTAGTTTGGGATTATATGAACACAATTGGAATAGTCTTAGATAAAGCAATTGAAGAAGACTCTAATGTTGCCACATCTTTGGTTGTAGGAATTAAAACGGATACAGCAGATTTAGTCTCTGAAACAGTTAGTGATCTTGATTTTGAAGCCTTTAAAGGTCTCCTTGAACCAATGGATCAAAAAAGTTTGGCAAAGATAATAAATTATCCTATACCTCCATATTATTTTGATCTAAAAAAGAGATTAGATGTAGAAGGACACGTTTCTTCTGAAAACGGAGTATTCATTGGTGGCATAGGGTATATTTCAAGAGCTAAAAGAGACGCTTTACCTAGCATTGCAGAGGAGCGAGCAAGAATGGAGGGTATCGATACGGCTTTTATAATTGCAATCGTTGGTGACAACTTAGAAGTAAGCGTAAGAAGTAGTGGTGTTGCTATTGATGTAGATAAAATCATTAAAAAGATTTTTGGAAAAGAAAATGGTGGCGGAAAAGCTGGAGCAGGTGCTGCTAAAATTAATATGGGTTCATTTTCAGTTGAAGGGGAAGATGAAAAAACAAGAGATGAAGCTTGGGAGTTTGCAAGAAAACTTTGGTTTAATAGAATTTTAAAAGAAATGGCGGATCACAGATGAATAAGAGAAAAGAAAATTACTTAAAAAAACTAGAAGAAGAATATAAAATAGCGATAAAGAAGGCGCACGATAAAGAAGGACGAAAGCTTCAAGAATATAAAAAGAAAATTGTGAAGGATGGGTGCTTTCATCCTGAAAGAGAAAAAGTTGAGTTAGATAAAAAGTGTGATGACGGATATGGTAGATTGTGTAAACATGATTATGTTGAATGTAATTTATGTAAGAAAAGATGGCTAATGAAGGTTACACAAGTATGTTAAAAACAATAGATGAATATGGATATATTAAGAAGAATGGAGTTTTAGCTTTCCAAAAGGGACCACTAAGTCAATGGTATGGTGCTTATGAGGATCAAGACGGAGGTTTCGTATATGACACAATTTATTATAATTGTGCAGAACAATGGATGATGGCTAGAAAAGCATATATATTCAATGATTTTGATTCTATGAGTGACATACTTAAGGAAAAGAACCCAAAAAATCAAAAAGCGCTTGGAAGAAAGGTTACTGGATATAATCAAGAAGCTTGGGATAAGTCAAAAAAGAAGATAGTTTTTATGGGAAATGTATTGAAGTTTTCTCAAAATCCATCTTTATATATATATTTAAACAAAACAAAGGGGTTGACTTTAGTAGAAGCAGCACCATGGGACAAGGTTTGGGGATGTGGCACTGGTCCAGACGACGAAAGAACATTTAATATAGAGGAATGGCAAGGAGAAAACTTGTTAGGAAAAATGATTATGAAAGTTAGAGAATCAATTTGTGAGGTAGGTCTATGATAGGTAGTATAATTGCAGACGTTATTGGGAGTAGATGGGAAGGACACAAACATCCAAAAAGCAAAAGTTTTTTCTTTTTTGATAAGAAATGTCGGTTTACAGATGATACGACATTAACTTGCGCTGTAGCTGACACTTTGATGAGCGGAGTACCTTATGTAGAAACTATAAGAGATTATTACAGAGAATATCCTGATAGAGGTTATGGTAGTTCTTTTAAAGAGTGGGCACAGGGGGATTCTGAAGAAGGTTATGGCAGTTATGGAAATGGATCTGCGATGAGGGTTAGTCCAATTGCGTTTTTTCATGATACTGAAAAAGAGGTATTGTTGGAAGCAGAAAAAAGTGCTAACGCAACTCATAATCATGAAGAAGGAGTTAGAGGAGCAAAAGTCATAGCATTGGCTACCTTTATTGCAAGAAAAGGTGGTTCTAAAGAAAAAATTGCTAAGGCTGTTGAAGGATTGGGTTGTAGAACAGATATTTTATTAACCTCTAGGGATCTTGGTTTTGATTGCAGTTGTCAAGAGACTGTTCCACAGGCTGTAAATGCTTTTCTTTATTCAACTAGTTACGAAGACTGCATAAGAGAAGCAATAATGATGGGAGGGGACAGTGATACCATTGCTGCAATGGCTGGATCTATTGCACATGCTTATTATGGGGATATCCCAAGCTGGATAATAAACAAGACTTTAGATAGACTGACTCCAGACCTAAGAGAAATAACTATTGAGTTTATGACTGAATATGTTGACAGTGAGTGGGTATTCTTTTAACAAAATGCGTGTTCTTTCGATAAGCGACAATTTAGATGTTGATTACTACAGGGCTTTAATTAGTATGCTTGAAGATCTCAAGGAGTCTTTATTGGAGTCTGCTATATTAGACTTGCATTCATCAAGGGAGGATGATCGTGTTTTGTTTGAAGAAATCGTAGAAAAGTCAAATTGTTGTTTAGATAGGTTTTTCCTTGATACTGGAAATTATTTTCAAATTGAAGGCACATACGACCTTGACGGCCTTAATAGGGCTGCTTCATATTTCACTTTCTCCATTGACGTTTATAAAAAGGCAATAGAGGATGCAAAAGTGAATTTTCATATTTCAGGTTTTTAATATATGAGCGATATAGCGTTTATCTATTTAGAGGGGAATGGTCTATTAAAGTGGGAACGCAAATTAGATCTTGCTAAAAGACGAATATTGGATGATGATCGTCTAACAGTGATGAAGAGGGAGATGGAGGCTGTTTGTCGTAGTTACGAAATGAATTGTATTGATAGAGAATTATTGGATAAACTTATTTTGTCAATTAAGAAATACAAAGAGTTTAAAGGGCCTGAGGAATATTCAGATTTATGTAGTTTATTGGAGTTATATTATAGGGGGTCTAAGCCTAATTTTAAAATAATTGTAATAACGACTTGAAAACATGAAGTATGGAGTTATATTGTTTGTATGAAAATTGAATCTTACATCTCTACTCGATTTAGTACCGCTCAGGTATTTCTTGGGTAGTGCTACTATATAAAATATAGTTTGATCGTCCGCCCAGGTTTTGCCTGGGTTTTTTTGTGTCTTAAAAAGTGGCGATATGGTGTAATTTGGTCCCGCACATGAGCCACTTTTATAACTGGCAGTGTAGCTCAGTGTTGGTCAAGAGCGCTTGGTTGAAGCCCAGGGTCGTCGCGGGTTCGAATCCTGCCACTGCCACCAGTTAAACAAATGGAAATGTAGCTGAGATGGTGTAGCACCGCATTGAAGACGCGGGGACGAGGATTCGAGCGCCTCCATTTCCACCAAGAAGGTTTCTCGAACGGTGTTGTAGAATTACAATTTAATGCGACCGTTAATTTACAAGGGAAACTGGTATGAAGATAGAGAGAGAAGAGTTAGAGAAATTAGTAAGTGAGGGGAAAAGTAGGGCAGATATAGCAATTCATTTCGACATAACTGTTTTTAAGTTAGACGGTTTATTGAAAAAATACGACCTTTCTACAAGAAAGCGAAGGTGGAATGAAGAAGAGATCATTAAAGCAATAGGATGCTCAATCTCAATTTCAGAAGTTCTTAGGAAACTAGGGCTGTCCATTCGTCCAGGAAATTATACTACAGTTAGGCAATTTTCTAAAAAGAACAATATAGATATAACACATTTGACAGACTATTGCAATAGACCTAAGAAGAAAGTTAAAGCTCCACCTAAGAAAGCAAAGCCACTAGAAGAAATTTTAGTTGAAAATTCGTCTTACGCACGAAACCACTTAAAGAAAAGATTGTTGGACGGTGGACTCCTTTTGAACGTATGCTCTATTTGTGACCTATCTGGCGTGTGGAATGGCTCCCCAATAAAGATGATATTAGATCACATTAATGGAGTAAATGACGATAATCGAATTGATAACCTAAGAATGTTGTGTCCAAATTGCAATAGTCAACAGGAAACGTTTTGCGTTGGAAACAGAAAAAAAGTAGTTTACCATTGTAGCTGTGGAAAAGAAATACAAAAAGCTTCTAAGAAATGTACTGACTGCTTTAAGGTAAGTATAAGAAAAGTTCCTGACAGACCGTTCAAGGAAGAACTAGAGAAAATGATGAGAACTATGTCTTGGGTAGCAATTGGGGAAAGGTACGGCGTTTCAGACAATTCAATACGAAGATGGGCTAGAAACTATAAATTAATTTAGGCCAAAAGTCATGACGCTCTTTTTAGTGCCCTCAAGGTTACCGTTCGATTCGGTGTATCGCCACCACATGGAACGTGAGCAAGTCAGGTGATTGCGCTGACTGAAAATCCAGAGAACTCGGATCGTTACCGAGACGTTCCACCAATTTGGAATGATGGTGTAATCTGGTGAGCATTACCGCTTATAAAGCGGAAGGTTTTGGTTCGATTCCAAAGAATTCCACTCTTTTAAAAAGAATCCAAAAGTCCTTGTCCCTTTTCAAGAAAATCTTCTAGATTTAAGAATCCAAGTTTGCTATCTGGGCAGGTTGACGAATCCTCTCCATTTTCTCTCATTTGGAATCTTTTAAGTGAGTTAATGGCTCGCAAAAAACCTGATCCGTCTGGATAGATTTCTAGTCGTGGTTGTCTCCACTCAAAGTTTTTAGAATCTCTAATCTCATCTAACAATGTAAGTAATTCTTCTAATTTTACATTGTTGTTTTTCATTAGATAGTGCTCTTGTTTAAAGGGTTGATTTTCTAGTGGCTCAATAGTTTCGATGTCCATCTTG
>Ga0098052_1001410_pt1 | contig 14981 bp, 26 predicted proteins | sample 15_taG_FD_81591 | JGI IMG/M metagenome (GOLD analysis project Ga0098052, IMG submission 81591) | Marine viral communities from the Subarctic Pacific Ocean - 15_ETSP_OMZ_AT15312 metaG | ecosystem: Environmental > Aquatic > Marine > Oceanic | place: Pacific Ocean | collected 2015-01-18 | reverse complement strand
TCATTGAAGTACTTATCGTACATCTTTCTGTAATAATCTCTGTAACCAGGTGCTGATTTGAATACGAAGTTATCAATTCTTCTATCTTCAACATAGTTCCAAAGGTTCTTAACAACCTCAATTGAATTATTAACACCCTTTTTAATAGCTCCATCCTTTACATGAGTTGGAACTAAATTGTATATATCTTGAAGTAATTTAAAATCAGAAAGTTTAATGTGAGAACCCTCGTGAAGTGCCAGTCCAACTGCCACATCAAAATCTTTTGGTTCTGTTATCCTACTTCCAATAACAACCGATTTACCATCAGTATAAGAATCACCTCGTTCTTTGAACTGAACCTTAATAGATTCATTTGTTACAATGTTAACGAAGTTAGATATTGCTCTTTTAGAAGAAGCTAATTTGTATAAATCTAGGGATTTCTTTTCCTTATCGGAAAGTTGGTTAATGATGATATCATCTGTATCGAAATCATCATACCAAAAGGAAGAATTGTTGTATTTACTCATAGTTTTAAGGTTTAATTATCACTCATTTACTTTGTAAATATACGAAATATATTTAACATATACAAGCTTTATTTGATTTATTTTTTATCTGTACAAAGTTACTATTGAACCGAAGTATTTATCAAATACTTTTACTAGATTTTCATAATCTCCACTCATCATTTCATTCAAAATAAATTGTTGAGGAAAATCAAGTTCTGTAGCTAATTTCTTAGCCATTCCCAATAGGAAATATGCATTTCCTTGTGGACCTGTTAAATCGATTTCAATTCCGTTACTCTTTGGTTTTTGCTTAATCATATATCACTTATTTACATAGTAAATATACGAAAAATAAACGAGAAATCCAAGCAAAAAGTGAATTATTTTTCAATTATTTTTAATGGTGAACGAGATAGGATTCGAACCTATGACCGATAGCTTAGAAGGCTATTGCTCTATCCAGCTGAGCTACTCGTCCATTCGTTGTACCAAAGATGGGAATCGAACCCATACGAACATTACTGTTCAAGGGATTTTAAGTCCCTCGTGTCTACCAGTTCCACCACTTTGGTTTCTCTTACTTGGTAAAGATACGAAAGAAATTCCGTACTACCAAATTTTTCGTTAAGTTTTTTTAAATTATTTTAGGATTGGTAATATTCAAAGATAGGGTTACCTTTGTTTGTTCCTTTATACTTCCAACCTTGTTCAAGAAGATTTAACTTCATTGCAGGAGAGTTGTATTTTGCAGAAAATTCTTTTGTGAATTTAATTGGTTGTTTTTCTTTATACATTATAATAAATCATTTGGTGTTCCTCTGTATATTCTATATGAATCCTCATCAAAGTGTTCAGTAGATACCTCAAAAACGATTGAGTTCTCTTCTAATGATATCAATTGATGTGGTTGACCTCTTTCTATCAAAACAGAATCACCTTCCTTTAGAATCCTACTATCGTGTAATCCTTCTTCAACATCAATCCAATTGAACTGAAAAGAACCTTGCTGAATATACCAAGTTTCTTTTTTCTTAAGATGATAATGCATTGAAAAGTTTGCCATCTTTTTTTCAAAAACTAATAGTTTACCACAATATTCTTCATCATTGTGAATCCATAGTTCGTACCCCCAAAGTTTTTCTACTCGTTTTGGTGGTTTTACATCTATTGGTATAATCATAACTTATTATTTAAATGGATGCACCCCATGGTTTAATCCAATATTCCCAAATTATTTTTCTTACTTTATTCATCTTCATACCCAAATCCATTTTCTTGTCTATCAAGTTCATCATGAACCCTTTCTAAATCTTCAATGCATGAACTTACAATCTCCCAATCCCGTTCATCCACACCATCTTCGAGATTTGTGATAATTAGTAGTATCTGTTCTGATAAATTTCTCATATTATATGTAGTTTAATATAATTTTCAATTACTTTAGTTAATTATATGTTGTTAAATATAAGATTATTAGAAAAAACGAAATTATCTACCTTGTCCTCTATATGCCTTCTTATAGTTCTTTGCTTTTTTACTATTAGAAGATTTTGATTTAGCGTGAACTCCTGGTCTCTTTTTCTTTTGAGATTTTAGGAGGCTACCTAATGTTAATGCCATTTATTTTTTAATAAGATTTTTGTTTTTAAGTGCTCGTGCAGTTTGTATCCATTTTTTACCAATTGGATTATACACTTTCTTTCTTACAAAAGCATTTACTGCTTTCTGTACTTGTTTTCCGATAGGTTTATAAACTGTATTATCTACAATTCTAAAATTACCACCAAATAGATTTTGGAATTTACCCAAGTTGTTCTGAACATCTTTCCAAGATTTTTCTAACAAATCATCAGATAGAACTCTATCTCTATTTTGGTTTCTTTCTTTTGCCACTTCAAGTGAAGTGTTTACGAATACCATGTAAGTATCATAACCTAATGATTCTGCATATTTCTTATTCTTTTGAATCTTACTATATACATGACCAGTACCATCGATAATCATACCCAATCTACCAGCTTCGTAAAATTTCTTTTGTTTTGCGGTTAGTTCCTTAGCTTTTGCTCTGATACTTTTTGACTTTATACTACGCCTTCCGTCTCTTGAAATATCACTGGTATCAGAAGTTGATGATGAACCACCTGCTATTTTATACCAAAGTTCAGCATCATTCTTTTCTATATCTGCTAATTTCCTTGGGTCTATACCATTATCCTTCAATCCTTTTTCAAATGCAGCATCTGAATTTACTGATTTAAGACCAGTTGAGGAAAATGATGATTTGAGTCTTTTATCTATACCGAAAATCTCCATGGCGGTGAATGATTTACCTGAACCAGGTCCACCTGCCATGAAAACACATTTGAGTATACCAGGGTCATCAACACCCTCAGTAATCATTTGTTCTAATAAAGATTCTTTAAGTTTCAGTAACTCAGATTCAATATCGTACATTGAATCGATTACTACTGTTTCGGTAATTAATGATTTTAAACTCATTCTACTCCTAATTATTTCTTTTTCTTAGTAGCTCTAGGTTTTCTACCTGCTCTTGGTTTTCCTTTTGCTGCTTTTACAACATCTTTTGATTGTTTACCAACCTCTTTGATTGCATCTGCAACATCACCAAGTTCTTCTTTTACTCTTTTAGCTCTACGTTTTACAGTTTTAGCAACTTTCTTTACATCTTCTACTGCATCTTCGATTTCATCAGGAATAAAATCCCCATCTCTATCGTTAATTTTTCCTTGTTTGTAGAATCCGAAATAATAAACTGCTGCTCCTGTTACTAGAACAGTTAAAATAATCCAAATTGTTTGCATAATAATTTTCTTTGTTAATTAATTAATTGTTTTTGTGATATATTACATCACTACTATAAATATACTATTATTTAGTTTTATGATTTATTCGTTAAATTGTTGTCTTATTTTTTATAATTTTAAAAATATCTTTGTTAAATTTTGAATGACCGAAGTAATGTTTGTACTTATTGGATTTATAATCTCTTGTAAAATTATACTTAATATTATTTTTTTCACAAATATTTGTAAAATAGTACTGACAAATTATAGTTGATACAATTAATCCTTGTGGTATTAGTTTCTCTGTTGGTTCTATGTTTGTTAAGTAATATCTTCTTAATTTGTAATATGAATCAATAAAAAGATTTCGTACCTCTTCTGTTCTAAATCGCAACACACCAACATTACATAAATGTTTTGGCTCAAATGAAAAGTCTGAAACTATCTCATCTACTTTATATTTTTTGAAAACATCTAATATTTTAAAAATAGTATCCCATTGCCATGGTGAATCTGGTACAAACTCTTCTTTTTGTTCAAATATAATATCAGATGTTTCATCAAATGAAAGTTTATTTTGTAAGATTATATCTCCATCAAATGTAATACTTCCTGCTGGTTCTTGAGTATGAACATAAATTTTTAAATCATCTGTTATTTCAAATTCGATATCTTCTACACTAACAAAACTATCGTAATAACCTTTTAAATAATTTAAAGAATATTCACAACCATAGAATTTAATACCATGTCCAAGATTCTTTGCCCTTTCCATTGATATCTTATATAACTCTAAAACATGGTCTGTTTTATTATCTTTAGTGTATCTACCACCTTTGTAGTCTCCAATATGTGTTGAGTAACTAAAAATTAAATTCATTTTAAATTAGATTATTTTTTTCAATAACATCTATTATCCATTTAGAAACTTGTTGATGACCCTTGAAACTCCAATGTCCCCCATCTTCTTGTGAGTTCGAATCTATTTTTTTAAAATCCCACCATTTATCATTAGATGGAAAGTAATAAGAATTTATTTCATTGGATTTGAGATGCTCTACGAGGTTATTAAACATACTTTGATAATAAGGTAAAAGTTTTGATGTTAACTCTCCTCTAAACGAGTAATACACATCACTCTTATTTTTTGGTATTTGAAAATATGAAGATTCAGGCCAATTAGAATAGTAATCCAAATCTTCTCTAACAAAAGGTGAACGTGCTGAATGTGTATCAAATATAATAATATAATCTCCTTTTTTGATTTGATTTAAATTTGTTAATATACTGAATAATATATTTTCGCTTGAGTATCCATATTGTGCACAATTATTTTCCTTACAATTTAAATGTTCAGATACAATTTGTGACATAATTTTATCTTTATCATTGGTTTTATCTTTACAACCCCAACCATAAACAAAAGAATCTCCAAAAAACCAAGCAGTTTTCATATTAAATTAGATTTTTAAAAATAGAATTACATACACAAAGCCTATCATACCCATTTTTCATATCACCAACTGTATAATTATTTGAATTCAAATAACTTACTACATCGTTTGATGAAACTTTTGTTAATTTTTTATTATAAACAATATCGGTATGTCTATCTTCATATCTGATAAATTTTGGTCTTACTTTATTAAAATCAATACTACAAATTATTTCTCCATCATAACCTTCAGTATCTATTTGTAGTAAATCAATATTTTTTATATTATATTTTTCAATCAAATCATTAAATGTTAAACTTTGATATTGTTTTTTGATAACATCATATTTTAATTTTTTATGTGCAGTTGAATCAAAAGGTTTTAAGACCGAACCCATACAAGAACCATAAGGAAATTCATTATCATTTTCTGATTCTTGTGGATATTCATAAAAATCTACATATCCTTTTGTATTAGATATCACAGAGTTTTCAAACTTTAAATTATCATAACCCCTATAATTCAATTTCAATCGTTCAAATAAATAATCAACAGGTTCTACAAATAATCCACTCCAATTATTTTTCTTTACTTTACTTGAAATGGGGTCTACTGTTACTCCATCGTGTGCACCTATTTGTAATACAAAAAAATTGTTAGGTTTATAACTCTCTAATAAATTATTAATACTTTTCATTTACATTAAAACCTTATCTTTATTTTCGTTTAAAATATTGTTTAATTTATTTATTACAAATTTACGATATTTTAAATCTTTCTTTATTGTGAATTTGTCTAACCAAATATGCCAATACTTAAAATTACCAATAATATTAGAACTATTTGAATCAACCCACATTGGAGAATACCCACAATCTTTTTGAGATACATCAGAGAATAATTGTTCTTCTGAAAATCCTAAATAAGTTTTATCCTCAATACATCCTACCTTTGAATTTAATTCTCTTGCACAATAACCAAGAATAGATTGGTCTGATAATAACCATAACCATTCTGGTATATCCTTGTACTCTTTTAGAACTACATTAACATGATTAGAATAATAATTCTCTTGTAATCTCTTATCATTCATAAACACAAAAGAAGTATTTGGCATCAACATCCTCTGATTGAAGTTATTTATAGGTACTTCATATTCTTTTATTAATTCATCTGTAACAAAGTATTTTCCTCTGTGCAATTCCCAATGGGTGTGAACTAAATCATAATCAAATATTGATTTTGGTAACTCACTTCGAACTATAAAATCATTATCTAAAAATAAGAATGGTGATTCTTCTTTTCCTATTGCAATTGATTTACCACTTGTCCACCACTTACCTGCATCTAAAGTATGTTCATTGTGTTTATTTAATGTATCTACATCTATTTCATCAAACAACTCAAGCATATTGTGTTTCTCATAAAAAGAATAACCAACATCATCGGTATATAATTTGATTGGAACTTTTAAAAACTTTCTGGCATTTATTACTGATACTTTGTTGATGAGTATTTCATAATCAACTAAATCATATTCCTTTCCTTTATTGTTATAAAAAAAAGGTTGTGTCCAATTTACAAATATTACTTTATATTTCATTATATTAATGACTTTGGAAGTTCTACTTTGAAAAGGTTTTCTTTGTATTTATTTTTTGAATCTAAGTATCGTGTATCTATTAATTCAATATCTATTCCTAAATCATTGAATAGAGAATTATAGTTATCAAAAAATATATCTTCGTAAAAAGATATCTTAAGATTATGATTAATAGATATTTCTCTGATTAAATATTTTTGCAACCAAAAAAATCTTTCTGCTAAAGATAATTTTTCTTCAGTCCATTCTGGCCACCTTCCATCATTCTGAAGATAATTCATTATTTTAACATATGAATCATATTGTTTCTTTACATTTTTTCTATCCAACAGAATAACATGGTCAAAATATGGTATTATATTATCTATAAAGTTTAGATAATCTTTTTGTTTCCAATCAGATGGTAAGTGATTTGGCATAGTTTTTACAACTATATTCTTTTTAGAAATTTGTTCAATAAATGATTTTGTATCTAAAGGACTTCTCCATAACAAAGTTTCATTTAAAGGTTCACTAATTTCAAAAAAACTTTTGCTGAATGAATTACATAAAGAAGTAGAACCACTTCTTGGAACTGCGATAATAAGAATTGATTTATTTAGATGTTTCATTTATCAGATTAGATTTCTTTTAGTTTGAATTCGTGTACTCAAATTAAAATTAATACATATTCTTTCTTCTTCTCCATAAAATGGATTTACAGCATGAAGAACATCTCCTGGCCATAACATTATCATTCCACTTTCTGGTTTTACAAAGTATCTGTTATTTTTAATATTGAATTCAAACCTACCACTATATGGTTGCCATTTATCGGGTTTACCATCGTTTATATAGTAACCACCTGCCCATATGTGTTTAAAGATATCATCTTTTTCATAACGAAGATGGTTATGTAATACTTTATAATCACCATCTTTATAATATTGCATCCAACTTTCATCTAGTTGGAGCTTTGAGTTATTTATTTCGTTTAAATTATATTGTAAATCATATCCTAATGATGCAAAATTAGTTAGAGCATTTGAATAATCTTCAAGTATAATTTCTTTTAATTTTTTAACTTCAGGAACATCTAAATCAAGAAAATTGTTTGTTGGAACTGCGTGCCATTTACCAACTGCAGGTTTTTGTGTATGTGAGAACACATCTCTGTTGTTTAAGGTATCAATATATTCTTCACTTATTCCTGATTTATCTAAATGTCTTTCATCAGGTACTTCTGTTTCCCAATTATTATAATGTTCTTTAGATATTTCAATCAACTTACTGTTGAACTCTTCAACATTACCAACTTCTTCTTCAGTAATTTTACGTTTCCATACAGGAATTGGGTTTAGCAAATGTAATTCACTTCCCTCTTGTACTGGTTTCATAATATAGTTTTAAATAAACATCTGTATATCATCATTGTTATCATAATCGGTATCACATTCTTTTATAATTCCTGAACTAGGAAATAAATGTCCAATCAATAATAATAATGATAATAAAGTGTTTCTAGTGTATCTTCTTATTTTATTCTTCACCGTATAAACTCCATCTTTTTGTTGGTTCTGGCTCTATCACCACTTCTTCAGTATCAACAACATATACAAATCCTTCTTTAGCATCCATATAAAATTGTGTTTTACCTGTATCTTGATAAATAAATTCAAGTACATCAGTTAAAGAATCCAACATTACGGTAGAGTTGGAAAGAGGAGTCCACCTATCTCCAGGTGGTACTCTCTTTGCAACCTTTGTTTTAACTTCTTCTTCTTGTATCTGAGGGTCTTTACTCATTACTCAATTACTCTTAATATTCTGCTTTCTTTTGCTCCACTTACTTTGTAGTCAATCTGAACTCCACTATCTTCAAAATCCTTTACGGTTCTTGCTTCAGCTTCTGTTACTGATTGTGCATCTACTAAGTAGATTTCTTTTGCTTTCTTGTCTTTACCATTTTTAAGTGTGGCAACAACCACTTCTACTGTAACTTCGAAAAATTTACTCATTGTTTTAATTTATTTATATTAATATATATGTATTTGTTACACAAAGATACGAAAAATTTATTTAATTTCCAAATTTTTGTCCAAAAAATTCATAATTTTTATTTACGGCATCTAATTCACCATTTTTTATAGCAGAATCCTCATCATCATAGAACGCATCAACAGGACATTCTGGTAAACAGGCTCCACAATCAATACACTCTTCAGGATTTACATAAAGTTGTAAACCTTTGATTTCTTCCTTACTCATATCAGCAACTTCTCTTCCTGCACCATCAACATGGATAGGACCATGAATACAATCAACAGGACAAACTGTAACACATATTGTATCACATACACCCTCACAGGCTTTACCAATTATATAACTCATTTAACTTTAATTATTTAATTCAATTGTGGGATTGCCACGATTATAGCTAAGATATTCTTCAAAATCTAATTCTTCGGGAGGAACACAATATAATATACCCTTTCCATACTCATCATTAGTTACATTATCTGGAAAAAATGATAACATTCCATTATTTATCTTAAATAGATATTCTTTTACATAATCATAATCTAAATCAAAACCATTGTATTCATCATATCCCCAAATAGGTGAACCTTTAGTACTAAAACCAGGTACTTTGAAATCATGTATAATTAGTTTACTATTACTTAAATTATAATTACCTATGGTTTCCAACTCATGTAGTATTGGCCAATCTGTTCCACCCTTCCCATTCCAATGAGCATCTAGATAAAAAATATAAGGAGTAGTAAATTCATAGTTGAGTTCATTTAAAAAAATACATTCTAATGCTAGTTCAGAACTTCCTTTTAGTAAAAAAAGAGTTTTATCATCCTTAACAAGTTTTTTTACAGTAATATTATGTGTTTTAGTTTTAAATTCTAATTCTAAATTGAATTTATCATCATTAATAAATGAACTAAGTGTTTCTTGGAAGAACTTATCCCAAGATTCACAACTGATTACTGTATCGTGGTGTTTTAATAGATTACGAGTTCCCTTTCCTTCATGCATTCCAGTTTCTATTGCAGTTTTACAAGGAAATTTATTTACAAACCATTCGTATTTATTGGATGCTATTTTATCATTAAACATACAATGATGATTTTAATATTCGTATTCTTTTCGTGGTCCTGATAAGTTTCCATTTATAAGAAAGGAACAATTGAAACATAACATTCTAAGATTTTCATATTCGTGGTTTTTTCTATCACCATCTTCAAAATCTAAAACAAGTGGAACTTTACTATCTGTAATTCTTTTTTCTTCAAATCCACATTCATTACATTTCTCTAACATATATCCATTGTTAAGTAATCTCTGTTTTAATTTCCAAACAGGATAATCAGGATACTTTCCTTTTAATATATCATCAAGTGAATACTTTCCTCTCTTAAGATTATAACCTTTACGAATACCATCACCATTTGGATTCTTTAAATCTTCAAAGATACCATATTTTCTTGCGTATTTTTTATAAGTGTTGTAAGATACTCCAAGTAATCTAGCTGCTTCCATTGCTGAACGAGCTTTCTTTTGAACTTCTGTGATTTCAGATTCGAGTAGTGGTTTAGCACCCAACCCTCGTTTCATCCTTCTATTAGTTCCCGCTTGGGAAAGGTCTGTTGTTGGGTCAAAGTTAGGGAATATTTTTTCGTTTTTATTTTCCATACTAATGTGTTTATATATAAGTATAGTGTATTAAAACTTTTTGATATACTTTCCTTTACTTTTTAATGTTTTTTTCAATATGTATTAATTTTATGATACGTTCTCTACATTTATTTATATCAATTCCACATAGTCCACATTTATGTTCATGTGGTTTTTGTAGTTTCATCAAAAGGGTTATCAAGTTCTGTTTCATTATTTTTTATCCTCTATCTTTTTATTCCAAAATCTTTCAAATCCAAAGTAACCTAGTGTTTTAAGAATAGTATCTATTCCACCAATTGCCAATCCAAACTTCCAACTACCACTTACTATCCAACCTGAGAAGATTGTTATTGTAGTTGCTATACTTCTCCAAATGATTGTTTTTATTAATGTTTCTTTATAACTTGCCATCTTTTCTCATTTGTTCTCTTATCTTAGTAGCTGATATCTCTTCAATTTCTTTTGGTGGTATATGTTCAATAACTTCATAACCAACTCCTCTACCATAGTTAATTGATTCAATATCAGGTATTATTGTTGTAATAACTCTACCATCTTGTATCAATTCTTTTAACTCACCCTCATGAACCATCTTTTCTATTTCTTTAGCAGTCCAAGGTTGATTTTCGTTTGGTTCAACATCTCTAATTGCTAAACATACATTCTTTCCTTCTTGTAATCTTTGATTGATTAACCAAATATGACCTTGATGTAGATGTTGCCATCTTCCTATAAACATTGAATATTGTTTCATTATATTAAATTCTTTTTGTTTTTATACAAATGATTAAAATTATTTGTAAAGAAAGGTAAATTTTGCATTTCTTCTAATACACTCAAAAACTCCTTGTGGTCTTTATGGTTTGGATTTGTAACATTCTTTTCATTATATTCTTCTTCACTATAAGTTCCCCAATTTGTTATTGCATTATAAAATACATCAAACTTAGATTTACTTCCTTTCATATAATTAGTAATAAGATAATAAAAATCTTTCATTTCTCTAAAATTACTATCTTGTACTACAAACGAGAAACTAAATCTATTGATTGTTGTTATTTTAGTAATAAATTTTAAATTATCTAAAAGAGTTTCCCATTTTCCTCCAATTCTAGTTTTATTTTCATAAGTATCTTTACTAGCAGCATCTATTGATACTTCACAACTCTTTACATAAGGGTGTATGGCTTTTACTCTTTCCCACATTTTTTCATTCCATAAACTACCATTTGTATGTATATGTATCAGTTCTAAATTGTTCCATTTTTTTGAATCCAAAGTTTCCATAAATTCTCTGAATGATTTTGAATAAAATGGGTCTGCAGTTCCTGTTAAATATAATCTTTTTATTTCTGATGAAAGTTCGTTGGTTATTTCATCTAACTTTATCTCAACTTGCTTTCTATCTGTTCCATAGTAATTTATTAATTCATTTCTACAAGATGGACATTGAAAATTACAACTTCTATCAAAACAAAAATTTACTGTTTCTATATTTGTTTTTCTTTTAAGAAGTTCAATATTTTCATCATTTTTTTTAATAAACTTTGATGATATTTTATTATTTTTTAATTGTGATAAATTTGGACATTGTATTTCATTACAAAACTTATAAGAACCATCTATGATTGATTCTCTAATTTCTTTTGATTTATCACTATTAAAACTTGATTTTATTGACTTACCATCCCATACATCTTCAGGTAACCATGAAGGACAACATAGATATTGTCTATCATCGAACACCTCTGCATAATGAAAAGGAGTGGTACAGATATAATCTGATTTTTTTGTCACTACAAATTATTTAAATGAGTAAGATGATTTATAATCTTTGAAAATGATTTTTCGGGTGAATGTTTTGTTGTATCAACATCGATGAAGTTATCTTGAGGTGCTTCATAATTCTTACTATGAAAGTGGTCTCTTTCACGAGGGTCTGAACAATGTACATAAAATTCTTGGAAGTTTTCTAAACCTATTCTTTCTTTGAATTCTTCTCGTAACCATCTTGGAGGTGCAACTAAAGAAACAACTACATCACAACCATTCTTATGAAGAAATTCTGTAATCATCTGAGCATTTCTTATATTGATTTCTCTGCCTTTTGGAGTGTAATCTTTATTAACAGTTAGTTCTCTTAAATCATCTCCATCTAAATGGAATACATCTTTTCTCCAATTACGTTTTTCTGTTTTTAAAAACTCATGTAATTTAGAACCTAATACAGTCTTTCCAGCTCCTGGTTGACCTGTAAACCAATATACCATAACTTTTATTTAATCTTTTATTTACTTGAATACGCTTGTGTACCAAAGAATGCTGCAACTATTGCCGCAACTGAAACAAAATATGTTGCTGCCATATCACCAAGTATTGTTGATGCTTGTTCAACACCACTTACTGAAGCGATTACAACTGCGAATGGATATAATAACATACCGATTAAGGCAAACCATGCCATTCTACGTTGTGCATCTCTCATAGCATCTTTATCTTCAAGTTCTTTTCTCTTGAATTCAAGATACATATCGTGTTCTTCTTTAGATACTTTACCATCACCATTGGTATCCGCTGGATGACTAGTATTTGCTTTATCTAATTTTTGTTCAATCATTATTACTCCTCCTTAAATGTGAGTTGTAACCTTTATTAATTATATATATTAAAATTTATGAAATATCTTTAGATTCAATTAAAGTATATGTGAAAGAATTTCCCCAAATACCACTTGCTTTTCTACACACATCCATAAATTCATTAAAATCTGATTCTTTTGAGAATACTTGACAACCAGCAGACCATTTATCAATCTGAGTTGAACCATTCACAAACTTACCTGCCTTATGAATATTGATTCCAAATATACCTTCATGTACATTTTCCTCAATCATATCATATTGACCATCTTTATTATTATCTCTGTACACTTTAACAGGTGATTTCTGTCTTAGTGCTTCATACTTACCTTGGTGTAATCCAAGTTGATGAGAACCTCTATATTGACCTGGTTTTAAGATTGCAACACCATCTTTGTTTAATAGATTCTTTTCCCAATGTGAACCAGGGTCTGTTGTTGCTTTGTACTCATTATAAATCCAATTACCATTTAAATCTTTATAAGATAGTGTAAGTGTATCATCGAATTTATTTGTTACCTCACCATGAGTATCTGAGTTTCTAATACCAACGATGTTTACATCATATCCCTTATCACTCGTAAAGTACTTATATCCTTTAGATTTTAATACTTCCTCGATTTGTTCTCTTTTATATGCCATTTGATTATCCTTATTTAAGTTTTTTTCCAATGTAATCCATATCTATACGAATTCCATATCCTGCTCCTTGGAAATCGTTGAATGGTTTGTATTTAATTTTTGTTTTCTTTTCAGCCCAATTAGCTAATTGTTTAGTGATATCATCTTTTGATATATTACCCAATTGGTCTATTTTATCTAAATCAACTGATTTTCTTGGAATAAATTGTATTACATTATGTTCTTTAGCGTGTACTAAAAAATCAGGAAATACTGATGGTAACTCAGCCTTCTTATCTTTAGATTGTAGTAATATCTTTCCTTCTGTAAGTATGTTTTTAAGTCTTATCATAATTATTTTACCCTAAATGGTATATCGTGTGATTTCCAAAAATGATTTAACGTACTTTTCAAATCATTTATAGTTGATTTTAATCTTTCTTTTTTCTGTCTTGTTGTTGTATCCATCATGTTTCGTGGAATCATACCTTTAAGGTAATTGTTTACAGGAAATATACCAATTTCATCTAGTGTAATTGATTCTTTCTTTAACCTACTCTTTTCTTTTCTACCACGATTTTTAGATGCAGATTCGAAACCTACTATCTTCCCACCTTTGTGTGAAGCATCTTTACCATCACCATTACCATAAGTACCCTTTTGTCTATTGTACTTATTTAGTTCCGCTCTGTATTTCTTTGATTTCTTTGATGATTGAAATTTCTTGTACTCATCTTTGTAATCTCTTTTAGCAGTTTCATCAATATCTCTATCGATTGCATCAGTTGATGGATATGTTCCATCTAACTTAGCTTCTTCATCTTCTATAAATGATAAATCTAATCTTTGACCATACTCAACAATACTTAATTCTTTAAGAGGTCTCATTCCACCTGCTTTTCTAACTACGTTAAGTTTTCTGATGATATCTTTTTGTTTGGATGAACCAGGTATTGCTCTTAGGGCTTTGTTAAGTAATGATAAGTGTTCTATTTTATCGAATCCTTCGTTGGTACTTTTCCAATCTTTGTAGTTCTTATCGGATTTTTTTTTTCCGCTCTCCGCTACTTTTAATTTAGCCTTCACATGAAGTTGTTTGTTGGAAAGATGATTTGTTTCTTGGTCTTCATCATCTTCTTCTACATCAGGTTGACCATGATTCTTTTTTTTAAAGTTAGTACCACCACTATAATCTCTATTCTTACCTCTTAGTGCAGTATGGTAATCTGATGTTCTACCTTGCATCCAATTTGAAATACCACTATTTTCACTTACACCCTCATAAATAGATTTAAGATACTTAATGAAATCTTTATCATTACTCATCTTCTTAAAGTCTTTATCCTTAAATACGTTCTTTACGAAATCTCTAACATCTTTAGAATCTTGTCTGATTTGGTCTATTGTAGAGAACATACCTTCATATACTTTTTTCTTGTTTTGAAGGTTTTTAAATAATATATTTTGTTTATCATCAATTGTTTTATACTTCTTTGGATTTTCATTAAAATCCTCAAGAGCATAATTTAACATCTTTATCCATGCAGTATCACTATGTTTTTTACGAAAATCAGATAACATCTTAAAAAACTTATTCTTATTTTTGTTAGCTTTTTTGTAAAAATACCAAACATTTACTCCAACTTCGTTTATTGATTCTCTCATATTACCATCATAATTCATTGACCAATTATCGAATCCATCTAATGCTCTAG
>Ga0098052_1001403_pt1 | contig 15039 bp, 4 predicted proteins | sample 15_taG_FD_81591 | JGI IMG/M metagenome (GOLD analysis project Ga0098052, IMG submission 81591) | Marine viral communities from the Subarctic Pacific Ocean - 15_ETSP_OMZ_AT15312 metaG | ecosystem: Environmental > Aquatic > Marine > Oceanic | place: Pacific Ocean | collected 2015-01-18 | reverse complement strand
AAGTCTCAGGAGCCGTCATGGGCATGCCCCAAAAACGGCAGAATAACAAATGGACTCCCAGAGGCCCTAGGATCCACTGAGAGAGCTTTGAATTTAAAGGTACCCCTAGGGTACCTATTGGCTTAGGAAGCCGTTAGGAGGCGTGTATGGTACTAGCAGCAGCAATGGGGGCAATGACTTTCTTCCAGAGTATGATGGCCGGAGAACAACAGAAGTCTCAGAATGCCTTACAGAGAGCTCAGTTTGAAGAGCAAGAGTTCAATCGGAAGATGCAGAACCAGCAGAAGAATCGCCAAATAGCAAAGGCTAATGCAGCGAAGTGGATGCAGAATAGGAACATAGCTAAGGCAGCAAATAAATCTAGAGCCGAACAGGAGTTTTGGATTCAGTATAATCACGAGAATGCTAGCGGACAATTCTCTCGTGGTTTTAATAAGGTGAATAGTCAGCTACAATCTAATATCCTCCAGAGAGGTATTAAGCCGAGTAGCCAGACCGCCCAAGCATTGCTTAGGCAATCTATAGAAACAGCTAGAAAAGGTATGACCTCTATGTCTATGAATAAGGAGAATGCTCTTGTTTCCGCAGAACGGAAGCAAAGGCAAGCCCTAGCTAGGAGAGATTTTGGATACTCTAATCAGGAAGCCTTTATTAAGGGAGAGATCTTCCAGCAATCAGATTCTTCCATAATGCAGGGTGCTTTGATGAGTGGAATTATGGGTGGAACTATGGCAGGACTTTCAACGGCAGCGTCCATGAGTGCTTCTGAAGCAACGACTGATACCTTAAAAAAAGCAGCAGGACCATCAGTGCCTGATTGGGGTGGGATTACTTCGGAAAACTTCATGGATGGCATCGTTGATCCGTATTCACAAGGATTATTCTTTTGAATTCCTACGATAAACTTAAAAATATAGCCGGAGTAGGTAAACCAGAAGAAGATCTCTCAAGAAATGCAGATGAGTTGTATGCTGTAAGTTTAGATAATAAGTCTCAGAAGTTCATTGAGGATAACTCTAATCTAGATCCGAAAGAGCTGTATACCTTATGGAACCTAAACATAGGAACTGAGGACTTTAAAAACAGTAACCCCACTGCCTATCATGCCCAGCGGGAAGCTTTACATCCCTCGGGTCAAGCAGCAGCTAGGGAGGAATATCTAGGTTCATTACGCGAGGAACTGAGTGGACTATCCTTTAGTTCTAAAGAAACTCTACTCAGGAATAAAGCTAGACAACTACCTCCCTACGCATGGCCGCTATTGGATCACGCTGGGAATCTCCAACAAAGAGAAGACAGTAAGTTAATAGATAGAAACAATCAATTAAATTATTTTACCCATGAGTCTATATTCGCTGAAAAAGATTTTAAGGATGTAGATACTGACGTATCTTATGAGACCCATTTAAAGGACCTTATGAATGCCGTAGATGCAGGATTAGCTGAGGTCGTTACGGTAAAAGATGGTAGACTCTCAGTGCCTAATACCCAGCTGGAGGGTGGCTATCAACCGCTGTATACTATGTCTAGTTCGCCAGATATATCCTTATCTCAACTAAAGATGAACAGGGAATATATCCAGCCTCTAGCTAGAAGATCTATAGAAAACGGATACGAACAAGCTTTAGAAACTAAGAAGAAAACAGAATCCGATACTCTAAATTTATTATATAATAATCTGGAGGGGGCTTATCTCCCAGAAGATTTTATATACAGTACAATTATAGATAGAGACTCGGAGCTTGAAAATGGAGCAGAGTTATCTATCCGCAGACTTGGAGATGTTCTATCTAACCGGACTCCGAGGTACTCAAGCTTTACCGAGATGACGGCAGATTATAAGAAACTCGTGCTGGGTTTAAAGGACAGAACACAAAGGAGGCTAGATCATGGCTGAGCAAAATTATGAACCAGTAAATGCACCTTCAGATCTTATAGCAGATCCTGTGATGCTACCTCAACAAGAGGCTGGTATGAGTATCTCGCCCTTCGTAATAGACTCCTCGATGCAGAATTATTATACAAACATGATAAGCACACTAGAGACTGCTAAGAGCAGTATGCTTAATATGTGGGAATCCGCAGAGAAGATAAAGCAGCAGAAACTGAGGACAATCATAGCACGAAACAAAGCTAGGAATGACTATTTGGTAGAAGCATTAAAGGGAAATATCGAGGAAGGTACCACTATGGATATTGCTGACGTACAAATCCCGGATGTTTGGCCCGGACGAACACAAACCCTTACCCCACAAACTCGTACCCCACACGAGGGCGCATCACGGGCAGAGTTACAGGCTCCTGTCCCAGACCATACCGACTCTGAATATTTTGAGCCGGGATCGGATACTTATCTAGACAAGCTACCTCCAACCGTTGAAGGAACTACAGATCCAGCCCAAGTTACGTGGTACCCTATAGCACCAACACTTGCCCCAGCCGCTATGGGAGCCGCTATGGGAGCCATCCAAGAAAACAAAGCTATGCCCGATATAGATCAGAACCTAGTGCAGAGGATAAAAGAGAATGAGGGTATGAAACTTCAGCCTTACCGCCTAGGTACCGAAGCAAATTATACCATAGGGGTGGGTCACTACTTAGACGGTAGTCCGGGCAGTAGAAAGATGATAGCTAAAGTCTTACCTGATATTAAATATAAAGATATTAAAGAGGGTCGAGTTTCTCTAACCGAAGCCCAAGCGGATCAGTTAATGCGATTGGATATTGTTGCAAGACGAAAACAGACTACTGAAGTTTTAAAGGGTGGTAAATATAAATGGGAAGAACTACCTCAGGACTTAAGGCACCACCTAATTGATGCCACCTTTAGAGGTAGCTTTATCCCACACAAGAACAAAAAAGGACAGCAGATAGGTTCTCCAGCTACAATAAAATTAATTAAAGCGGGAAAGTTCAGAGAAGCCGCTAAGGAATTTATTAATCGTGGCGACTATAGGGAAGCTAAGACTACCGGAGTAAATCGTGGTATTATAAATAGAATGGATGCAGTATATTACTCCTTACTCCGTGCAGCTGAGTACTTCGACAAAGTAGATCAAGTAAAATGATATCTAATAGGAGAAACAATTGTGGCTAATCCAATAGACCCAGCGACCTCTTTAACCCCGCAGGTAGAAATACCCCCGCCTCACAAGAGGCCTTACGTCGAGGGGCGTAAGCAAACGGAGTCAGCATGGCTTGAAGACTTCAGAGCAAAACTTCAGGAAGATGCTGATGGTGCAGAGACAGATCTTAATGATGATGCTCTCCATGAGATGTTTAGACCTCCGCCTGTACCTCAAGTGGATAGAAACCCACCCTCTAAAACCGCCACAGTAACGCCAGAAGGTAAGGTGCATACAAATCGATGGAGCACGTCACAGGAAGATTCGGAGTTTGTAAATGACTATTTAAAAATGAAGAGTAAAGATATCCCTGATACTCTCCTAGAACTAGGGGGAAAAGTACCGGGACATACTCTGGAATTCGAGGGTCTGGCTTTTGATGTTGGCGGAGGCGGAGAAGTATATGATCTCAATGAAAAGCTGTACGGTACTCTAGACGAACGAGCAGACTTAGCTCAAAGGGTTACAAACCAAATGCACTTATTAGACACCAGTAATGCTGTGTTAAATAATAGAGTCAATTGGGATCTCATCGAACAAACAGACCCCATCCCTTGGTCTTTACGTTCTGAAGAAGAACTACGAGAAGGGATCTTAGAACTGACTCAGATGTCTTTAGTGAACTCCGATAGTCCTATACTTGCCGGAGGAGTTGTCGAAAGAAAGATAGCAAACGGGAATCTATTTAATAGACTAGAGCGTGTTGTTGTTGAGCTAGGGATACAACCTGAATTCAAGGAAATCATTCAGGAACTCTTTATCGAAGGATCTGGAGGTAATCCCCACATGGCACGTTTGGATCTAGAAAGTATGGGAGAATCCTTCGGGACCGGAAAAGCTTGGGACTATATTGATCACGAGGGAGACTTCAGAGATCCTATTCCAATCAATCCTAACGCCGATCCAGAACGATCTCTAGGGGAAGCTTTTTATTACTGGCTTGTGAAATGGCCGCAAGACATGATAAATGCAACCCCTTTGGGGAAAATAGGCGGAATAGGTCACGACGCTCTTGAGGGAATGCAAAGGTGGAATGAAGAACACGTTGAGCAGGTAGACGAGAATGGGAACCTGATTACGTTCGCAGACCAATCAGCACGATATTCTATGATGGGCGTTACAGGCCGAGGACCTGCACAGAGTACGGCAGACTATAGAAGAGACAGGGGAGTTGAGGTCTTCATGGAAGGCTTAGCAGACAGGGTTCTAGGAAAAGTGGAGATTCAGGTCTTCATGGAAGGCTTAGCAGACAGGGTTCTAGGAAAAGTGGAGGAGGATATTAAACTAAATAGAGATGAATTAATTGCCGCTTTTTCAGGTGCGTGGGATAATCTTAAAGAAGAGGCTGGAGGTATTATTCGAGATGGAGTAGTTCCTCACCTCCACAATAGAATGGTGGATAGATACATCGAAGAGTTTAAGAATAGTCCAGAAGCCGATAGGAATAAAACACTACCGGAGATGTATAAGATGACTTCCCAAGTTCTTTCTAATACAGTGTCAATGCTTACTGGAGTACATTGGCCTTGGTTAGCCCCTTTCCCAACACCTGAAGAGGGCACGGATACTGTAACTCAGACTTTAACAGATAACTTACCAGATCGGGTTGAGATGGCTGCCGACACAATAGTGAACGGACCAGCGGCCCCGAAAGAGTTTAACATTCCCGGCTTTCATGAAAATATGCGTCGAATGATGAACCTGAATGGGGGAAATTTCGATACTTATGCAGACGTAAATACTTTTATGCGTAACCTAAGTTCAGGGGACATGACTGTAGGAGAACAACTGTATTGGTATAATCTGTATAATGATAACTTTGATCGCCTCTCATGGCAATTAGATTCAGATACCGAAGACTGGGCTGGAGACCATAGGCTGCATGAACTACGAAAGAGCCTAAGTTCGGTTCGAAACGGACAGGATCGCGGTATAGGAACTGTAAACACAAGCGTATTAGGATGGGTCTGGGGATCATCCGACTCAAAGAATGCCAAACTACAAAACACCCCAGAGGGGAACGCGTTATGGCACGAAGCTACCAACTTTGTTAATCATAAATACGTGGAAGCACTGAGAGCTATTGCTCCTTCGAGTTATCTTCGCGGTAGAGATCTGGACAATCAGCGGCTAAGTATCCTACCTCTCGTACCTCCGGGAGATCCAAATTCCGTCCCAATAGATTTTGAGGCTGTTCGGAATGGACCCGCAGTGGAAAGAGCAGCTATGATTATGACATTGATAGAAATAAATGACCTCCAACCTATCGGAGCTGACGAACCTGCAAACGCGGTTCTGAGTCAGCTCACAAGAGATATGCGTAAGGATCTAGAGAGACTAGACTTTACTATTTTTGAGAATAAAGATCCAAACGCTGTACAAAGTTCTATTGGGGCGTTGTCCACCATGGGTATACTTCTGGCATCCCATAATGGAGATAGGTCTGCTACGTTTAGACATCAACTCAGCGAACAAACGGGGATGTCTAATGCAGATATCTCTTTAATTGAAACTGTACTTCTCTCTTTCAAGAAAGACCGTCCTCTGTACGATATTACGACTCTTGGTATTACGGCGAGTCCGGAGGAGTTAACGAATATAGTAGCCCAACTGAGTGAGACTCAGGAGAGGCTTCTCAAAGGAACAGCAGACGTATTATCTGGTTCCAAGAAAGCAGTGGAATTGAAAAATCACCGTGCTATAGTAGGTTATGGTTATGATCCCGATAAGCATGGAACTCCAAAAGAGTACTTCAGCCATTTACAAACCGAGGGTCCAGAAAATGCAGCCCTTGGTATTGGTAAGGGACGGGTCGGATTTATTGGGTTTAGGGGTTTGTTCGGGGCAAATGGTATCCATATATCCCACCCCGCAGAAGCAGATGATCCTTACTCATGGTGGAACCCTGCGGATAAAACATGGTTGGGCGGAAGTTACGACCCTAAAGCAAGAGTAGAAGCCACTAGGAAGCAGATAATAAATGATTACAATGCCTTACATGAACATGGGATGATAAACCTCGAATTACATACAGCCGTTATGGCAGAGTTCGGAGCAGCTAAAGGTGAAATGGACCTTACTCCGAAGAATCCGGATTTAATTGATGGAAGCTATGATACATTATTGGAGTATATGTCCTTCACAACAATGGATGGAATGAGTCGCCTATTGCAGACCCAGACAGGGCGAACAGCGGCAGAGAATATAGTTAGTATCCACGACAGGCCCGTAACACCACAGCAAATTATCAGAGCTACGTGGTTCACTCAACAAGAAGCACCTACTTCAATAATGCAATTAGGTAGCAGAGATATTTCTATACCTAATGCAGCGGTAGGTGCTAGGGCAATCGAGGCATTAGGTATGACCTCTTTTGATTATAATAATAGAGGAAATTGGAGCGAGGAAGTCAGACTCAGACAGATCGGGCGTGCTTCGACAGCACATAGTTTGCTCCGGTGGGAAGATCACTCTTCTGTAGCCGGGAGGGATCAGATTGTTACAAGCCTAAATCAAATGCTCCAAAACCAGCAAGGATCCGCAGGACCCACAATTGCTCATGCTCTTCGGAAGGTCTCTCCTCAGGTTCGGGACGATGCGGTTCGACAAGTGTTAAAAGAGTATGGACAAGCCTTGAAAGAATTTGGGGATGATGAAATGTTTAACTTAACTATAGCATCCTTGCTGATAAATGTCACAGCAAAGCTAGCCCGTGACGGTGTTCTTCAGAGCACGGTAGGGGAGACGGTTCTCACAACACCACAAGGCAAGCCTATGTTCCCGGTTCCAAAACAGTTCCGTGAAGGAGGCACTGCCGCAGGAGCTATACGTTATAATTTAGTAGTTCCTTCTTATTATGTTAATCCTAGATGGGCTAGGGCAGACGCTGAGAGGGTATCTAGCAGGGATAGACAGGGATATGCTGATATATTCGTACGAACCTTAGGTTCTGGAGCAGGTAATGAACCCTTCCTGTTTGGCTCTATGCCTTGGGAATGGAACATAAGACTTCAGGATGATATAGACCGCATAAAGAAGAAACGTGTAGGACATTATTATAAATCGATTGCGGAAAGAAAGCAAACAGCGATTGATATTGCTAATGATAATTACCAAGGCAAAGTAGAGTATCAAGGGAGAGGAAGGGAAACTGATGTATCTTCCTCCCCTCCCGCGACAAGCCCTGATCCTAATGCTATGCTAATAAGTCCTGGCTCTGTAAGCCACCACCCAACCGGGAGCGACCAATCACAGCGGGAAATCCCAGCCGCTATGGATATTCTTCAACAAAGAAATAGACAACAGTGGCAGCATAGGTCTCAAGGAACCGGACGTGCGGGCGGTATGGCCGATATACGAGCATGGTATCCTCAACCAATAGCAGATATTCCATTAGGTGCTGCAAATATTCCACAACCATAGGAGAGGTAAATGACTTTTAAATTTGATCCTAAACCCGCAGAAATACGCCCGTCGTATTTAGACGTAGCTAAAGCTACGGCTGAAGATCGACAAAAGAAAATGCAGCGTTGGTCTGAACTAGATTGGGGTAAGCGACATAAGGATAGCCTAGACTTCGGAATTTACTCAAATGAAGGAGAAGAATCTAAGGCGGGAGCTAAGTTCACGGGATTAATGAGTATTGATAGGGCTATGTCTGAATCAATGTCACGAGACTATTCCCGAGGGTATCTAAACGAAAGTACAACTTTCCAGCAAGATATTGGCTCTAATTTATATGCTCTTACCAATCAGGAAAAGTGGGCAGGTACAATATTAGATGTTAGTGCGGAATCCCGAGACAGGATTACTAGGGCTGGAGATCGTACACGGTGGAATGCTTATGCTATAGTACGTGATCCCGGCTGGGAAACGATGCCTATAGTTAACAACTTTGCTTCAGATGTGGATGATCTCCTTACTACAAAATTTGAAGGTGACTGGAATGCTAAGGAAGCTCTGAAGGCATTAAAAGAAAGAGATGAGAAGAACTATTGGTTCTATGCCGATAGATTGGGCGGTGAAGAAGGGCTGAAAGAGATTACTAAATCTTCTAGCAATCCTTATAATTTCTTCAATCAACTAAGCGATGCATCTAGACAGGCATCTATTGCGGAAGCTCATCAGGCTTGGCAACAGAATGCTGGGTACTGGGAAGAGTGGGGGATGTTCGCAAAGAATCTAACTATAGACGGTATAATTAATGACCCAGACTTAGTAGCTAGTATGGCAGTGTCAGCAGCATTGACTTTAACTGGAGTTGGTGCAGGTGCAGGTGGCTTCCTTGCAGCTGCAAGTCTTACTGCTCATACCGCCAAAACAGCAAAGAAAATAGGTCGTATTAAGAAATGGCTGAGGCGGATGGAGTTACGTGGGACTGCGGTTGGTAAGACAACACTGAGTGATAAGCTGTTTGGGGTAGCCCAGAAGACTCGGACTGTAATCGATTATCTACCAGAGCGTATTGGACCCACGTTACTCAAGAAGGGGCTGGGTAAACTAGGTGTTAAAAGCTGGGAAAAGCAGCCATTCTTTGTTCAGTTTATTCCTAATAGAATTAGTGATATGGCTGAAGGAACCGTTACAGGTTCCTTAGCCGCAATCGCAAACCAAGCTAAGAAGATCCAAATAGGACTTCAAAACTCAATGGATTGGGGACAGGTGTGGGCTGAGACTAAAGAAGAAGCACTGCTATCTCCTTTCATTAACCCGCTTATGGGTATGGTCATGGGAGCTGGTGGCTTTGCGGTAACGCTTCCTGTTACGGCTTGGTGGAAAAACTCCGAAGGCAAAACGCCGGGATGGATAAACAATCAAGTAGAGCTCCTCTCTAAAGCGTCTGATCCAGCCTATATCAAAGAAACTAGAGATGTGATTAGAAAACGCCAAGGTCTGTCTAACTCGATAACGCGTGTTTTAAAAGAGGAGTATACAGCTTCAGCTCTTACCTTAGAGTTAGATAGAAGTACAATCACAGAGTCCAATATAGATGACTTCTCTAACAACGAAGATTTGCTTAGTGTTTCTCTATCGGCTCTTCGTAAGATTTCGGGAGTGAAGGACTCTGATTTTCATGATATTATACAGACCGCTGCGGACGAGATACTAGAGCTACAGGGTGAAGGAACTCTTACCCCCCAAGAATTTGTGGAGTACGCCTTGGGTATTATAAAACGAGATATGCTTGATCAACTTAAGTCAGCCTCGAGAGCTGGAGCTAAGGGTATCCTAGAACAGATGATGGGCTGGAATCAACATATTAAAGATATCCACAAAATGGCATCCGATGAAGGCGTTACGGTGTCTAATTATGTAGAATCTATCAAATCATCAGGTGACTGGGATAAACTCGTACCCCCAAGAATCCTAGAGGAGGCTAAGAAGACACAGACGGATATCAATTGGGATACCGCGAAAGGTCTAGAGAAATATAATGCAGCCGTAAAACATACCTATGAAAACTTAGAGAAGATGTCACAGGTGGAGAGAGGGTTACAAGGGTCTATAGACAAAGCAAATAAGGCCCTAAATAAGACAGGCGATCCTAATGCCTCTCTTCCCGGACAGGGTGCAGATGCTGTGAGAAATTTAGAGAATGCGGAGACTGAGAATATTGAAGCTATTCAAACCGCAGCTGACGCACAAAAACAATTGGAAGAGGACGCAAGAGAAACAAGATTAGTAGTGTGGAGGACTCGGCGTTCGCAAGGAAAGGATGCTGTATCTCAGGAGATCTTGGAAAGTAGAGATGCCCTTGTATCAGAACTAAAGAAAAATAGACGTAAGATGAGGTCCTTAAGAGAATTCCGAAAGCGTTTAGAGAATCTTAAGAATGCTATCAAGACTGATTTACAGGCACTCTTGGATTCTCAAAGAGATGACCCTACGCTGAATAAGTTGGGTAGGGAATTATATGAAATTCGGAAGGGGCTTAAGGACGCTGAGGAAAAAGTAGATGAAGATGGTGGTCGTAGGGTACGCATACTTGAGCATCTGACCAGAGACCTTCACCTGAAAATAACTGAATTATTTATAAAGACAGACGATGACGGCAAACTTAATCTAGAGAATAAGAAAGGAATAGAGTTCCACAAATCCCTGACTGTTGAGGAACTCCTTGCGGATGCAGAGATCACAAATATACTGGAAGAAGTAGTAGATATTCTAAAGGAGGGAGGCGATATATCTGCAAGAGCTGATACCATTATTACAACCATTGAACAATTACTGAACTCGGAAGTATCCGAGATTAGTTCGAAGAACTTTGATACAAATATATTAAAGAAGCTTGGTTCGCTACATAAGGCTCTTCTGAAAGAGTTGGAACATAGAGCAGCATTTGATTTCTATTCTACCCAGTTAAAAGCATACGAAGCAGCTCATAAAGAATACCAACGTCAGTTAACTAAGTATCATATTGAGCGGGGACAACAGCAGGCTATGGTGGATTATAATTCAATCGTGTCTCACCGTCAGTTGATTGAGAAACAAAGACAGGCCATTTCAGGTCTAGAGATTGTAATCAGGGCGGCTGAGATTAACTTAGAGAGTAAAGTCAAAGCGGACCAAAAGTCTATATCTCGCAGAGAGTTTATTGATAGCTTGCCTGCAATCTCAACACATAGGATCGAATTTCTTAAATCCTTAGAGGGGCTTAGCCTCGCAGAGCGTAATAATAGATTAGATAAACACATAACTATAAAAAAAGCAAAGAGTCTCCTTGGTACGGAGAAAGCTAAGATTAAACGCTTTATGGATAATATTAAGATAGGCCATATAGATAATATAGTAACTCCCGTAAGTATGGCTGAGGTTATTAATACAGCTATAGGCGAGTTGATGGACAGCGATCTAGACAGGATTCCTATGGACGTTAATGGTTTATTAAATAACAAAGGTGGGGACGCTCTGAATCATGTCAAGAGACGCGTCGAGGACGATGCTGAGGCGTGGAGCAGTTTTGCAGAAAGACTAAAGACTTTACGACGTACTGGAGCTGTTAGCGAAGATGGCACAGTCCACGCAGCTCGTATCTATGCAGCAATGCCGGAGCTCTTCTGGCAGCTAGGCTTAGCTCCATTCATGGTATTTGAATCCGCCTTAGACGGTAAAGGACGGACGATGGATCCGGGACAGAGGAACCTCTTAGCAGGAACACTTAGGTATGATCTAGAGGCAGTTTTAGAAATCATCGACCACATGCAAGGGAGAGCCTATAGAGCTCTAGAAGGCTGGAAGGCCCAAACGCTAGATTATATTATTACACAGTTAGACTCGCACGTAAGAGATGAAGCTACTCCCGGATCGGTAGTTAACCTTGAATTAGCCCGAGACTTCTTAGAAGGCTTAGAGGATTCTATTAGAGACTTTAATAAAGAAAAAGCTAGAGATATTGGTTTCATTCTTACAGTCAGTACAGAGACCGGATTCTTTAATAAGGATAATAAAAATCACGTAACTAGGGATAAGGCTAGATATACTATGGCAGCCGAAGCTGCTCTCAAGGCAGAATTAAACGCCATCCTATTTACGGATAAGGGTAAGATAAGAGATAAACGAGTACGGAGACTGCATGAGAAACTCCAGAAGGCTGGATCCTCCTTAGAGTATATGGAGGGAGTGGTGGATGTTGATACGATTGCACTTGAGATGCTGAAATATGTTCACGTATTCGGAAATGGCTCCAGTTCAGAAACTACTTTAGAGAGCTTTGGTGACGGAACAATCGATTGGGCTCCCGCTGATCAAGTAGGAAAAGCAATTGCAGATTACTGGTCCTTTAGTTCTATCGTTATTCAAGCCGATAAGTTCGTCCTCGGTCAGGATAATCTTCTTCTCCAACCAGAAGGTAAAACCGAAAAGAGTATGCCCGAAGTTATCGTAGGACCCACGAGAATAAATCACGGTGCTCCTATTGGATCATGGGATATTAAAAGATTGACTATGAGATGGCAAACAAACCAGAGGATGGGAGAAGTCCTTAGGCACGTCACATGGGAGGAAGGGGATACGCGACCCACGATTACTTTATCTCCTGCTCAGAAAAAAGCACAGGCAAAGTGGAGGACAACCTTCATGGCCCACACCCCAGATCCTTCGGAGGATTCTACGCAGTTCATGGTATTCCCTCATTGGGTAGGTGGAGAACTAAGAGGTAAACCTGTGTCTCGCAAAACTGCTAAAGATTTAGCTATACACTTCATGTTAGAAACGCCCAATGCAGCTGTAACTTACGTACAAGATAGTTTAGCTGCCTCAGCCGATTCTCGTGTTAGGTTCAATAGAAAATACAGCGGTCAGACATTCTTAGATATAGCTAGCCCCGGTAGTGATGTCTTTGTCCCGTTTGGTTATGCAGGTGAGATCTGGTCTTCAGCTTTTATGGCTCCACATATGAGAGAGATGGCGGATGCGATCTTAGAGAGAACTATCAAACTCAAAAATGAGTGGCTAGAAAAGAAGGGCATGTCTGCTGAAGAGATTAACAAGAAACTCGAAAGTGGGGATCTCGAAGCAGTAGAACAGCAACTCGAATGGTTATTTGACGCTACTAATTATTATGACAGAGTTAACAGTGGTATCTTCGAAGCCCGTCTGAATGCCTTTGCGGCTGAGTCTACAGCCCCAGACGCATTGTATAATGATATCAATGGTACGGCCCTCGGTGAAACCATGATAACAATCCTAGACGATGGTGAGGTAGAAGAAACTCTAGAGCTTCAAGAGGCCTTAAGGAAGTATGGCCTGAGGGAGATTATCTTAAACGCTAAGCTAGGTAGTGCGGGTGAGGCAGATTATTATGTAAAGGGAATCGTACAGACTGTCAAAACGGTTGGCTTAAATCCAAACAGTGAGCGAGTTAAGAACCTTGGATCTATAAAAGAAGCTCTTGATTTAGTCGCAACAAACGAAATTACGTCTGCTAGAGACTGGCAGACTAAAATAGACGCTATGGAGGACGGTAGAGATAAGGACATCCTAAAAGCCCTAAGAGGTGTGTTCAAGCCCCCGGTCATGCGTAGAATCTATGGCGGTGGTTTTGATAACTTCATGAAGGAATTTGTATCCGACCGGAACGGAAAAGGTAAGGCCGCTATGCAGAAGCTAGCTCAGGCCATGGGTAAAAAGGAGTTCGATAACAGTGAAGTCGAAGCCCTTGGTAAACTATTGCTTACTAGGGGATTAAAACAAGATCAGATTTTAATGGACATTGCTTTGGGTGTGGATGGTGCTATGAAAGAACTTATGACGAGGTTCTTACAGATTGATCGATCCCAAGAATATTACGCCCATGATCTCCAAAGACATATTGATAACCACGAGATTCTTTCTGAAGCCTCTAGGCCTTTCGAGAATATAGACGGCGATGGACCAGACTTAAAGTTCCGAGTTATGACAGACGAGACGCTCGGAGAAGAACAGGATATCACAGGAAGACCTGAGCAAGAGGATACGCCGGATAGGGCATATACTACAAGGGACTTAGAGAATACGCTTGAAGCTAAGCTTAAGACTGTTGCCGTATATGAAGGTAAGTCAATTGAGGACGTAAGAGAAGCCTATCGGCCTAAGCTAGATAAACTAAGGGAGGTAATGAAGACGTGGCAAGACGAGGGAGATATGGAGATGACCTCCGAGCGTTGGGATCAAGTCCACAACATACTATTAGAAAAGAATGATTTAAATCATAAAGAGTTAGCATATTTCCACAGTTTAAATATGATGACAGCTTCTAACTTCCGTATTAATATGGAAAATGTTCAAGCACTGGCTACTGTCTTTGGTATTAAGGACTTCGACGCAAGTGATTTAGCAGGACTAGAGAATGTCTTCCTTCATAATCAGATTGGTCCTACTTCGGATCACTTCCGAGGAATGAATGTAGGTGGGTCAATCCCGAACTTTACAGGAAACCCAATGAACAGGGTCGCTACTGTTCCAGATCCTATGAAAGACGGTGTACAGTACAAAGGTCTCGTTGATTTCCTACAGCAAAAGTATGGGGAAAATTACGAAACCGTAATGCAGAATGACCCAACGCTCTTCTTTGCTGGACTTGAGGAATTCCTATCGACGGGAGAGAATGTTGGTGTTACAGGTTTATTAGATGCTCATGACAATCCTTATGCGGGAATGGAAAAACAAGAGCTTGATTCGTATCTAGATGATTTACTAGATATTGATGAGATGCTTTGGTGGTCTCAGTTGGATAAACTACCAGAGTCAGTATTCCCTGAATATACCGCAGAACAAGATCCTAAGGAAATGTTATTAAAGATTTTGTCTGAGTGGTATTCTGCGACAGAGTCCAGAGACGCTTCGTGGGAGTCGCAGAAACAGCACGAGACTATGTTAACGAACTATCCCGTGATGTTAGAATTACTAGGAAAGACCTTTGGGTTTATCGGTAGAGACGTAGCAGCCCAGCATCCGGGAGGCTTACAGCCTTATAACCGAAGAGCTTTAGATTCTAGTGAGATATTAGGACCAGATGGTTCTCCTATTCCACTAAGAACTAGTGCCCAAGAGGGGATTGCCTTTAATAAACCTCTCCATAAAACTATGCCTTTCTTTAACAAAGGCATACTCAGTATCCATCGAAAGATGATTCAAAATAGAATCGACGATAGGATCGGATACTTAGATAACTATCGAGGAAAAACTGGAGCGAAACGAGAGGCTCGCTTAGGATATAACTTTAGATCTGGTAAGACAACGGGTAAAGAGTTTGGGTTTAATCCTCCGTGGAAAAGATCTGATCTTCCTGACATGATACGAGTACCGGAGGACTTCTGGAATCTCTATAAAGATGGAGAAGAGTATGGGGCCGAAGCAGCCAAGATACACGCCATTACTTATAATTGGGCGAAGGATCACGGACACGTAGACTTACTAGAGGAAAACCCAGAACTTT
>Ga0098052_1001402_pt1 | contig 15040 bp, 20 predicted proteins | sample 15_taG_FD_81591 | JGI IMG/M metagenome (GOLD analysis project Ga0098052, IMG submission 81591) | Marine viral communities from the Subarctic Pacific Ocean - 15_ETSP_OMZ_AT15312 metaG | ecosystem: Environmental > Aquatic > Marine > Oceanic | place: Pacific Ocean | collected 2015-01-18 | reverse complement strand
CAGATTCTTATTTAACTTATAATTATGCGGAAAATGCTTGGTCTATTGGGTCAATGGACAGAACTGTTTGGTCAGATAGTTTTGGGGCAAGAAAAGTTCCATTTGCGTTTGATGCTGATGGGTTGTTGTATAACCACGAGACAGGTTTAACTGACAATGGTTCAGCGATGAACTCATTTATTGAATCTTCACCAAGAGAAATTACTCAAAATGGTGAGCGTCTGTTTATGGTTGATAAAATTATTCCAGATGTTACAATGAGTTCAGATACATCTTTATATGTCGATTTAAATGCCAGAAAATATCCTAATGCAACAGAAGTAACTAAAGGTCCATTTACAATAACAAGTACAACTCAAAAAGTTTCTACAAGAGCAAAAGGTAGACAGATTGCAATGAAAATATATAGCTCTGGCACGACAGACGAATGGTCTATCGGAGACTTTAGAATTAACGCTAGGGAGGACAGTTTAAGATGAGTTCGTCAGCAACATTATTAAGGCTACCTAGTCCTCCAGAGAGATATGAAGAAGGTTACATGGCTCGACTGGTAAATACACTGGAGCTTGAAAAAAGATCAACATATTTTGCGGCAAGTGTTGGGCTAACCAATGCAGTAGAGCAGGCAGAAGCAGTATCGTGGTTTGTATCATAAATGGCAAATAATTATAAAAATGCAAAGGCAGACTTAACAAGCACAGATATAACAACTGTGTATACAGCTCCAGCGGCTACGACTAGCATTGTTAAAAGCATTTTAGTAAGTGAGGACTCAGGAAACGCGGATACAATAACTTTGACAATTACAGATACAGCCAGTGCTGTGTTTTCTCTATTTAAAGTTAAGGCAGTTGCCGCTAATACTACAGTAGAATTACTGACTGCTCCCTTGATTGTTCAGGAGAGTGAAGTTTTAAAGTTTACAGCGGCTACAGCAAATAGATTGCATGTTGTTGTAAGTGTGTTAGAGATTAGTTAGGAGAAAGCAATGGCATTACCAACATATAGTTTAAACTCTATAACAGGAACAGAACAAGGAGATGGATCTTTTACTTATCCGGTTTACGGTGTTGCTTCTCAGAATCCATACACTGGCCCTTTAGGTTCTTTACAGGATGTTTACGGAACTTCAACTCCAATGTTAGAATGGGTTAAAAGAATACAAACAGGTACAGGAACTTATAACCCAGACGACCCAGTTGATAATGATTATTTAGATAGATACGAAAATTGGCTTAAAGAAAATCCTCAACAACAAAATGAAATGCCTTCAGTTCGTGAGATTGTTGGTGCGGCAATTGCTCCAGCTGCGGAAGCTATTGGTGCGAATATAGGTGCTGCTTATGTTAATCAAGCTGCAGGTGCAAAAGACTTCGGTGCGGCAGTAAAGCAAGGTTTTAATTTTAAACAAGATATTACACCTGAATTAACTTTAGCTGAAACATCAACAGTAGACTATTGGGCTAATCCTTTAACACTTAAAAAGGGTCAGGTCTGGCACGCTGACCTTTCTAATGCTGCTGTTGCTAAAGAAGCTGGCTATTCAGATCTTTTTAACAAAATGGAAGAGGCAGGGGATTTAAGGTTTGATCCTGATTCTAAAACTTACTTTGTTGCAAATAGCGAAAATGCAACTTATCAATCTAGACTAGGGGGTCTTTCTAAAGGAATAACAAGAGAGACTTTAAGTCCCGGCCAACTGGCAAGTGTGCAAAGCAATCCTAGTTATATGGACAAATTTACAAATAGACTAACAGACAAGACCCAATGGGGTGCTGCGGCAGGTGGTGCTATTGCTAACTTTGGTGTGCAAATTCTTATGGGTAAAGACCCAGTTAAAGCAGCCAAGTCAGCAGGAGCTGGTATGATAGGACGTGTTATAGGCAATGCATTGCTTCCGGGTCTTGGTGGTTGGTTAGGGGGAACTTTAGGAAGCATGATTGGTGGCCGGGTAATTTGTAATGAATTAATGCGGCAAAAAATTATGACACGCAAACAAGTTGTATTAGATTATAAATTTACAAGAGATTATTTAACCCCAACTCATGTTAAGGGTTATCATGCTTGGGCTGTTTGGATGGTTAAGCAAATGCGTAAAGGTAATTTTGTCAAGTTTTGGAGCCACGTTGCAGGCCACAGAGCTAATGAGATCGCCTACATTTACGGAGAACGCTCTAAACCAGATTATTTAGGCAAAGTGTACAGAAAAATATTTGAACCGTTCTGCTGGCTTGTAGGATCTTTTTGCGAGAAAACTGACTGGTCAATACTTTATAACAAAAAGGAGATATAAAAATGGCTTTACCCCCTCAAATGCCACCAATGGAAGGTGCAAGCATGCCAGAAGAAGCACCCGGTGCTCCTCCTATGCCCCCGATGGAAGGTGCTCCAGAAACACAACAAACAGATCCTTTAGAGTTTATGCCCTCTAAAGCTCGAGAGGCTTTAATGCAACCCTCTGAAGAGATAGGTGCAGTTCTTATGGCAAGACTTGCTAATATGTCCGAAGCGGAACTAAATGCTTTAGACTCAGCAATAACTCCTGAAATTCAAAGAATACTAATGGGTCTATTGCCTGAGCTTGCTGAAATTATAAGCCAAGTTAGTGGTGAAGAGCCTATGATGATGGCTGAAGAAGAGGTCGGTGCTTTGGGTGCAATGGGATGAATATAAGAAGAGCAACACCAGTAGATGTCTCTGCGTTGTATATCTTACTAGATAAAATGCACAAAGAGACAGTTATGTCTGTTGCTCCGATTAATCCTGAGAAGCTAATAGGTGCTATAAATACTGCAATTCACCGGGGTGTTGTATTGCTCGCTGAAGTTAAAAATAAGGTTGTTGGTTCTATTGGTGGAATTGCTAGTTCTGATTGGTGGTCAGATGAAATGCACTTATCAGATATGTGGTTTTATGTTTTACCAGACAGCAGGAATTCGTCTGTCGCATTAAAATTAGTAAAAAGCTTTATTAAAATTGGAAATGAAGCTAATATGAAAATTAAATTAGGTCACGTTTATTCGGGTGACTTCGAGAGAAAAGATAAATTCTTTGGACGATTAGGTCTTGTGAAGGCTGGTTCTTTATACACGGAGGTTAATTAAATGGGTGGTTTTTGTTCGCAAAGTTATACAAATTTGCCTTCTTACACTGAAACAGTTGGTGGAACAACATTGCCAGCTTGGGTATCTGCAGGAGGTAAGGCTCTATTTGAAAATGCAGCAGCAATAGCAAGCTCTCCATATCCTCAATACTCTGGCCAAAGGATAGCATCGTATGATGGCTCTAAATTAACAGCTGAAGAAAGACAGGCAGCAGACATACTTTCTAAAGGTGCTGGTTCTTATGCACCTTATGTAAACGAGGCTGAAAGACTTGCTAGCGGATTAGCTGGGGGTTATGACTCTGCATCTAGATCAGAATTGTTAGGTCCAGAGTACCAAGGTGCAAGTAGGCAGGAATTACTTGGCGATTACCAAGGTGCAACTCGTGAGGAATTACTTGGTGATGATTTTAGCATAGAATCAGCACAACCATTTTTAGATATGTATCAAAGCGCGGCAGATCCTGCGGTTCGTGAAATTGAACGTCAGACGCAACTTGCACAAAATCAAGCAAGGGCAAGTGCGGCTCGAAGTGGTGCGTTTGGTGGGTCTCGATTAGGTATTTCAGAGGCAATGTTGGGTTCTGAGGGTGCAACTGCGGCAGGTGATTTAAGAGCGAGGGCAGCTCAAGAAGGTTTAGGCTTTGCGGCAAATAGATTTGACACAGACAGGGCAGGTAGATTTCAGGCAGAACAAGCAATGCGTGCTGGAGCTGAAGCAGACAGATCAGCAAGGTTTGGTGCAGAAGATGCAATGCGTAGTCAATACGACACAGACAGATCAGCAAGGTTTGGTGCTGAAGATGCTCTCAGGAGTGCATACACAACTGAAGAAGGTGCAAGACTACAACAACAAAACATATATCAAAGCATGGGACCAATGATTCAAGGTCTTCAAGAGCAAGCTGCGGCTGGATTGATATCAACCGGGGAGGCTAGAAGAAGGCTTGATCAAATGGCCTTAGACTTAGCTTATGGCGATTACCAAGACCAGAGAGCCTATCCTCAACAAGCAGTCAACTTTGCTTTGGGTGTTTTACAAGGAACACCATATAACACGCAAACATACGGAAATACATTGACACAACAATACGCTGCTGCTCCTAGTATTTACGGACAATCAATAGGTGCATTAGGAACAGGATTAGCAGCTTATTACGCAGGCAGGAGATAAATAATGGTATATAAAGCAGGAGCTTCGAATTCTGACATGGCTCTTTTAGAAGGCTTGGGTGCTTTGGCACCGGGGAGAGGGGAACAGGCTTTAGCTTTAGCAGATGCTTTAACCCCGGCTCAGGAAAAAGTAGATCCAGCTATGTTAGCTTTAAAATTCTTTTCTCAGATGGGTGCTGCTGCTGCACAACCCGGTTCAACAGGTTTAAGTGCCGCTGCTTCTGCATTACCTTCTGCGGCTGAATATTTAACACAAGTAAATGAACGCAATCGTAAATTAAAACAATCCAGAGGTCCACTAGCTGTTCAACTTGCAAGCACGTTAAAAGGGAAAAGTGGTGTTAAAGAATACATAGACAGGCGAATAGTAGATAATCCTGAAACGCCAGTTAATGAAAGCAGAGTATTTTTAACAGAAACCGAAGCTCTAGCTGATCGTGAATTCCTTACAACAGCACCTGCTCTTAAAACTAAAGATGAAATGAATAAACTAGAGCTAGAGAATTTTAACAAAATTGCAAATAGATACAAAGGTGAGAAGTCTGTAGATTTTTATCAAAAATTAAGAAGCACTTGGCAAAAAATAGATGTTGCTTATGCACAAGCATATGAAGTTGAAAATCCTCAAGTTGCTGATGTTTCTATGATTTTTAATTATATGAAAATGTTAGACCCCGGATCGACTGTTAGAGAAGGTGAATATGCAACTGCTAAAAACACATCTGGAATAGCCCAAGGTATTCTTAATGAATACAATAAAGCTGTTGGCGGTGGGTTCTTGAGTGATGCACAAAGGAGAGACTTTAGAGAGGTTGCTTGGCAATTGTTCCAGAAAGAATCAAGCAATGTTCAGGAGCTAAACGAAAGGTACAAAGCACAAGGCGACGCGTTTAATGTTGATGTTAGTACAATATTAGAAGATCCAACTAAAATTATAAAAGAAGACAAAACATTTAGCTCAAAAATATCTTCTAAAATTTTATCTGATCCTACTCAGTTAGCAAAAGTTAGCACGAGCAATTTAATATCGTCTATTATTGGAACAAATGCTTCAGGAGATCCTGAATATATTAAATCTGTCGGTGCGGAGTTTAAAAGAAGATTTCCTAATTTAAATAAAAACTCCAGTGAATTTAAAGATTTGCCACAAAGTATGAAAGACGCACTTCTAAAAATAGGATTTTAAAATGTCAGAAGAAACACTTACCGAAGAAGAAGCAAAAGCAGCCGCAGAAGCATTAAAAATACTTTCTCAGAACGTACAGTCAGAGGAAGAAGAAGGCATGTCTGTCTGGGATGCGGCTAGAATGGTTTTTCAGGGTGCGTCTTTTGGTTTTTCAGATGAAATTTATGGGTCAGTAAAAGGTGCAATTGACCCAACAATGACAGCTCAAGAAGGTCGGGATGAACAACGTCGACTTATGGCTGACACAAAAAGAGAATATCCTAAAACATCTATAGCTTTAGAAGCTGGAGGAGCGGTAGGGACAGGACTCTTAGCTGCACCATTTACAGGAGGGGGTTCTCTCGGTGCTGGTCTTACAAGAGCAGCGGCTGTTGGTGCGGCAGAAGGACTTGCTTATGGTATGGGAACAAGTGAAGGCAATGTTGGTGAAAGAGCGGTGGGTGGAGCTGACGAGGCTCTAATTGGTGTTTTTGTTAATCCTATTTTACAGAAAACACTTGGTCTTCTAAGGCCAGCCGCTAGAAAAGTTTTGACAGAAACTGCTAGAAAAATGAGAGGAGCTCAGGTAAGCTCAAAAGCTGAGCAAGAGCTTATAAGAATAATTGACGAATCAGGAGTTAATCCTAATGACTCTGGTGAAGTTACAGAATTATTAGAGCAAATTGCTGACGGAAAAATTTTAGCTGATATTTCTGAATCAGCAAGGAATGCTCTTAGAGCTGTTTATTCCCAAATGGGAGGAAATGCTCGTGAAAAATTAATAGGACAAGTTCTTGTTAAAAGAGCAGATGAGTTTACATCAGAAGCTGAGAGTTCAATCCAAAATATTTTAGCTCCAGGATCGGCAGGAGGTAATATCGCAATAGCTGTTAATAGTAATTTAGATGAAATTACAGCTGCGGCATCGAAAGAATATAAAAATATTTTCGAAGTAGCTCCTAAAATTATAAGAGGAACCGACGATGATTTAATCGATGCTGTGCAAATGGCAGTTAATCGGAGCGACGAAGGTTTTAAAGAAATTCAAGACATCTTAAAAGCAGAAGGTTTGCCAAGTGTATTTAATGTTAATAAGAAAACTGGTTTAATTACAGTTAAAGACTCTATCACTTTAGAACAAGCGGAAATTGTTTATAGAGGAATAAGAGACCTTGCTGGAGATGCAAAAACTAAGCCTACATTGAAAAAAGCTCTTAAAGGAGTTGTTAATCAACTTAAAACAGAAATAGACAACTACTCCCCGGAGCTTGCTTCTGTGAGAGCTAAGTGGGCTGCTGTTTCCAATTCTAAAGATGCATTTGATGAAGGTAAAAAAATATTCAGTAAAACACCAGACGATGCAGAAATTATTTTCGACCAAATTGTTTCAGGAGGAACTGAAGAGTCTTTAGCTGCATTTAGAGCCGGAGTGGCAGCTTCTATTAGAAGCAGATTTGCTAAAAAAGTAGGAGGCAGATCTCAATTCTTAAAATCATTAAGCAGTAGAGACGACAAGCTAGCTCAAATATTTAGAACAATTTTCCCCGGTGATGACATAGATGATGTTATTAGACAGCTAGACTTAGCAGAGTCTGCTATAGACACCAAGTCTAGAGTTCTCTCTGGATCACAAACTGCATTTACACAAGATGCTGTAAAAAGATCAGGGTCAAAACCAGTGATATCTTCTGCAATAGAAGTTGCCATGAATTTAGCCAATCCTTTTGCTTGGACTAGGCTTATAAAAAATTTACTAACTAAGGAAGTTTCTGACAAATTAACTCCTGCTCAGCTAGAAGAAGCGACAGCACTACTTATGAAAGACAACCCGGAGTCTATAAAGTCTATTTTAGATAATGCCGCTGATATGGAATCTTTTATTAAAAGATCTTCTGAAACATTATCTAAATGGCAATCTACTCTCGGAACAGCTGGAGTTGTCGGGGTAAGTTCTGCAAAAGACCAATACATTCCTTTCTCGCTAGATTTTATGGCAGTTAATGCAGGAACTCTTAGTGAGGAAGATTTAAAAAGAGGGGATGTTAATCTTAGCACATACCCTGACATTGTTCGAAGTGGTGAAATGAGTCCTGAAGAATGGAACGCAAGCATTGAAGCAGAAAATCCTGAAACTGGATTGCCTGAAGAAGATATAGGAGCTTTAAGCAGTATAATTACAAACATAAAACCAAATGCAAGAAAGAAGATTTTAGATGCGGCTAGGCTCAGCTAAATATTTAATAATATTAACCCTCCTTTTGTCGGGATGCACAGGCTTTACAGCGAATTGCCCTTTGAAGTTAGGAGAGCCTTTCTGTACTTGGAGTAAGAAATGAAAAACAAATGGATATGGATAGGGTTGGGAATAGCTATATTTATTGCTGTAATTTTCTACGGTGTAGATAGAGCGATGTGTACTCCTCCCTGTATTTAAATGAGCAAACAACTTACAGCTCAACAGAAGTCCACGCTGACTTGGAGGTGGACTGCACTTATATTCTACCTATTAATTTGCTTCTATGACTTCTTGTTCTGCCCAGTTTGGTGGGGTCTGAACCGACCAGACATCTCTCAATTTATGGATATTATTAACGCTACGTCAGAGCCAATGGTTCAAATGGAACTGATGAAAAAGCTAACCGGACAGCACGAACCTTTTACGCTTTTAGGAGGTGGGTTGTTTCATCTGGCATTTGGTGCTATACTTACAGGATCAGCGTTTGCTAATAAGGAGTAATATGAAAAAATCTTTATTATATCTAACTTGGGTATTCTTAGCTTTATTGTTTTTAATTGTTTTGGTGCCGATGGTTTACGCAGACACAACACCTTGCGACAGTTCAACTAACAGCAATTGTATAGAAACCAATAGCAATACAAATTCAACAACGAACTCTAAAATAGACAGCACGACTACTGTTAAGTCTCCTCCACCCTCGGCTATGGCTCCGAGCATCAACTCTTCTAATAGTGACACTTGTCATGTTTCTGTAGCAGGAGCTGTACAGACACAGATCCTTGGTATCAGTGCTGGCAAGACAGTGCGAGACTTAAACTGTGAAAGGCTGAAGAATGCTAAGGTGATGTATGACATGGGACTTAAAGTTGCAGCTGTAGCTGTTATGTGCGAAGACAAAAGAGTCTGGACTGCTATGAAAGACTCTGGCACACCTTGCCCAATAAACGGGCTTGTGGGGCAAGCAGCTATAACTGAATGGGAAAATAACCCACACTTGGTTCCTGGATACGTTGCAGGGAAAAAGGAGGAATGGGATGAAGATGATAAGAACACTGCCAAGGGTGCTGCTGGCATTGGTGGTCTTTTCTTGGCCTTGTTATTCTTACTCTGAGAATGTTTATGGTAATACCGAAAACGCGGCTTCTAAGGCTCACACATGGGTAATGAATAATCTATTACCAAGCCAAACTGGTCTAACAATAGAAGGTGTGTTTCACCGTTACACAATAACTAAAGACCCAACAACCAATTCAATCGTCTCTATAACCAATAAAAAGATAGGCAGTGACGAGTACATTTATGAATATGTAGACGATTGGAATAAAATTCCCGGAGGCACTAAAGTAACTTATGACGCAGTGCCTTCTAAGCTGGGTAATTTGTTTGGTGATGGTGAGATAAAGGTAACAGGAGATGGGTCACTATCAGACGTTACAATCCTCTATCACTATAAGTTTGATCCATGCCATACACCACTCAGCGACCCAACATGCCCAGACTTTAAAGATGCACTTTACCAATATTTATTAGACAATAACCTGTTGGACTCACCTAATGTTGATGATCCTTTTTACGACCAGTGGGTACAGATCCAACTTGATGAACAGGCAGAGGCAGAAGAACAAAAGGCTTTAGAAACAAAAGAAGAAGAAGAAAGTGAAGAGCTAAGTGTAGAAGAAATACTTTCCGTGGCAGGTGCAGCTGAAGAAATTGCAGACCCTCTTCAGCAAATGGAAATGATGGCTCAAATTGCTGCGATTGGAAAGCTGGAATCATATTACAATATCACTATGGATGGTGGTGTATATAAAGACACTTTAAAAATAGATGGTGGTGATATAAAAGATAATTTAAGAGGATTAAGAAACTTAGCACAAGATAGTGTGCACAGAAGCATAGTTCGCTCTCAATATGGCGACTAAACAATGGAGAAAACATGATTAAAAAATTAACATCTTTAATATTTTTGCTTTCAGCTACTTGTGCTTGGGCAGTAAATTCACCGATTAATGGTTTGGTGCAAGCCAACTGTTCAATATACACTACTACACCGGGTGAGTACGGAAACCCCTCGCCTTGGAAGTTGTCTACAACCGCTGCCGACGGTGGTGTAGAGGCAATCATCAGGGTAGATATCGCTGCAGCTGACTACTACAAGACGAAGTTTACTCACCCTAATAGCTTCAGCTCATCACCGACATTAACAGACGGTGTAGCGTGGACAGGAAGCACAACAGTAAGTTCGCACTCTGTTACTGGGATGTCAGCCTATGAAGCCGCCAAAGTTGTTGTTTCTAACACCACAACGTACAATATGACGTTGGCTGGTTCTACTTGGTTTAAGGTGGCGTCAACTGCTTCTTATGGTTCAGCGGACAATACTGCACTTCCTGCTGGTAACTACACTGCCATGATTGTAGCGGAATGTATCGCAAAATAGTTTTAATTTTTATGTTGCTGGGCTTTCAGGCTCAAGCTCATGAGATGACACCTGCATATCCTAAGTTTAAGCTGTCATATATTGAAGGCGTGTCGGTTACAAAGATGTCTCTTTTTAACAGGCGAAGTGAAATTTCTTATTTTGAGATTGGTGTGTTTACTGCGGATTGGAAACAAATTCCATTTGCATCAACCTCAAAACTTATAAAGGTGCGTTACACTAAACGATATCCGTTTGAGGTGTATGTGCGAAATGAAGACTTAGACAGGGTACAGTATATCTGTACAATTTCAAAAATACTCAAGGGAGAGGAACAAATTAGTCAAATAGCGTCGAGGATTTGTTCCAAAGTAAATTAAATGAGAATATGGTTTCTAGTATTATTAATGGTTGCAAAGTCTGCTTTTGCAGACTCGACATCAAACTCATTGAGTTTGTCGTTGCCCAACAGTGGTACAAACTACCAATCAGACTCTTTTAGATCAGGAGACCTAGATTGCAGTAATGCCATTGGATCTGCCACAAATATTGAATTTGGCCTTACAAGTATTATTCAAGGTGGTACAATAGAAAACAGTGGAAAGACTGGAGATATTGGCATTTACAGCAAAATTACGATACCGTTAGGCAAAAGAGCCAAGTCTAGGATAGATTGCAACAGGCTTTATGAACTAGAGCTACAGAAGAAGCAGTTGGAAGTAATGAAGTTAAAACAAGAAATTAATAAGTTACGAGAACTTGCATTCGAGTAAGGATAGGAAAATGGCAGAGGTAGAAATTGGTGGTGCGACAATAAAAGGAGGCAAGCTTATGCTTATAATTCCTCTCTTAGGAACGCTAGGTGGAGGAGCTTGGGCAGGCTTTGAGATTTATAAAGACTACATGGATATGAAAGAAATTGTCCAGGAAATAGACATCGATGCAATTAAAGCTGAAAATGAATTAGTCCTTACTAAACTGGAAGATGCTATTGTTTACACGAGAGACATTAAAAACAACCTTAGAGATGATCTTTTTAAATTAGAAGGATACATTGATAAGTTAGAGAAGAAAATTGAAACATCTTCAGAGCGTATAAAAGCCACGCAAAGCTCTATCGACTTAGTTCTAGAAGACGTTCTTAACCAGATGAATGAACTGCAGAAAGACGTAACATCTGCAATAAGAGAAGTTGAAACTTTAAATAGAGAAACAGAAAAAGACGTTCGCGACACAATGCGTGAAGTAGAAAATAGAATAGAAGAAGACATGACTAAGCTCGAAGATAAATTAAACGAAAGATTGCAAGAAGCTCTTGACAATCCATTAGCAGATTAGGAAAGTAAATGATTTTATTATTGAACTTATTATTGGTATTAGCTGCTTTAGATGCAACCGGGGTTATTTAGGAAGCTATTATGTTGGCTAGTTCGTCCCAGTCTTCTTTAGACAAATTGCCTTTTTTAGACCAAGACAACATACTTAAAAAACTTTTAATAGAGGGTCTGTTGTAAAGCTCTTCAGATTTTTTACCATCTACTAAAGCTATAAAGTCTCTGCCTATTCTTATCAACACCCAGCTTTGTCCTTTATTTTCGCTGTACTTTCTTAACCACATAGACTGGTTTAACATAAGTCCTGAGCTGATACGTTTCTTTGGCCAATTAGGAAGGTATTTAAGTTCTATAAAACCTGACTTTGCTTCGTTTATATAATGAATGTCTGGCATGCCTTTAGATACTCTGTTTTCAATTCTATACATTTTAATTGGTAAAGAGTTCCTAATAAGAACCCAAAAATTTCTTTCACTCATTTTTTATCCTCCATTAAAAATAAAGACATCGGGTCTTTTGTTATTATATCAGCTAAATTCTTTTTTTCTCTAAGAGCTTTAATTATTTTGCTGTCGATTGTTTTGCGTGCTTCTATGTCGATATAAGTCACGTTATTTTTAGTTCCTATTCTATGACACCTGTCTTCGGATTGCATCCTTATTTCTAAGTCAAAGCTATTAGAATAATAAACAACGTAATCTGCCGCTGTTAGGGTTAGTCCTATGCCTCCGGATTGCGGTTGGCCAATAAAATACTTAATAGTGTCGTCATTTTGAAATCTATACACAGCAGCTTCTCTGTCGTCGTTTGTAACGTCTCCATGGTAACTAACCGCTAAATCACCTAATGCCGCTTCTATGGCCTTTAAATCGGCTCTGAACCTAGCCCAAATTATTACTTTTGAGTTAATGTCCCCAAGTATCTCTTTTAAAGCCTCTAGACGGAGGTTTTTGCTTTCAATAGGTTCTACACCATTTTCCGTCGGAAACCAGCCACAAGTTATCTGCTGAAGCCGTAAAAGCCTTGTAATTGCTTCCGGGGCATCTATTACTGCTCCCTCTAACTCAGCAACAAAAGACTCTTTCATAGTTTTGTAAATTTTACTTTGTTTAGCAGACATTTCTACATAGTGTCTTTGGTAAATTTTATCTGGTAAGTCTAAGCAATCTTTCTTTAAAACTCTAAAGCTGTGCCCTTCTATGTTTCTTGTCAATTCATTTATATTCTGATAAGAGATAATTTGCCTATTCTCGAAACCACCCATTGTGCAATATCTTGCTCTAAAAGAGTAAAAACTGTCATAACCTAATATTTTATGATCAAGGAATTTAAACTGAGAATAAACATCCTCTGGTCCTTTAGTTACAGGAGTGCCAGTCATAATTCTAAGGTATTCTGCTTGCTTCCCGAATTTAGTTATTATTTTAGTTCTTTTTGCTCCGGGTCTTTTTATTCTAGAGCTTTCGTCTACAACTAACATAACTTTATTGCTTAACAGTGCTTTTTGCATAAATTCTATTGCTTTTATGCTTGTAAAAGCCTCGACGTTAAAACTAAATATTTTTAAACAATCGGAAGAACCTACAACTTCATTATATTCCTCTGTCCTTTTCTTATTCATTCCGGCTGTGTAAAATACAGACTTATGTACACACCAATCCGGCATATGAATAGGAATTTCAGAATTGACCCAGTTCCTGTGAACACCATTAGGAGCAATAACAATTAAAGCTGTTATTTCACCTTGGCCATACAAATATGCAGCATTGTCGATTATTACTTTTGTTTTACCTGTTCCTTGTTCCATTAATAAAGCAAAAGATCTTTTGCCCCGGCTCATGTAAAAGGCTTTGCGTTGGTGCTCGAAAGGTTTAGTCTTAAAATTAAAATCATCATTTTCAGGAAGATCTTCTTTTTTCATTCGAAGTATTTCTTCAGCCTCTTTTAAGTTCTTGATGTATTCGTCTAATATGTGCGAAACATCTTCATCCCAAATAGCATCTGGCCAGTATTTATTTATTCTTTCTATGTTAGCTCCGGTTGGGTCAAACATTAAACTTCTACCAATCCACTTTTTATAACCGGGGAGCGAAGTTAATTTATCAAAATTGCCTCCACCCAGAGGCACAGTTGCAATGCAATATTTACCGAAAGGTGCTTTTGTTATTCTCATTACCATTGCTTTTCATCATCCTGTTCATCATAGCCTAAGTTATATTCTTTAATTTCTTTAGAAGTCATGAAGTTTTTAGTTATTTCTATTTGCTGACCCCACCAATTAGCGTAATGATGAGGCTTCCTAGCTCTTCCGTAATATTTATCTAAGCTCCCCCTAGAGTAGGGAGAGCCAGTTTCATAATCGTTAATCATTTTTTCAGTGCTCATTATATTATATCCATGAACACTGCAAGTAGTCTGAAATTTCTTCCTGTGTGGACGACTCTAAATCACCTTCAGTCTTTATAATCTCCGGGAGTCCACCCCAAGTTTCAATCAATAGACACTTACCTATAATTTTATTGACTCTCTGCTCAACATAACCGTCAGCAGTTTCAGTCTCAAAATCGTAGCTCCCAGTTTTAACCCAACCACCTTTAAAAACTTTTTTCCAAAGGATAGAACCTTTTGCCTTACCGACCTTTTTTCCTTTTTTAAATTTAGGAAGTGCGTCTATTGTTTCTTTACCAAACCACTTAACAGCTAAATCAAAACCAAAATCAGAAGCTAATGAAGCTGTCTTGTAATTAAATTTTGCGTAATGTACCATTTTATTTCTCCCATATATAAGAAATGTCTAATGCTATTTCTTCGTAAAGAAGCTCTAAAGCAACTGAACTCCTAACCATCTGTCTTTCGTGGTGTGTAACATAGATTATGTGTTTTTTGCTATCGGTCATTAGTACTCTCCTTTTGTTACTTTTATAAGTGTGCGTTGGTGTAAACATTGGATGTTATAACCACCAGCTAATATTGTTTCTATAATAACTCTGTGACCAGCTACGTTAAAAAAACCTTCAGATCCATCACTGTGGTGTACTAATGTAAACTCTGGAATAGTTGTTATGCCTTTGTTGTTTAAAGCATTTACTATTCTTGCATTACGTTTTGCAATTATGCTTGATATATTTTTTGCAACATATTCCGCAAGCATTGCTTTATTGCTACCATACATTTGATTATACCAACCTTTGCCACCAGCTATCCTAACACTCTCAGCGTAATCACCTTTGTTTGCTCTCAGGGCATCATAACGCTCCATTGCCCAAGCTGTCTGACGCTCTAGCATTTTTCCATCTAATTCAATAAAGGCTTTTTCTATTTGCTCTAACATTTTACTTCCTTTCTCAGTTTATAAGGCATTCTATCTTTTATCACCAGAGAAGTAAATAGACAAAGTTTCCTTTAAAAACAATGACTTATGTAAGCTTACGCCATTTTTCTAAATTTAATTTACGAAAACCCTTATTTATACGACCTTTTAGCAAATACCAATCACCTATTTTACCATCTTCAACAATCGGTTTACCTAATTTAGGATATTTAAACCTGTCTATTCCGGCTAAAATTGGACCTGTGTCATCCTCAAATTTCATATTTAACCAAAGAT
>Ga0098052_1001400_pt1 | contig 15057 bp, 9 predicted proteins | sample 15_taG_FD_81591 | JGI IMG/M metagenome (GOLD analysis project Ga0098052, IMG submission 81591) | Marine viral communities from the Subarctic Pacific Ocean - 15_ETSP_OMZ_AT15312 metaG | ecosystem: Environmental > Aquatic > Marine > Oceanic | place: Pacific Ocean | collected 2015-01-18 | reverse complement strand
GTGCTTGATTTTGAATGGGAATTAGATTAGTAGTGGTAAAGTAAGGATATGTGTTAATGCTTGTTTCCATTGGGGTATTAGGTGCAACTACAATAGATCCTTCATTCTGAGGCATTAGGAGTTGACTACCTGCTGAGTTATAGAGACTAAAGTGGCCCAGAGTAGCTTTACATACTCCACCCAGTGGGGGTGAGGTATTTTGAATATCGGTATCGGCGGTATCATTATTTATTTTAAGTGTTAACATACCTCCAGCTGGGTTAGCAATCATTATCCCCATAACTAACATATCACCAGCTGGGTATTGTGCGGGAAAATCACTATTAGTCATTAAACATAAACTACCAGTAGTAGTGGGTGTACAATAACTATTTCCTCCTTGCTGCGCAATTATAATGTTAGTGGACGGGTTGAAAACATAATTATTTATATTGGTCTGATTACTTCCAGTGTTACCTGCAGGGTCTGGATCCGCAGGGACGGAGGTGGTACCAGCTCCTGGTTGCGCATTTCCTCCAGTTGACGTAGCACCACCAGAAGTAGAATCTGACGCAACCACCGTTTGACCTAAACATGTCCTATAAATACTATATGGGTTGGTTACATTATTATTTATATTATTTTGGTTATTAATAGTTTCAGATGTCGCATTATCGGATTGCCCCACTCCTTCTAATGTAACTGCATTTATTTTATCAGCAAAAAACTTACCTACTGTTTTATGTAGTGCCGTTCTTCCCGGTACCAATCCAAAATATAAATAATATGGTGTTTGACTTCTACTAAATTTTATTCCTTTTATCTCTTCTAATCCATTATCGCCCGTATCTTCTATTATTATATCGTTGAGCCCATCTGTATCATCTGGGTTAATAAAATCTACCCCTTCAAATCCTGATACTGTGTGAGCATTTTTACCAAACATTTGACCCATATTAATAAGAGGAGAATTATCAGAATTAGGGAAATTTACCATACCACTAGTTTGACCGGGAGCCAATCCATAAAAATAGTCAGGAGTAATACTCCCTATTACTTCCCAGTCACTATTATAACTATAATATCCACAAGCATCTCCAGGGACGAAAAAATCTCCATCATCATATTCAGATACATACATCTGGTTTCCTTCCGCAAACGTATATACCCGTTGTGGGGATTCTTGTAACTTCATTTCTTCATAGGTTTGATAATCATTTTCAAAAACATTGGATCCCGGACGCATATAATGTGGATCTAATAGTGTGTTTTTGAATCCATTAAATCTCTTACAAAAATATTCTCTAACTTCTGGTTCATGTATAAATCTCATATAACAAGTATCGATTTCAACACCTATATCATTTTTGTCGATAGAAGTTACCCCTATTTGGGACCCATTGACTGTAGCAGAAGCATTAAAACATACTGTCGCAATACACCCAAATTCTACATATGCACTTAAGTTTATGGATCCTTCTTTATCTTTATATTTATCTATTGTAAAATTAGGCTCATTACCACTCATTTTATATTTAACTGCTTCATATGATACACCATATGTGGTGGGTGGGATAGTGTCCATTATAAAGGGTGCGTCATCAATATCACAGAAGGTGCTACTACCCAATTCCATTATAGTGGTTGGTAACATAATATTAGCTTTATATTCTTTATGATTAAAACTTTTATCTCCATCGGTCCATTGTCCATCATCCAGTAGTTTTGGTGGTGGCACAATAGGTGTATAAAATATTTCATGATTAAACCAGGTTACCAATCCATGAGAAATTAATACTTTATAATCATCTACCCCAGGTAAAGGAGAATACCAACCCTCATCCGGAATACCTGACCAGTCCCCCAGAGCACCAGTTACCTTACTACAAGGACAAAATAAGTTACATGCTCTTACCCCATTACTTCCACAATCAGGTTCACACCCAGGATTGGTTATACAGTAATAATGCCCATTTTGTCCACCATTACCTATATATCCATTACTGATGGGTGGGTCTAACCCACCTAAGCTTGATGGGTTATCGGTTGGATCATCTTCAGGTGGCTCAATACCACTTTGGTTTGCTTCCTTTAAATAACTTTCTGGAACATACACGGCAGGACAATCTAATGTTTCTTTAAAATATTCTTCCCTTTCCAACATATATGTCATGTTACATATATTTTTATTCAACGCATTTCCCCCTACATTGACCCAACTATCTTGACCAAATTGACCTTCAGTTAATATATAATTTGGTTCTCCATATATGCCGGTTTCGGTTTTTTCTTCTTGATGAATCGTTATTGAAGGGTAACCATTCATAAATGTTTGTAATGCAACAAAACTAGTAAATTGTATCACACAAGGTGAGTCGTCATCATTTTTACCTTTAAGTTGTATCGCTTTAGCTGCCGATAAGTAATCTTGTGCTGCACTACTTGCCTGAGACCCATACCAATGGGTTGTAATATCTGATTCCATTTGGAATTTACACCCTGAATCAGTAATTAAAGGTGAACTATAGGCAGGTTTTTCGAGCTTAATTCTATGAACAATAAAGCCCGAATCGTTTCCTTGAAATGTTTCCTGAAATATGGTTGGTATTCCTGTCCACCATGATCCTCCCCTCCACCACTTATCACGGGCCTGGGCGGTTTTTATTTCATCTATTTGTGCACAGTTAAATTGACAAAACTTATCCTTTTTAATTTGTCCAAATTTTCTTCCTCGTTTTTTTAACTTATATTTTCTTTTAATTAAGGGAAAATATAATACCCCTCCTACCCAATCATTATAAAAATCAAATTTTAACATCCTTAACCAGACCGCAACTGGCTCTAATATACATGCTACCCAATCTTTTAATATACGTATTTGAGGACCACCACAATTTTTACACACTATATCCATATCTGAATTGTCGGTCGCTCTAATCCCTAAATATGTTTTATTACAATCGAGACCTATAAAAGGTTGTTTAAACAATGTATGTTGGAATACAAGGGTTGGGTTTTCAGCACATTTTAATTTTATTAATGGTACCTTAATACAACATAATCGACAACATGTACCATCGGGTGCTCCCTGTGATATATCGGTGAATGCGGGGGAATTACATTCACCCCCTGAGCTACACGTCTTGGTATCTGAATCATATCCCTTACCTGCGGTAGTGCTATAGTAACCCTTACATCCTGGTTGTCCGTTTGTCCCTTTAGGTGGACAATTATAAGTCCCCATCGTTGTACCACCAGCACCACTACAAGACCTACAACACGTATGGTGTCCCCCGGCATTTGGGTTTAGTGCGCCCGGACAATAAGAACTACAATTGTTACATAATAAAGGCCCAAATATACATTTCCAACCCAATTCTATACTAAACTCACCATTAGTTTCTTTACCACAACCATTACTTGCGGTACCGTCAATAGAATTACATTTACACTTGTGACAACTATGACCATTGGTACCCACATTGACGCAACCGGGGAAATCAACATCACACATATCTTTATATGTCTCACTACAAAATGTGGCCCCGATTTTAAAACAATATTTTAATCTGATAGTAGTAGGTAATTTTATATTACAAACCGCCGTAATCAGGCCATTCACGAACATAATTATCCCATTAATAATAGATACTGTAACACCAATAAATGTTAATAATATACATATCATATGATAAAGTGGGTGAACAGTAGTATCGGCCCTATTAGTGGGAAATTTATTTACTCCTTCCCCCACTGATACGTCCTTTATACCAATAAACCCCCTAGTTTCATCTATAGGGAATTTTTGAAATCTTCCAATATATTGTCTTACAGTATATACTTTTTTCCACCTGAAACTATAAAATTCTTCTAAATAATTATACTGGTTGGTGGTGTCTCCAGAATATTGGGTTCCTAATGTAACTTCTGATAATTGACGATTTATTTTAAAGTGATTACTTCCTTTTAATTCTTCATAACCATAAGTTTTAAAATGATAGTTATTGCTCATATTTGGAACAAGGAATTTAGCTCGTTGTCTTAATCTTTTATCGGTAGCCGATTGATCCATAGATATTTTAAATCTATAGTCCCCTTCGGTAGCAACCCCTTTAATTCCATCGGGGCTAGGCACTAAATCCCCAAATTCATTAGTTATTACTTTTCTTATATTCATAGGTAATTGTATTGACCAATTACCATTTTCATCAATAGCGTCTGAAGATATTGAAAATTTTTCAATTGTTCCATCTACTGTTCTTCTAATGGCCTCTATTTTACCACTATTGGTTATCAACTCCTTCATTCGCCCCATATCCCTATCAGGCTTACAGTTTTTATTTACTGAATCTTTTTCATCATCGGAAATAATACTTCCTAAAAATATTGCGGTAGGGACTATTTCTACCTGAGTTATAGAAATATCTTTTCTATTAATTCCTAATTCACTTCCCTCACTTAAACTATCACACCAATAAGAAGCAACATCAATTTCTATATTGTCACTTAATATTTGAGATAGTTTGGCAAGATTATTTGAGGATTTAAATTTAAATCTACTATCAAATAAATCTTCACTGTACCCTTGGGACATCATTTCAAAAGGTCGTTGGGATAGAAATCCAATGTCACTTAGATCTACATCATAATGTAAGGTATGTTGACCTACCGGAATCCCAAATAAAATATAATCCCCCGCATCATTTGTGGTGGTAGTATATTTATAATACTTTTCATAAATTTCTAAGGTGGTATTATTATCTAATATCTGTCTTTTTTCGGGAAAAGTACCAACCGGAGTGTGATCTAAGGATTGTTGTTGGGCAGGTAAAAGATTATATCTTATTCCTTTATCGTTGGTTTCAGTGGGGTTCCCATCAATATAAGGATATATATTTGATATAACTGGATTATCTACATCCGCCGGATCAATAGGGACAAAAATGGATACTTTAACATTTGGCAATCCAAACCCACTATTAATATCTATTTTACCTGCAATAACACCATAGTCCGAACAAAAATCTTGATAATCATCTACTTGAGTTAGTTTTAAACTTAATATTTCTAAAAAATCATAGTTTTGGGTTAAATCTAACTTTACCTTTAAATAACCATCATCTTCACCAGGATTTGTTCTAATGCGGAATGACTTAGACATTTTTTCATTTTAATTATTTGTTATTGTTATCATTAAGTTCTTCCGAATAACCCTCTTCATCATAAACTTCAATATCTACTAATTCACTACCTTCCTCATACCCTCTATTATTCATAAATTCTTTTTTCCTTTTTTCCATTTCTTTTGCACCTCTATAATTAACATACCTGTTAAAAATATTTTTAACCCATTGGGTAATTTTTTTATTAAATCTAGATAAGAAAGATGGAAAGAAAAAAGTCATAAATAGCTGGTAAAATAGTGCAAGAATGATAAAGGGTAACATAACACCAATACTTAGAAATACCACAAATTTTAAAACAATATTTTGATCTAATTCTGGTCCTACTAAACTTTTAGGTACTAAATCTATAGTATCTCTTGGGTCATCTATAACAGTATCACCATTTTCAAATACTTGTTCTCTCTTTTTTTTACATTCATTACATGCCATAACTTTTATTTTTTATTAAAACTACTCACAATATACAAAAAGTAACTATTATGAAGTACTTATACTTACTTTTATGTCTTTATTGGGGTATTTCACTTCAAACATTGCATTAGGCGCACCGAATAAAGTATATTTCCCTAATAAGTCTATTTGTCGTGTGCCACTATCTAAAAGAGGTTGAGCAATTTCATTATAAGAATATTTACCGTTTTCATTTACCTTATTGTAAACCCTTAAATCAGTTACATTTAATACACCAGCAACGTTATTAATATTTTCAATGAGTTGGGATAAATATATATTATCACCCATTGTCCATTTATTTATATCCATATAATCACTAATAGAGGATATTACTCCACTAATTATCTCTCCTTGTGGGGTTGCTTTATCTGTAAATAAATCTGCTTCGAACGCTAAATTAATTATTTGACCATTTTTTATGGTTACATAATCATTTACCATTCTATAATCTGCTAAATATTCTGCAATATTATGTTTAAGGGTTGAAGTTAGTTGATTTGTTAATTTACTATTTTCATCTAATGCTAATATACATACATTTATTTTATTTCTTTCTTCCCAAACACTAGTTCTAAAAGGGACACCAAATTTACCAGGCATTAAAGCCACTCTACTTTGGTAATCTTTTATCGTTACACATCTATCTTGGGCAGAAAAATTATATCTTACTAAATTTCTTACCTCTTCAATAGAGGGTTCAGATTTCCCACCCAATGCGGGAATAGGATTATTTACTACCAAACTATTTCTTACTAAATTTATAGTAGTTTGATCAGATGCATTTAATATAAAATTAACTACTCCTAATTGGGTTAATACATTTGGTCCAATATTAGCACTATTACCACCCCCTACTCTATATCTTATAAACATAGTATGGCTCGCATCTGGTATAGCCCCTAATGAAGTATTATTAATCATATCCCCGATTCTATTCATCTGACCATTAATAGCATCTTGACAATTTTGGGGATTAAGGGTAGATGGATTAATTCCTCTACACCCAACAAAATCATTTAACCCGGATATGTCCATGGTCCCCGAACCAAATGTAATTTTACAAAATCCGTTATCTGTATATTCTTTTATAAATCTTTTTGGGGTATTTTTCCATTTACCAGGCATGATACCATTTTTGTCGGAAGTGCTATTTTCATCTACCACATAAATTTCTCCTTGGGCTAAGGCTGGAACTTCAAAGAAACTTAAATCAAAATCCGCCCATTCTTCTTCTGTTGGGTCAGAACTAAAATTAGTGCCAGATTTACTAATAATATTTTCAATAGATAAAACATTATCTTCGGATAATAATAATTCAAAAAATTGTTTATAATCTTCTCTAGTTATAACTCTTTTGAAAATTTTGGTAAAACCATTTAATACTATTTCTCTCTTAGTGATAGTATAACTTTGAATGGTACCCGTTCCATCAATATTAGGTATAATTAATCTATTAGGGATACCTCCCGTAGTAAATGGGGAACTGAAATCACAATCTTCCATTAATTCAAATACTTTTCCTGCCCCAGTAGCTTGAGATCCTTTTAAAAGAAGGGGTGCATACTCGCTATCCCATGTATCTCCTAATGCTTTAGGGATAGTTACTGACCAATCTACTACAGTAATACTAGGTCTTTTCCCTGGAACATTAAGTCCAAAAGTGCGAGCTAATTCTAATAATGAAGAGCGCTCTTGTGCATAATTTAATTGTGTTTCATTAAACATCCTATCAGTATGAAATGATAACATATCCCCTACCGCCGCATTTAATTCAAGTAACATCATACCCACCGAGGCATCATTAAAATCTGAAAAGATGTCCGGATAATATTGTTGTATAAATCCTACTAACTGATCTCTTACTTCAGCGAAATTTCTAGCGTTATAATCTATTTTTCTTACTGCCATATTTAAAATGTTATTTCTATGGTATCACTACTACTAAAAGTTCCTTCAGTTACAGTATACCTTAATTTTACTATTATTAATTCTTCAATTTCGTCATTATCAAAAGATATTTCATTAACTATTAAATTAGGGATATATTTTTTTATAGATTCATTTAAACTATCCTTTATCTTATCATGAGTTATTTGATCATTTGGTTCAAAAATATATTTTCTTAAATCACTTCCAAAATCTGGGAGATATAATCTTTCTCCTTTATTTGTGAGTAGTAAATGCATTAAATCCGATCTAATTGCATCAGTATCGGTATTATTTAATTTAAAATAAAAACCTTTTTTACTATCCCTAAAAGGGAAATCAATATTTATATACTTTTCTTCTGCCATTTGTATATAAATATTCTACAATAAATTTTTTAAAAGAAAAGTATAGATAAAAAAAAAGGTGTCCGAAGACACCCTTTAATATTAATATATAAAAATATATTATGTAATTTCACATGCTCCTCCTGCACAGGCTAATTCTGCGGATAAGGTGGTTTCATCTTTTTCTTCAATTACATGAGATAAATCTATTTCTTCAAGATGTAAAAACATTGTATTATATTGATCTTCGGTGATATCCTCAAATGGAGGTTGTACGTAAGTGCCACCATCATAAGGTAAAACAGAAAGTCCATTGTAGTATTCTCTATTATCCCACATCCATTCTCCTACTAATTCCCAATCTTCTTCTTTTAGGGATATAGTGGCCGAAACATTGTGACCATTAGAACCTGTACGATGGCCAGCTTTAACCCAATAATTCGCAACTTTTTTAACCCTTTCCAATAACTCAAAAGGAGATTCAGTTCTCAATATAGATCCTTCTGGGGCTTTTTGAGGAACTGATATGATTGCAGTATCATGAGGTCTAAAATAATCATCTTCTACTAATTCTGGATGGTTATCATGTAAATAAGTATAGATGGCTTCATTTTTACCTACACGTAATCTTCTTACATAATAATCATTATGCCATGCATGAATACCTGAAGATGTTCCTAATGTTAAAGAAGTAGTACCTGCAGGTTTAACTGTCGTAGTTCTGGCAGCTTTTTTAATATCTATTAATCTCGCCACTCTTGAATTTTCTCTTTTAACTACATCTGCAGCTTTACTCATATCATATCCTAATACTCTTCCACTCCCAATTCCTGTCATTGACACCCCTATTAATGCTTCTTTTTCAGTGGTTTCTTGCCATATTTCTCGTAAATAATGAAATGAAGTATATCCTGCTTGTAAGGTACCAATAAAGGCTGCCACTTTAACTCTTTCATTTAAATCTTCTTGAGATTCAATATTACTTACATTAACTTCACAAAGATTACAGAATTGGTAAGGTCGTAATGCTATTTCACAACACGGATTAGTTCCCCAATCCTTATCATTATTAAGATAAATCCCTGGTTCTCCTGAACCACTCAATTCAACTCTTTTCCATATATCCATAAAAAATTCTTTAGTAATCTTATGTCTCATTAAACAAGCTGAATTATTAGCTCTTCCTCTTTGAGCATTCAATTCATACCATTTACCAGTTTTACATCCCATCATAGAATCATCATCTGCACTAAATAAAGATATTAATGCTGCACGTCTAATACCACCTGCTAATACTGCATCTGCAATATGACATATAATATCATGCACTTCTAATGTAGTTAATTGATCACCATCTTCATGGTTATCTAATATTCCTCTTATTTTAAGAACACATTCTTTTAATGGTTGGGGTCCTGGTGCCTTCCCACCAGAAGTCACCAATCTCGCACCTTTAGTTCTAATATCTGAATAATCGAATTCTATTCGTGAACTTTTACCGTTTAAATAAGACTTCATTAAAACTTTTATTGCGTCGGCCCAGCCCTCTATTGAATCACTTATTAAAAATCTTCTTGTTCTTTTAGTATAAGGTTTATTCACTGGTGGTAATTTTTCCACATGATGCTTTTGAACTGAATATCCAACACCTGTTCCACCTAATAGTAAAAACATACATTCACTAAATGAATCAATATGATCAATAGGCATATAAGCACAATTATAAATTCTATTTGGGCTTATCTCTATTGGTTTTCCACCAAATTGCATACTTCTCATGGAAGGTAATACTTTTCTTTTATACACAAATTTATAATTTTCTTCAATTTGGTCTTTTAACTCTGGATATTTTTTAATATGCATATTTTTATTCCTAGTAACTAATTCTTCCCATGTTTCTCTACGGTTTAGTTCGGGTAAAAATCTTGCGTATTTCATATAAACTGTAATATCAGATAAAATCTTGTTCGACAACTTCATATTATTTTCTTTTTTTACTTTTATTATTTTAAATAAGGGTTATAATCCCCCTATAAATGATTACTTTTTATAATCATTTTTAAACGTTTAAAAAACTAATTTAATCGCTATTCCCCATGATGCCCTTCTTCTTTTTTATTGCTTCAATAACTAAGTTGGACTTTTTCTTTTCTTCTCCTTTTTCAAAATCTAAGAAAGAAACATCACTAGATTGTGTAGTATCTATTTTTAAGGTACCATTATCAAATAAGATATCTTCTAATATTATACCATCCTTACCAAATCTAGATTTTAATATTGCTAGAGTAGCTCTTCCTTCTTCTTTTTGTTCTAATGTTTTGGCAACTGATAAAATAAAATGACCTATTTGTCCTTTTTTAATGGACCCTCCTATCATATCCGCTTGCACAACATTAGCTTGAATCGAGCTTCTATTACCTTGAATCGCAGTCCATCCAACAATATCTAATTCTGATATCATAGTCTCAAATTGTCTCATTACATTTCCTTCTCCCGACCACTCATCTTTAAATTGTTTTGTTGGTACGACGCAATCCATATAATCTATAAAAATTATATCTGGTTTAGTACCATTAGATGCTAACTTTCTGAGGTATTGTTTAATTTTAGGAATGGTAGTTCCATCACTCGCCATTTTTTTAAGAATTAAATTACCTTCCTTACTTTTAAATTTAGGTAAAATCTTTTTTACCTCTTCTCTTTTATTACTTAAATCATTTAATGGTATTTCCGTCCAACATGTAATATGTTTTCTTTGAATTACTTTTGGGTTATCCTCGAAGAATATTTGAACTACATTATAACCTAAATTATATGCAGTATTAGCCATTTTAGTTATTAATGTTGTTTTTCCAACACCAAAGGGAGCTAAAATAACCCCTAATTCTCCTTTAGATAATCCACCATCCATTAAATTATCAATGCCTATCATACCCGTTGGTATGGGATTTCTAAAATCTTCACACAACACTTCATCTATAGCATGAAACACATCAATTCCCACATCTTTTTCCCCACCTACGGCTAAAGCTTCTTTTAAAATTTCTTCACATTCATCATACCTATCAAAATCACCAGCATCTAATATTTTTTGTATTTTATTATTAGCCTTTTTTAATTCTTGTTGTTTACAAAATTTAATTGCAACTTCTTGAGTATGTAAACAATCTTTATGATCCGAATTCTTTACCTCTTTAATCATTGCAATTGCAGATTCTCTAGCAATCTCTCTTTTGATGTCTACCTTTACAATTTGAAATAAAGTTTCATATGTGGGAATTGTTTCATATTTTTCAAAATAATCTTTTAAACTAGCAATCAATAATCTCAAATATTCATTATCAAAATATTGAGCTTCAATAATATCCATAATTTCTTCAGAAAATTTTCTATCTTCGATTAATTGTTTAACTAATCTTATCTGAAAACTATATCCTAAATATCCTAAATTTGTTCTTTTCTCTTGAGCCATTTTATTAAAAGTGGGTTTAATTATAAGTATCTGTTAAAGCGCGTAACCACAGTATTCGCGAGTATATTTTTTTAAAGTTAATCCATATTGGATGGTATAAATAATCTGGGAGATAATAGAACGAATATCTACATCATACCTTACCTTTGGAGGGTAATCATTCCCACTAAAAATACTTTGCGCCACTATCTTCCCTTTAACCTTAATTTGAAAGGTAAAAATGTCTTCATTGGCATAAATATTTACTTTAGATCTATCTTCCACTTCTTGAACATCTTGTCTGATATAGGGGTTATAATATTTATACAAATATTCATAACTTTTTAATTTAAATTGGTGTCGTATAATTCCTATTACTTCATCAATGGTTTCTTTAAGCTCTAAAGATCTTAAACTTTCGGGATTAAATCCTTTTATCTGGAAGTTCCTACCAACTATTGGTTTATTATTTATTAATAATAAAAACTCATATGGTAAATTTTCGTAATTCTTTTTTTGCATTTTTTTTAATTTTTGGTTTTATTAAAATAACTTTTTTCTTTTTTAATAATTCGTAGAAAAGGTTGTAAAAAATTTATATAACCGTCTCGTCCCCCAGGAATTGCCATCGTTAATCCATCTTCTAACATCATCTTAATCACATTTTTGGTTGTTCTATCTTCTGGATCGATAGGAATATCAAATAAGTGATCAAGTTCAGTTTTAGCCGATTCAGTTAATAATGGTTGGTGTAGATTTATAATCTTTTCATTAACTTCAAATACACTATCTCCTTGTATACCTACTGTTACTTTATTTATTATATTATCTAATGTTTTCAATCTTGTTTTTCTTTCGCTTTGTATTATTTCAATTTTACTAATTATATCTTCCAATGTCAAAGATTGTAGGGTAAATTCGGGAAAATATTTTATTAATGTTTTTTCACTTATACCTTTTATCCCTTTAATGTTGTCACTATTATCCCCTGAAAGTATTTTCAATAACTTTATATTGGTGTAATGGTGGTTAAAATGTTCACTATAGTTTTGGGTGGTTATTATTTTGCGTAGATTAATAACATATACCCCTATATGATTATTTAATAATTGTAACATATCTCTATCATTAGTTATAATTACAATTTTTTCATCTTCCTTAATTTTAGAACAATAATAAGCAATACTATCATCCGCCTCAATTATTTCATCTTTAAATTGTCGAATAAATAATTCTTCACAATATTGTATTACTCTTTCTTTTTGTATGTAAAGGTCGGGATCTTTCGGTTCTTGTTTAATATAGAAATTCTTCTCTCTATTAGCTTTATATGACTTATATATATCATATCTTAATCTACCACTAAATATACCATCCCAGAAGACATATACCCTATCATAACGATGTTCATTTAAACACTTCCTTAACATAGTAAGGAACTGAAAAATACCGCCTATATGGGTATCTTTATAATAAAGATTTTTTGCTCCATGATAGGCGGTTTTTAACAATGAGTCACCATCGACAATTAAGGTATTGGTATATTTTTTTGATTTAGGTGGTCTTGACACTTTTCATATCGATTCTAAGATTAAACAATAAGTTATTGATCTACATATTCTACTGGTGCCTCAATTGAGTCTCCTTCCTCAATTGTGAAATCTACTTCTTCACCTACACTATCAAATACTTGTGACCAATATTCTTTATAATCCGATTTATAAGAATCGATAGCTTTCTTATCATCTTCAATAAATCCATGGGTGGTAGCCAATATTCTACAATCCGCATACCCTAATCCATTCATATGGTTTTTATGAATTCCTACTTTAGTTCTTACGGCAAAATTTACTTTTCTTCCTTTATTGGTCGCATTTAATTTAGATACTCCGGCACTTTTTTGGTTTCCAAATAAGAAAACTAAAGCGCAGGATAAATAAATTGATTGACCACCTTTGGGTTGAATTCTAGGTTGACTAAAAGGATTATCAGGTAACTCAACCCATGGTTGGTTAACGAACACCATAGTATTAGTATATGGTGCACTCTCTTTACGAGATGATGTAATCCTTTGTGCCATTCCCATTCCCCATTTTTCTGATATGGTTCGAGCAGTATGTTGATTACCACCTTTTCCATCAAAACTCATTTTACATGGTATAGTACCAATTGAATCCCATAGGAAAACTATATCGTGAGGTATATCTCCATTCTTTTGTGCATCTAAAATTTCTGTAACATACTCAAAAGATTGTTCAATATAATCAAATCCTAATTTATACAATAAAAATCCATCCCAATATGCTTCGATCTCTCCTGTTTCTTCATTTACCTCTTCTATATATTCAGTTTGAAATCCCATTTGTTTAGCGAATTCAAAACTAAATTTTTGTTCAGTAATTATAAAAATAGGTAGTATTCCTTTCTTTTGCGCATCTATTGCCGTTTGGATTAAAGCAGTGGTTTTCCCTGTGTCGGAATGACCCAATAACATATTAATCTGACCCATTGCCGGACCAGGTAAACCCGTTGATTTTTGGAAAGCTTCCCCTAGATCAAAGTATTTTTGTTCTTTATACTTATCACTAGAAGAAAAACGTTTCCTAATCATTGAAAAATCGGTTGATTTCTTTTTAAGTGGTTTTTTTGCCATCATCTTTAGAAGGGTAAGTCATCAGTTTCTTCTTCTAAATTTTCTACCACTACTTCATCAGTAACACCATTAGTAGATGAAGTATCAGTTGTGGTATCTCTCAACAAATTGATCTCTTCTTCTAATGAAGCAGTTTCAGATTCTTCTTTTTCTTCTTCGGCAACATATTTAGAAAGTTCTGAATCCCACACTGGAGATAAATTTTTAGCTACAATCTCTAAATATTCTAATGATTTTTTGGCGTAAACATCTTTAAATGTTTCCTCATTATTAAACCAAGCTTCTGCACTATTTTTGTCAGTAGTAAGTATAGTAACATCATCTGTCATTATAGAACTAACAACGCTCCATCCTTTATCATTACGATTAGTAGTGATGATGATATCTCTTCCTTCTCTGGCATCAGTTATATCACCCTTAAGTTTGAATATTGGCATTAATTTATCTTGAACACCATCTCCAGTATATTTGTGTTTATATCTCCAAAATTTAACTCCATGATCTTCATTATCTCTATCAATACCTTTTACTACGTAATATTTACGTGGAGAATAGTCACGAGCCATATCTTTAGCTTTCTTACTTCCTTCCATAAGTAAAGCTTCTCTAGCTTCACATAAAGGACAATGTTCACCTTCATTTAGTTTTGGACAATAAATTTTTTCATATTTTCCATTAACTTGTCTTTCATGGAAATAAGCTTCATCAAAGGGGGAATTACCATCTTTACCTGGAAGTATCCTAAAGGTACGAGTGGCGTTTTTAACTCCTTTTTGAAGTTTTTCTGTGAAATATTTTTTTAATCTTTCTTCATTCGAAATTTTTGGTTTCGAACTGTTGTTGTCAGTATTTTTTTCATACTGTGACAAAATCGAATCTAAACTACTTTTATTCATTTTTTTCTTTTTTTTATTTTGTTAATAATTTATTGTTTAAATGTAATAACTTTTTATGGAAAAGTCAACATATAAAAAAACCTATAATGAATAAATTTAAACATTATAGGTCAATTTGTCAAATCTTTATTAAGATTTATTTATTTTTCTGTGTCATCATTTGAAT
>Ga0098052_1001398_pt1 | contig 15066 bp, 17 predicted proteins | sample 15_taG_FD_81591 | JGI IMG/M metagenome (GOLD analysis project Ga0098052, IMG submission 81591) | Marine viral communities from the Subarctic Pacific Ocean - 15_ETSP_OMZ_AT15312 metaG | ecosystem: Environmental > Aquatic > Marine > Oceanic | place: Pacific Ocean | collected 2015-01-18 | reverse complement strand
GTTCCGCAACCGGCTGGGGTCAAGGTCCATCGCGCTGATGGGCTCTCAACGGAGGAGATTGGAATCCCCACCATCACACAAGAAGACGTGTATGTGGGTGATCTGCGCGAGGTGCGTCCCGATAACGCCCTGCCCATGCACAAAGCCTCCAAGGCTGGGGAGTTGCGTAGCGAGGGGAAGCCGGACAAGCCCAAGAACCCTGATGAGGGGGTGGTTGTGTCTACCTTCAAGACGGCAGCGAAGGCGGCGACCGTCGAGGTAGGGAAGGATGATCGGCGTATCGTGCAAGAGTTGGACAACAAGACCAGCGTGGACGCGGAACGGACGGCCATCGCTACAGGTGACGTGGATGAACCCATTGGGGGACATGACCTCACGGAACTTCTCCCTGATGCTGCTTCCTCTGGAACTCCCGAGGCTGGTGTTGCTGGTGAGGGGAGGGGAGATGAGGCAGACTCCCGAGCAGCCCAGATCAACACGTCCTCGGAAAGCCCTCTCGCTCACATCCGCCAGTTCATCCCTGGTTTTGAGTGGGACATGGACATTCAATGGGCCAAGCGGGCCAAGATTGCCTGTGAGAAGTACGGCCACATCCCGCCTGTGCTCGCGTACATCAAGTCCGTCGAGACGGACACGGTGAAAAAGCACATTGAAAGCCGCATGGCTGGGAACAAGTAGGGCTAACGGTAGATTCCCTATCATCCGCCCCAGGGCAAGTAAGGAGGCACCATGCGACACACCTTGTTCGCTCTGATCTTATTCGTTTCTGCTCTCTCTGCTCCTGTGGCCTACGCCCAGGAAGGGGCACCCCCCGATGCGGTGGAGGTTTCTGACGAGGCCAAGGTCGAGGCCGAGGAAGCAGCCGCAGAGAACCAACCCGCTATTGAGGCTTCGGATGAGGCTTCGGATGAGGCTCCCACGGAAGGTGAGGCACCATCCGAGGAAGACCTTGAAGCTACGGCAGATAGCACCAGTATGCTGGTCCAGGCTCTCCAGAACAAACAGTGGGGCCTTGCCATCGGCATGATGCTCTGTCTCCTCGTTGCTTTTGCCAATAAGTTTGGCATGAAGGACAAGGTGGGGTCCAAGGCTGTGCCCTGGGTCACCTCCGGTATCGCGGTTGCAGGCGCAATCGGCGCGGCTCTGATGAGTGGCGTGGCGGTCACCGAGGCTCTGACGCAGGGGCTTGTAGCCGGTATGACGGCTATTGGTGGATGGGAGATGGTGCTGAAACACATCTTCAAGAAGAACGAATCGGCCTCCAGTTAGGGGCCAGGAGAGTCCCATGAGTGTTGCCCATCGTGATCGTTTCCAGCGCCCTGGAGAGGAGGCCCATATTGGTCTTGCCCTCACCCATGCTGCTGACCTTGCCCCCGTGAAGGGAGAGGTGTTCATCAAGGTGGTGGACGCTCCTACGGGGGAGGTGCTGCATGAGGAGCACATCCAGAACGTGATCACGCTTGATGCGGGTATCCTCGCGGCTATCCTGCTTCGCGACCCCGAGTCCCGAACCCATGGGTTCAACATGTTGGCGGTGGGAACGGGGGCCACAGGAGCAATCCTGTCTCCCGATGCTGCCGACCCCAAGCAGCGGAAGTTGAACGCCGAGATTGAGCGTAAGGCTTGGTCCAGCACCACTTTCCGAGATGCGAGCGGGGCGGCTGTGGCGATCCCTACCAATGTCGTGGACTACACAGTCACGTTCGATGAGGGGGAAGCGGTGGGTCCGTTGAACGAGATGGGCATTGTGAGCACCATCTCTTCCAACGTGGCGATCACCAACCCCAACCCGGACACCTTTCCGACGCGGGATCTCGCTCGGGACTTGACCCTCTACGACATTCTGGGCAACTACCTGACTTTCAGCGTGATCAGCAAGCCGAACACCGCTCGGCTCACCATCACTTGGCGCATCACGCACTAACCAAGTAAGACGCGCCTACTGTCCGAAATCGGACAAACCACCGGCAGTGGTTTCTCTGGCCGCCGTCAGTGGTGGGATGAAAGCCCAGGTTCTTCCTGGGCTTTTCGCTGTGCAGGGGCGACGAGAACTTCTCGCTGAAGCTCGCTGAAGCTCAGAGGTGCCTCCCAAGAAACCTTGTTGTGGGGTCATCGCTGACCCCACACGCGAAGAACCCCCGTCGGGCAGAAGCGCCTAACGGGGGTTCCTGTCTCTGTCTGGGCTCAATGCCCTCACTTACTGGCTGGCGGTATCGCCCGTATCGGTGTCCGTATCGGTGTCCGTATCGGTATCCGTATCGGTATCCGTATCGGTGTCCGTATCGGTGTCCGTATCGGTGTCGGACTCGGCGGTGTCAGAGGGTTCGGTTCCGGTGTCGGAATCCTTGTCTCCACACGCTGCCAAGAGAACCGCCGTAAGGAACAGGTACTTGTACATGGTGCATCTCCAATGTGAGCCGGGGTGGCTCACAGGTATGGGGACGGTATCGGCAGTCTACCGATACTCCCTCTATCGACGCACACCCGGTAGATTCCCTGGAGTGAGCCCGCGTGTCTGTTGTTGACCCTGTTCAAGTCGTGGCCCGCTACCTCAAAGTGGCCGACCTCGCACCCCCTTTGGGGTATCCGGGTGGGTCATGCCACCTGATGGAGCGGATACGCGAGGAGGTGCGGAACCCCTCACTCCGAGAGGTGATGGTTGACAACCACCAGAACCAAGAGGATGGGTACGCTCGTGGGGAGGAGAGGGCGATCTATGATGAGTTCGATGAAGGGCCGATTCGTGGAACGTCCTTCAAGAAAGTCCTCATCACCCCTCACACCCAATACCGCATGGACCTGCGAGGGGTCACGCTAAAGGATCTTGCACGCTTCTTCCAGGCGTTCCAACAGGAGTGGAACAAGGATCAGTCAAAGGGGAACACCTACTGGACACGCAAGCTGGAAATGCGCGGAAAGCAACAGAAGGCCACCCTCAACAACCTCACCGTCGCCTTCCGGGTGCTGAACTTTGAGCCTCCCAGCGGGTCGGGGCGCACCAAAACCAAGGCCAGGGTCGAGGTGATGGTCCACACCGCGTTCTGGAAGGGACGCAAGAACCCGTCTCCTGTTCCCGAGAGTTCCTGTCAAGGTTGGGAGGGGTGGTCAAAGGAGTACCCGAGTGGTCAAGGGCTTGACCGGCTGTTCCCGAAGCGGGTAGCGGCTCGGTATGCGGATCGCATAGCCTCTCCCTCTGGGTTCATGTCCGAATACAAGGGGAAGACCTGGGATAACCCCCTGGACCCCAGGATGCGTGTGTGGTCCTTCCAGAGAGACGGGGAGGATATGCCCCTCATCACCACCGAAATAGAAGCCAGCCGCTTTGATGGGGAGCCCGCGATCTGGTTGAAGGCTCTCATCTCTCCCCAAAAGAGGGGGACTGGAATGGCCTCCTCCATCTTGAAGATGATTACAGCGATGGCAGACAAGCATGACACCCTCGTCTACCTCACCGCGAAGCCCATGCCTGTTTGGGGGGCTGATAACCTCCTTTCCACATCCCAACTAAAGTCTTGGTACAAGAGGAACGGTTGGGTCCAGGCGCAGGAATACGGGGACATGATGGTGCGCTACCCCAAGGGTAAGACCGCCGATCTATCGCCCCCTCTCGGCTTCCCAGGCGGTCCCTGTCAGGTCATCGAGCGGATTGATGAGGAGATCCATGACCCAGGGTTGCGTGACCGTCTGGTGGACCAAGTAGAGGACGGCACTTCCCTGTCGAACTCCAACGCTGCCAAGGTTTATGAACTGGAGGCAGAGCCAGGAGTCCCACGCTCCAAGTTCAAGAAGATCCTCATCACCCCCCACGCGCAGTACCGCATGGACCAACGTGGAATCACGGTAGGTGATCTTCGGGTTGCCCTCATGGGGTTCGCGAAGGCGTGGAACGACGCACGTTCCACACAGAGCGTGCAGGCTCGCATGTGGGAAGACGACATGGCCTGGGGCGAGAAGATCGAGTGGGTTGACCCTCGTATCGGGTTGCAGATCGTCTTCACAGCCAGCAAGGGCACCGTTCGCCTCGTGACTGCTTTCTGGAAAGGTCAGTCTGACCCCCGACCGGTGGACGAGGAGTCGTGTGGGGTCCACCGCCATGCGGGCGGGGCTGGGGATTGCTACGAGGCCAACGGGCGGTACTTTATGAACCAAGCAGTCTCTCCCGGTTCGGATAAGGGGATGCGGCTGGTTCACGGTGAGGTCACTGGACAGGGTTCCCTGTCGGGGGTCAACTATGGCCACGCCTGGATTGAGGATGGGAACACCGTGCTCGACAAGTCCAATGGCCGGAACGTCAGGATGCCCAAAGACGTGTACTACGCCTTGGGGCAGATTGACCGGAACGACAACATCCATGTCTACAAGCCAGAGGAGTTCCGCCGCAAGGTGATGCAGCATGAACATTGGGGTCCGTGGGATCTCCGCACCTCGACGGGGCTTTGACATGCCAAAGGAACTTTTTGACCAACTACAGAAGAAGCGCGTCCGAGTAGACCGGGACACCATGGAGATGCTGGAAGACTCGTCGGCCCGCAACCTCCGTGCCTCCACCGTTGCTGCTGCGCGGATGCAGGACAGCTTGGTTGCCATGGTTGCCGAGGTGGACAAGTGGCGCGGCAAGAAAGGGACTGTTCCTGGCCCTGGGGTCTTGTATTTCCGCCGTGACCCTTGGGATCTCCAGAAAGTCGGCAACGAGTTCTACCGGAGCAGCCGCGCCTGGATGGATTACGTCATTGACCATCTCGCCATCCCGGCCTCCAAGGCCAAGTCCGTCGAGATGCTGGCGCGGTTGTTCAATCGGGTCAAGGCACCCAAAGACTATGTGAAGTGGTTTGACAAGAACGCCAAGCGGTGGACCTTGATGCGGCAGACCGTCAACTGGGAACCCCGAGGTGAGGGAGAGGAAGGGACGTTTTCAATCGGCCCCTTCACCGTCCACAACACCATCGGAGCGAGCGGGAAGACTCTGGAGCGGATCGTTCGTATCGTGGAAAAGGCAGTCAAGAACGCCCGTAAGGGAACGGGGCTTCCCGGCTTTGCCCGCACCCTTGGGGGCAACCTCTACATTGTGGGCAAGATCGGTCGTCCCAAATGGGCTGCGTGGTACATGGAGGGGAAGGATGCCATTTACCTCCGACCCGTGCGTGGAATGTCCGAGAATGAGTCTGCCCAACACCTTATTCACGAACTGGGTCACCGCTACAAACGCAAGATGATGGATCGGGGAACCTGGGATCGGTGGGTCAGACACCATCGGCAGATGAAATCCAACCCGACCTCGACAGGCTTTCCTGATGTTGGGGTCAAACTCCCCCTGAAAGTGAACAACAAGGATGCCGAGGTTGGCGAGTACATCGAAGGTGGGGCCAAGATCGTAGAGGTGGGGTCAGGCAGGGAGATCGGGACTGTCACCAAGAGTAAACTCTTGAAGTGGGTGATGAATGCAGAGGCCCAACTCGCTTTTCCGTCTATCTATGCGAGTAGTGATGCGGAGGAACATTTCGCGGAGGCATTGTCCATGAAAGCCATGGGAACCTTGGGGGCCGACCATGAGAGGGCGTTTGACGCAGTAGTGTCAGACGAGTCTGCTGCTCGTGTGGCGGCCCGTTACGCACTGCGGATCGCCCCGACTCCTGGCATAACCACCTACGTCACGGACAAGTCGAATGAAAACTTGCCCACGGACGTAGACCGCGAACAACAGGTAAATCTCCCGTTGCCGGGATCAGCCACTCCGGGTGGAGTGGGCAGAGACATTCCGCAGTTCGTCTTCAACACACCTGACGTGGGGGACAAGATTCTACCGCGTACCTTGGGGATCCCAGGTGAGCAGTACGGTGACCCCACGAAGTTCGACTACAACACTCCGACACGCCGGTCGTTGACAGGCGCAGACGAGGAAGAAGAATCAGGTCAGAGCCGGTCCAACTCCTACGTCACTGATGTAGTCCGTCAACTGGTGGACGATGACGATGATGAGGGGATGGACAAGGAAGCCTACCGGCAACGCTGGACGAAGGGCAAACGGCAGCGCAAGTCACGGGGACGCACCAAGCAGAAGCGGAAGATGTACAACCGCCGCAACAAACAGAAGCGGAAGCTGTACTCCAAGAAGTGGCGCAAGAAGAACAGGAACAACAGTGCCTTCAAGCGCAGCAACAAGCGACGGAGGAAGTCGAACCGGAGGAGGCGTACTGCAAGTGCCCTGTTGGTAGCCCACGCTCACCGCACAGCGGGAGTCTTGACGGTGCCGGACATCGCCTTTGCTATCGGCCCCGAGCAGATGCTTGGGTACGTTCGGTCTGTCTCCCCCATGTCGGGGATGGTCACCATCGAGTTGGACGAGGCTAATGCGGTCCCCTTGGACTCCCTGCCCGTCGATGTGTTCCTGCGGATGGCGGTCTTCCTGACAGACGAGGACATTGATGCGTTCTATGACCTCGTGGACGTGGAGATCGGTCCCGAAGCCTACGACGACATTGATGAGGAAGGGGTACGGGAGTGTGCTCGGCTCTATGACCGTGACCCCGACTCCAGCGAGTTCCAGAACGACTGCTTTGAACTGACAGGGGAGCATGAACTCGGTGCGATGGAGGCTCATCAACTGGAGTCTGTTTCCCAGTCGGTGATCACCGGAGCCATGGAATCGGGCCATGCCCGTAGCCTGGAAGATGCGGCCAACGAAGACATTTCCGAGGAATATGACCCCAGGTTGTACTACGGCGAGGTCGAAGTTGAGCGGTGATGTGCCATCGGCAGTGCGTGTAGCCAGCCGCTTCGCCTACGAGAAAGGGGACATTGGTGCCCCTACTCGTCCTGGGGGTCAGGACAACAAACGCCAGCACAAGCAAGAGCGGGGCGAGGCACGGAAACGCCGTATGAGGTATCGGAAGACTCGGATGCGTGACAGACGCAACGCCCTCATCCGGTGGCACACAAGGATGAAGCGTAAACCCAAGGTCAAAGAACGGCGCAAGCGATACCGTAAGAATCCAGAGCAGTATCAAAGACGTGCCCCGAAGGAGTATGAGCGTCCCGATCCCGATAAAGTGGCCGCTCGGTTCAAAGAGCGTCTGGCGGGGGCGTTGATCCTCTATGACCAGTGGAATCCGGCCAATGGCCAAATCAACCAGCCGGGGCTCGATGTGAACTACCGGGCAACGAGCCCCACCACTTACGAGATGGCACCGGATGAGGAGATGGGTGTCCCGGCAGGGGTTCGGGCTCCCAGCAACCAGACCGAGAACGTCCCTCCCGCTTCTTCTCGGGTCATCCCCGATGCCATGAAGGAGACGCTACGGGAGCAGTTGACCTATGTGCCCGCCCAGCGGCAAGCCGCAGCCACCATTCCCCAGATCCAGCAGAACTGTGGCCCCCTCGTTCACACACGTTCCCAAGGGCTGAAATACCGGCGTAAGCGTCTCTCACCGAGTGGCATGTCCACATGGACCGTCACAGGCTCCACGGGGAACTCCTACACGGTGAGGATCAAACCTATCCAAAAGGACAAGCGGGTCAAGCTGGTGAAAAAGATGCCCGTCAAGGTGTCCTGCACCTGCGAGTTTTTCCGCTGGCAGGGACCGGAGCACTGGGCCAAGGTCAATGATTTCCTGTACGGCAAGCCCCGTGGTACGGCATCGTTCCCCATCATCCGCGACCCCAAGAGCAAGCATTGGGTTTGTAAGCATGTGTTGGCGGTACTTCGGTTGGCCGTGAAGTGGCGGCGTGCTTCGGAAGGGGAGTATTCCTACGAGGGTCCGTTGGAGCCCATGGCTGACCCCACGCAGGTAGCCGTCCGCTTTGCCCTCGGTTGGTGATCGTCTACTTCTTGGACTTCTTGGGTGGTTCGGGATCTGCCGCTGCCAACATCTTGCGGGCTGACCCCTCGGGGGGGAGGCGAGGAACGGCAGCATCCAGAAGACTCGCATCCAGAGCAGACTTGATCTCGTTGAAGGCTCGCTTGTAGTCAGGCTCAAAGCGGAGTTCGGTCTTGCCACTATGTCCATGGATGGCCTGGACTTCCCCTACACTGTCGTAGACAGTCACGCTGGGATGTTCAGACAGCCAGAACAAGGCGGCTCGCCCGTTGTCTGCGACGAATCCTTGTGCCACACGCCCTGTTCCCGAGATGCCACTCTCGTCTTCAGCGCGGTAGAGGTAAAACACTTTCACTCGGGCTCCCCGTTGGGTGGTCCTGCCCAGAGGAAGGTATAGGCTTCCTACCTTCGGGTCGTGCGACTTCGGAGGGGGTACGCCCGGACTTCGGCCTCCCCCCACGGGGCTTCGGAGAGCAATCTGTACCCCTGCTTTCGGAGCATGGCTTCTGCTTGGTGCTTGGCAGCGGCGAGAGAGTCGAACGGCCCGATCTCTGACAGGTCGTTCTGGACGATGAACCACCCCTCCGATCCTTGGAAGAGATCCAAGAGGGGGGTCACTTCCTCTTTCTTGGCGGTGAGGGCTGGGTGGCGTTGGAACTCCCGCATCGTAACGAACGAAAGCCCCCCATCCGACTTGCGGATGGGGGGCGGTATAAATCCCTTGGGCCACGTTGGTCCCACGCGACGTGCCAGTTCCCGCTCAACGCACACTCGGTTGAGTGGGTCGTCAAGCATGGCAACGATGGTGGTGTAGCGGGGATCAAGCGGCATGAGGGCCTACTTGCTATGGGACACGAACTCGTTGAGGCGCTGGGCCGTCGAGATCACTTCTTCTGTGGTGTAGAAGGTCTTGCGGTCCTGGGCCTTGTCATCCCGCGCCATGTGCGCGTTGGTTTCAAGAATGTCCTTTGCCAGATGCAGCAGGTCGAACCTCATCTCGTAAGGGTTCCGGCGACCACCGACGTTAGGATTTTCATTGGCGTGAACGGGCGTAGGGATCTGGGAAGGCATAGCTTACTCCGCGTGTGTGTGTGTGTGTGTGCCCCCGGAGGGGCACACCACTATACCCCGGCAGCACTCCCCCACACCCCGGCGTAGTCCTCGGGCACCTCTTTCTGGACCTTGACCCCGCGCATGAGGGGTCGGGCGTAGGATCCCCGTGAGTCGTGGGCCACGATGGGAGGAATGGAGGAGGCTTTGAGGCCGAACATCTCGGCCACTTTTGCATGGTCCATGACCCGAGCGAAGGATGCAATCGTGGGTTTCAGGCCCTCCAGACCTTCCTGTAGGGTCAATGCCCGGTAGGGGAGGGGGACGTTCTGCATCGCCCAATAGACCTGGGGCCATTGGGAGGTCCGGTACACAATGTAGATTCCCGTCACGAAGGGGGTGCCTCCCCCATCCTTGGTGCCCGAGTGGTAAGCCAGGGTTCCGACTTGCTGGATACACAGTTGCTCTTGCGGGGGGAGTCCAATCTTCCGGTCGATCCCTTGGGCGGTCCACACATGTTCGATGGCGCGGTGCATCGTGGAAACTCGGAGCATGGCTGTCCCGAGGTGGCCTAACTTCCCCTTGCGGGTCATCATCCTGACCTCGGAGAGTTCGTCAGCCGAGAACATCTCTGGGGACAGTGTGCGGAACCGCGTCTCCTCCGAGGCCAGCAAGAGGCGAGGGTCCAGCTTCTTGTTGGAGTAGATGTGCTGGCCGAAAACATCTCCTTTCTTCCTCGCTTCCAGAAACAACCGCCTTCGCTGGGCTCGGGGCACCCCTGCCATGAGCCCGGTGGAGCCGAGGTATTCACGACCTTTCAGCATCGTGACGGCGAACACCGCTGGGTGCGTGTAGGCGTTGCCCATGATGTTGGCGGCGGTGAGGATGTTGTCTACGGAGATCCCCCCGCAGAAGTCGATGTGGGCGGTGTTGTAGGGGATGCTCATGGAGGCCACGTCTGCCAGATCCCCCGTGATTCCATTGATGGTGGGATAGCCGTCCTTGCACCAGTCGATGAGGAAGGGGTCACGGTCTACAGCGGTGACCGTGCTCATGTCGAATCCGAGTCCGTTGAGGACGGCGAGATCCCCTCCTTCCCCGGCCAGGACCAAAGTCCCTCGGTAGGGGAGACGGGATGCTTCCGCGAACTCGCGGAGGGCGACCCAAGCACGGAACCGAATCAGTTTCTTGCCGGGGCTGTCCCCTTTGTAGGTGGTTTCTTTGGCGGCAGCGGACATAGGAACTCCTACTCGGATGGAGAGGTGGAGGGATGGTGGGCTCCCTGATGGAGCAGCCGCTCTCCGTCAGGGGAGACGAGATAGGAGTCTTCGTCCATGTGAAGGTGGCCCTTCCAGAACGGTTCCTTCAACTGGATGACGTTTGTGGGCTTCCCATTGGACGCATCGCTGTAGATGCCGTTCCCGTGGCGGGTCACCTCTCGGAACTCCCCCGGCAACGTCTTGGAGGGGTCAATGAAGTGAGGGGCGACCGACGGAAGGGTAGACCAGAAAGAGGTGAGGTCTTTGGCCGACATACCGGTCCACCAGACCCAATGGCGATAGCCATACTCTTCCACCAAGAACAGGACTGCTTGGTCTTTAGTGCTGACCACCGATAGAGGGAAGTCTGCACTGTCGAAGCCGTGGGGTGCTTCCGTGGAGGCGTTTTCTTGCCATCCGTGGGGTTCCACTTGTTCTGCGGCCCAATCGCAGGCTGCGTCAAACGCATAGCGACGGGTGCCTCCGTTCATCCACCAAAAGCGGTGGAGGGTAATGGTTTGGGGTTTCATGGGGTGCTCCAGATTCATGCTGCCGGGAGGGCGATTGCCTTCCCGTCGATGGTGATGTTGGTGATGGTGTGGCCTGCTTCGCGGAGTACCGCGATGGCTTGCTCCAAGGCCCACCCCTTTGGGAGAGGGGCCTTGCCTTTGTCGGTGTGAATGATGGTCATGGGGCTGCTCCTGGCTGGAAGGACACCGACCACACTTGGGATTGGGGGGAAGTCCCCCGACCTGCAAGCAACTCACGGTAGGCTCCGATGAGGGCCTCCAAGTGCTCGGTGTTTCGTTTGGCCACCCACTCCATCTCGGGGGGGCAGAACAGGGAACGGGGGTCATCCTCGACAGATTCAGCCAGCGCCCTCTGCACCCGGAAGAACATCGCCGTCAAGATGGGGGGCGGGATGTAGAGGATCTCTTCTTCTTCTGTGTATTCGTCGGGGTCGTGGAGTTTCCGGCCTTCCGCGATTCGCCCTATGACAAGGGCTTGAACCTCATAGGCACGCTTACCCCACACCTCACCCATCTTTGGGATGATGCCATCGTCGTGGAGGTCCAGGGCGTGGAAGACTGCTCCGATAAGTTCGGTGTACACCATGTTCCGCCCTTCCCAGAGGCGTTCAATCCGGCGAAGCAACAGAGGCCACTCGTATTTGATGATGGCCTCATGGGTCCACCGGCTCCCCCTGGTCTTGTCCGAATCGAACGCCATCAGGTGCAGAATGTCTTGCACCTCCGGTACGGAGAGCAGGACCGTTCCTCGGTAATCGTGGCGAGGAAGACTGGAAGCGAGGTTTGTGGGGTCGGTTTTCAATGAAGTCTCCGATGGCCTCTCAATGAGGCGCGGGTAAACGTATGGGAGGCACAGGGTATGTGCCTCCCATACGGAGATAGGTGGGGGGTTTGAACCCCCTTGTGGTTCAAGAGTTGAACTTTGTCTTGGGCATCTTCCCGCCCTGTGCTTTCAGGCCGTTCCTGACCTGATCAACGGTGAACTTGTAGCGCCCACCTCTCGGGCCGATTCCGACGAGGGGGTACTTGGGGCGGCTCGTCTTGATCCCCGAAACCGTGTAGATGGTTCCGTTCCCGCATCGGAAGGGTGCTCCCCAGCAATCGGGGGGGATCCCCAGGCGTGTGGCTGTGGTAGCGAAGTCAGCAGGAGCCCCGTCCGTGGCGACGGTGACGAACTCCCACTTCATAGTTAGTCGATCCCCACTCCAGCGGTAGGGGCCTTGGGTGAGCATCAGACCATACTTGGACGCGACCTCTTCAAGCGCGTCCTTGGCTTCGGCGGAAAGAATCTTGGCGGTTTCTCGGTCAAAGGACATGGGCTTCTCCGTGGGTGTGGCTGTGGATGTGGTGGATAGAGGTAGGGTCAAAAACAACGACCTCCCCCTCGTCGTGGGGAGTCTCGATTCCGGCGTGTCCGTGTGCGAGAAAGACCGTCCGTACCTTCCGGGCAGCGTGTTCTCGTTCCTCTGCCGTCCCTTTGACGGTGGTCATCCTCCACCACTGATCGTCGGCCAGGGTGAAAACCGTCTTGTGGAATAGCCGTTCGGCCTCGGTGGAGGGCTCAACGGGGGTAAGTGACCCCCGTTTGAGGAAGTAGGGGTATGGGAGGTAGGCGAAGGTGCTGGTGTCCACTACGACTTCCAGCACCACTTCCCCGCAAGCCCGCGCCCGAGAAATACTGGCGGTGAGGTAGAAACCCCAGCCAAAATCGCCCGGATCTCGGGTTCTCGGGGCCTCCAAGTCCACGCCCCCTGCCAAGATCGAGGCGGCTCGTTCCCGGCTTGTGCCGTGGTAAAGGGTGCGGAATCCCATGAAATCTCCTGATGGTGGGGGGTGCTTACCCTCCATACGGAGATACCGGGGCGAGTTGAACCCCCCTACGGCAAATCAGTTGAAATCAGTCGGGGTGTCGTCGGTGGCCCGTCTATACCCCTCCGGGGGTAGGGTTCGTCTTGGAGGCCCGATTCGATGGCAGCCGAAATACGAAGTAGTATCCCTGCTAAACCAACGCTTGATAGCGTTAGCCGGGACGATCTTGCGCTCGCGGAAGTAGTTACCGTTGAGCAAAAGCCTCCCGTGGTGGGGACAACTTGGGCGTGGACCTTGGTCTACGTCCCCGAGGGCAGCGCGGCTGTTCTCACTCCTCCAGCGGCGGTAACCACTTCTGGACCCATGGATTTCACCGTGGACCGCGTGGGGTCGTACCTCGTTCGCCTTGTCGTGGACGCAGGACTTCCGACGGAGAGCACCCAGTATGTGCGTCTCCGGGCGCTGACCGCTTCTCTGGGCCTCAAACTGGTGGCTGCGGGGGAACGACGGGACGCGACGGGAGTGATTCCCGTTGACGTGGACACCGAGGGGTGGGCCAACGAGCAGAACTTCAATCTCTTGACATTGGAAGCCGCTGTAGCAGCCGGAACGGCTCCCCTTGCAGATGTTCTCGTTGTCGGGAACACCACGGGCGGCACCGACATTCTGATGACGACCGGCGACAAGATCATCGGTCAAACGGATGTGGAGATCGATTCCACCGGGGCAGGCACCAACATCGTGCTGAATCCCGATGCCGCAGGTTCGGTTGTCGTCAACGGAAAACTCACCGTCACTGGGCTCATTGACCCCACTGGGGTCATCTTCGATGAAGCGGGAACCCCCACCGTGGCACCCAATAAGGGTGGCCTCTTTGTCTCCGACGGGACGGGGGGTTTGGAACAAAACGAGCCCTACTACAAGAATGATGCTGGGAACGACAGGCGCATCCTCCACGTCCCCGCTGGTGACCCTGCTTACCTGATCCCCTACAACCTCAACATGCCCGATGTGCCCAACGACACGGTGCAGTACCAAGGGTGGGTTCCTACCGCCTGTGTTCTCCAAGCAGTGCGGGCCATGATGGTGACCCTCAACACCCAAGGGAACTACACGCTCGCTGTGACCAACGTGGCTTCCGGTAACACCTGCCTCTCCACAGCGACCTTCGACATGAACGGCCTCGTTGCGGGTGGGGTGACTGATGTGGCTCTCACGGGGACGCCAGCGGATCTTGCCTTTAGTGCGCCGGGTGGGGCAACGGCGGGTCGATGGAATGTTTCCCTGGTTTCCGATGATGCCGCCTTCGACGGGTCGGACATATACATCGAACTCGTCTTTGGAGTGTACTAATGCCTGCATCACCATGGTCTGCCGCTGTTCGCGCTAACGTCTTTCTGGCCCCCGGAGCCCAACGGGACGCTGCGTTCCGTCTACGGACGAGCCAACCCACCGATGTCTTTGCTGGTGACTGTGACCAGAGCGCCAACCCCCTCGTATTTGATGAGGTGGTTACAGGCGGTGGCTCCACCTCTTATATCGGTGCCCAAGCTGCGGTCCACATGCAGGTTACCGCAGCCCCAGGGGAGAGGGTGATCCGCCAATCCAGAGAGTATGTGCGCTATCTCCCCGGAAAGAGCCAAATGGTGATGGTTTCCGTTGACTTCCAGGGAAGCACGGCAAACGTGATCAAGAGGGCGGGCTACTTTGACGACAACTCCACTGGATACGGCGCGGGGATGTACTTCTATGTCGATGCAGGTGGGATCAAGACAGGCCACCGCGTAGGTGCATCGGACACCCTGGTAGATCAGGCCAACTGGAATGTGGACAAGTTGAACGGCGGTGGACCGTCTGGGGTCACGTTGGACACCACGAAACCACAAACGATGGTCTTCGTCTTCGGGGGGATGGTTTCCTCGGTGATGCGATGGGGTTTCATCCTCGATGGGAACATCGTTATTTGTCACGAGGAGTTCCAGACCAACACAGCCGCAGGCCCCCAGATGCCTCACCCCTCTCTCCCTGTCCGTTGGGAACTGGAGAGCACCGGGGGTGTTGGGGAGATGTTCGCTTTCTCGGCCTCGGTCCAATCCGAGGGGGGCTTTGACGACAAGGGACGCGCTTCGGGGCTGCCTCGCAACGCTCCTCTCTCATTGACGGCGGTTGGGGTGAAGCCTCTCCTGTCAATCCGGCTGAAGACCTCGTTCAAGCGGGGACAAGTCCATCCTACTTCCCTCTCGGTCCTGGCCGATGGAAGCGAGAACTACTATTACCTGCTTCTCCTTCGACCTACCCTGATGGGAGCCACTTTCGCGACTGGGGTGGACCATGTAGAGGGGGACATAGCGGCACTTGGATACACACAAGGGCACATCGTTGGTAGTGGGTGGGGAGAGGCCGGGAAGGTTCTCAACGTGCCCCTCGACGGCATCCTACTGGGGGCTGATTATGCGGGAACGACGGACATTCTGACCTTGGCGGTCAGCCCCGTTGGCACTTCCCCGACTGACTTCTATGCCGCGATCAACTGGCGGGAGTTCATCTGATGGCTGTTGCTTCCATCCATAGCCTCCGAAACGGCGCTGACCCGTATACTGGTAC
>Ga0098052_1001396_pt1 | contig 15072 bp, 24 predicted proteins | sample 15_taG_FD_81591 | JGI IMG/M metagenome (GOLD analysis project Ga0098052, IMG submission 81591) | Marine viral communities from the Subarctic Pacific Ocean - 15_ETSP_OMZ_AT15312 metaG | ecosystem: Environmental > Aquatic > Marine > Oceanic | place: Pacific Ocean | collected 2015-01-18 | reverse complement strand
GCAACACCCCCATAGACGATTATATTCGTTTGGCGGTATCTTCTGCTGAGTACAGGGCAGACTCAAGCTATTCTGAAGCGGATATTGAGTTTGCTTACTTTAATGTGATGAATCATATCAGTGGCCAAACGTGCGGGTGCAACATGGACAGGCTGGAAAAAGAAATTCTCTTACAGTTCAAGAGGTTTATGAATGAGTTGGTGCCGGACTATGAAGAAATTGCTAACAGCTAAAATATTATTTACTCTGGGGTGCGGCACACCATTCTTTAGTGTCGCCCCCGAAGTAATGTGCGACGAGCATTGCTGGCACATCCGCGATTGCGCCGACGAAAATTCTGGTGTCGTAAAAATTGATAGCCAACTTCCTGCTGGAGAGTGTGTGCCTGATTGCATGGCCCGCTGGGATAACAGTGAAGTTGCATCGGCTTATAACAGGCATCGACGTACTTCTAAGTACGATTCTGAACTGCAACGTGGTGTAGATGGCTGCGAATATGTAGAGTATTTCAGTGCCAGATTCGGTGAAACTGTTGAATGTAAAGGGGAAATTACGGCAGTCGTTAGGGGCGGAGAGTTCTTTGACTGCTATGTACACTAAGTGCTTTTCTTATTGACTTAAGACTTAATAACATATAAAACTACAGTGGGGGGTAAAATGAGTAAACTATACAGGGCTATGGATTCAGAGAAACGTGCTTACGAATTAGGCATGGCCATCTCAGATGTAAGCGTTAGTCTTGAGCGGCTGGACGGGCTGCTGAAGAGTTGGGATTCAGAGAAAATAGATGAGGCTAGGGCCGCATTGGATAAGCTTAGGGCAAGGGTGGAGGAAGCAATATGAGCCGCGACGACTTCATTCATACTAATTCCTCGTTGAATACATATCACTCATGCCCCCGTAAATGGAAGCATAAGTACTTGGATTTATACAGAGAATCTGCAAAGTCCTCGCCGCTGATGACGGGTAGCGCCGTACATTTGGGGCTGGAAAAATTCTGGACGGGTAACACTCTTGAAGATACCCTAACCATCATGGAAGGGTTTTTTACTGATGAGTAACCGCGACTTTTACAGCACTGATTCCGGCCTGTATGACAGGGCTAGGGCTAGGGCCATGACTGCCGGATACTTTGACAGGTATTCCAAGGACAAGGAAAATTATTCTACCGTATCAGTGGAGGAGGTCTTCGATATTACCGAAGGCGGCGTCCGATTCGGTGGTAAAATCGATACCCTGCTGCGCCGTAAGAGTGACAACCGCCTCATCCATATGGAACACAAGACTAGTGGCTGGGCTAAAGTACTTGACGAGACATCGGACTACTGGACAAACCTATTTATTAACAGGCAGATAGCACTATATAGTTTTGCTATTGCTAAAAAATATGGAGAAATGCCACTGACAATTTGGGATGTAGTGTACAAGCCACGCCTAGATATTTCAGGAAGCAAGGTGCGTCAGCGCAAGACTGAAACTGAGCTAGAATTTAAGACACGTAAGAGTCTTGGATTAGAATCGCCTGAGGCTTACGAGAATCGCCTGAGAGAAGAGTACAGGGCTAACCCTAAGTACTTTATTCGCCGCGAGATAAACCTCTTAGATGACGACATACAGGCGCTGGTGGATGAATCACATTTCACTAGCCTAAGAATAAATTCAGTCATGGACTGGAAGGATGGCTACACCAGAGAAGACATTCAATGGGCACGTAATCCGGTGGCCTGTATGAGTAATTGGGGAACCTGTGCATTTCTACAGACTTGCAGTGGCTTTTCATCACTAGAAAATAACAGTAAATTAGAGAAACTTGAAACACCACACCCTGAATTGGAAGTGGAGAAAGATGAAAAAGATGAGTGGAAACTTTGAGTTAAGCCCTTCTGTACAGGAGAGGCCACGGCCACGCATAGCCGTTTATGGGCCGCCGGGTGAAGGTAAAACCTCCTTTGCCGCTGGCGCTGGTGAAAAGGTGGTATTTCTAGCCACTGAGGATGGACAGTCAGGCATGCCAGACATCGTAAGGTTGCCCAACAAGGGTGTACTTGGAAGCACCGATGAGTTGGGTAGCGCCCTCAATACTCTGGAAACCAATGAACACAACTTCAAGTGGTTGGCTATCGATACCATTGGTGGTATTGAGGCCCTCTTGGCCGAACACGTATGCCGCACACAGTTTGATGGCAAGTGGAATGCAACCAAGGGCGGCGGTGATTGTTACAACTCTTATGGCAAGGGTGTACGTGCTACTGCCATGCTTATGAAGAAGTTTCTTGGGCGGCTGGATGCACTGAGAAATAAGAAAGATATGGGCATCATCCTGCTGGCACATCAGGGCATTCATAAATCAGCCAGCATGCTGGGGGAAGACTACTTTAAATTTGCCCCCGAAATGGACAAGAACTCATGGCACGTAGTTTGTGCGTGGACTGATATTGTTGGACACGCCATGCGTCCGGTTACAACAATGCAAAGACTTGGCGAGAAGTCGAAGGTACTTAGTACTGAGGCTGAACGCCGCATTTATTTCAGTGGTGGGGCTGGCAGAGATGCTAAGTGTCGCGCTGGTTATAGTATGCCTGAAAGCATACCACTAAATTGGGATTCCTTTACGGGGGCCCTCAACATTAAGGAGTAAAAATGTTGGATTATGGACAGGCTGGTGACTTCAAGAAAAGTGAAGTTGGCGGCATCAAAATTGAACCCGGCAACTACAAGTTTAATATTGTAGACGCCAGCGAAACAACCAGCAAGCGAGGGCACACGGCACTGGCTATTAAAATGGAGGTTTATGTAGAGGGCGAAGGCGGTACAACTCCAGTCAATGTGAATGACTGGGTGTACTTCACAGAGGCATCGGGCTGGAGACTCAAGCAATTTCTCCTTGGTTTAGATAGGTTGGAAGCGCCACCTACCGAAGCCACGGAGTACATTGGACTTGGCGGCACTGGCAAATTTGTCATTGGCGACTCCGGTTTCCTTGAAATTGGCTCATACCTTACCACTGGTAACGGTATAGCTATATCTGATAATAGCGTACCGTTCTAGTACGCAATACTTTCTCTTAGGGTATGCTGTAAGGTATGGGGCCTACGGTATGCCCTAAGGAAGAGAGAGGATATGCCATGAGTGATAATGAAGGCCATGTTGCTAAGTTTAGACGCATTAAGGCACGGGCACTTGAAAGCGGGTGTGCTGGGCTGGATGTGAGAATGGTTCAGAAGGAAGGTTCTTGGTATGCCAAATTTATAAACAATGGCAGCGACATCGAATATTCCCCCAGCGATTCATCCAGTAAGGATATAGTTTCCTTCATTAAAAACAGCCACAAAGATGTAATGTGGCTTATTGAACGTCTGGAAAATAACAGCCGGGTACTCTTGAGGGACAAGGTTGATAAGCTTGAGGGGCAGATAGAAGAATTTAAGGAAGCGAACCGAAGAATCTATTCCAAATACCGCAGCTTAAAAGAGTCAAAAGAAGATTCCGATAGTGGTGGAGGCTTGCTTCTGACTTTATAATCTGCCATAATACATCGGTGGTGTCGGCGGGTATCCCCTACCTATTACCCTCCAGCCCGCTGATGCCACACCTTGGAGGGTAAATGGATAAATATCAAATAGAAAGATACCACAAGGCAATGTGGCACGGGCAGGACTGCGCTGGGGTAATGGCAACCATGAGGCCCGGACAATCGTATTCAGATGAGGACTTACTTAAGAAGGTGAACATATCCAAGAACAGACTTTTGAAGGCCCTAAAAAAACTGGAGGGTTTCGGGGACATAACTTGTTTCCAGTACAATGACGACATCATGTGGAAGGTGGTTACCAATGATGAATAGATACTTGTTTGCAGACAAGCTGAAGCAGGGCGGTGACGTACAGGCAAATATGGAGCTATGGAACAGCGTTTATGAGGCATTTTTTGGCAAGCCCGTTGTTATAGTGAATGTTAGCGAGGACGGGCCCGAGCAGCGTGGTGGGGTTGACCACTGGGTTGTGGTTGATGGAAACGATAAGAAGCTAATAGCAATAGACACCAAGGCCGATTTTTACGTGTCGAAAAATATATGCGTCGAATTATGGAGTGACGTTCACCGGAAGAAACCGGGGTGGGCCTGCAAGCCAATGCAGTGCAAGTATATTGCGTACTATTTCGTCAAGTGTGGCGAAGTGTACATGATACCACACAGTAGGCTACTCAAGGCAACCAAGAAACATATCGAGTCATGGAAGAAACACGGCAGAGTCATAAGAGTCGCCAGTAATAGCTGGGTGGGCGAGAGTGTACTTGTCCCTAAGGAATTATTTATCAAGGACATGAAGCTGGAGGATAATATAATACAGGTGACGGATGAAAAAACTTGAGAAACTTAATGACTTTCTATTCGCGGTTGTGATAGGAATGTTTCTTGGGTTGTTAATTATGTTGGGAATATTTGGAGGATATTATGGTTGAATCAGATAAGCATGAATTTCTATCCCTGATGACAGGGGTTGCTCAGACATATAATAAGCAGGTAGGTGACATGGCAATCGTCGCCTTCTGGAATATACTAAAGGACTATTCTCTTGATGAGGTACGCAAGGGCATAACCCTCCATGTTAAGACAAGCAAGTGGATGCCACGCCCAGTGGAGTTGCTTGAGTGCATCAAGACTGCTGGCGCTGAAATGCCAGTGGCCGATAGGGCCGCCATTACTTGGCAGTATGTATCTAAAGCTTGCAGGAGTGTCGGCAAATATCGCAGCGTAGACTTCGATGACATCATTGTTAATGCAGTCATCAGAAACATGGGTGGCTGGAGTGAGTTGTGCAGCCGACAAAAGGACACCTTTGAGTCCTTCACCAGAAAAGAATATGAGGAACAGTACGAAAGAATATGTAGGATAGGCGCTCAACGGGGAGAATACGCACATCTTCCCGGTGCGGGCACGGAGGCTGAGAAGCTACTGGCATCCTCTCCAGTAGTTATCAGGACTGGACTACCCCCGCATGAGCGCCTAGCATCACGAGGTATGCTTGAGGAGGCTACCGAGGCGCCTGAGGAAGCCAGAGAAAGATTAGACAGTATGGTGACAGCACTGGCGGGGAGAATGTAATGGACGAATATATTGAAAAGCTAATAGAGATGGTTCAACAGGCAGCCGATGATGAAACCACAACAGCTTGCGTTAGCGTGGTGTTTCTCAGGGAGTTGCTTAATAAAATGATAGAGGAAAGCAAGGGGGCAGTCAGTCCACTTGACGATATGTTTGACATTTAATTGGGGGTGTAACTTGAGGCATTTTGATGGAATGGATTTTGCGTTAATCGGGGTAGAGCAGGGGGAGTTCTCTGTGGCCAATGGCTGCGTGACTACACAGTACGATATGACGCCAGAGAAAATAAAGAAGCTTGAAGAATTTTATGGTACTAAAATATATTTAGGACTAAAAGATTCCAGAAAGGATTCGGTTAGAAGTCCTATTGAAACACGTTTGTATGATAGCTGGCACAAGATTCAGCAGAGGAAAAGAAGATGATAGAGTACATGACTTTTACATTAGGAATTATTTGTTTAGCATTAGCATTTCTTTTTTCAGTGGGGTGTGTCAGTGGCCGGGTGTACTACAATGGGCTGGCACACTATAACCATGAGTTGGGGTGCCATAGTCAATATGAAGATGATACCCCAGAGTGGTGTTATGAGCGGGACTAAGAGTCGCAACAAGGGGCACGGGTTTGAACGTGACATGGTGAAGCTGTGGAGAAAGTACTTCCCTCAGCATCCAATCCGCCGGGGACTGGGCCAGACACGCACAGGCAACGAGGTATGTGATGTCGAGGGCCACCCCCAATTTTGGATAGAGTGCAAGAGGCACAAGCAGGTAGGCATAAGGGCCGCACTTAGGCAGGCTGTACGGGATACAGATTCAAGAATGCCTCTGGCCATATGTAAGGACGATAGGCGGGAGGCCATTATTGTTATGAGACTTAATGATTTTATGGAGGTAATTTATGAGAAGCAAGCGCAAGAAATATCCGAGAGTGAGAAGACTAACGAGGGCGGAGAGGGGTGACGTCGAGTTGCTTAAAAGAAAAATTATGGAAGAGATGGGTGAACGCCCGTGTGTCAGTGATAATTGGTGGGATAGGGTTAGGGGTAATCTTATTGACATGTCACTCCATCATGAGCCAGTGGTATTCAACCAGATATGGCAAACTGTAGACTTATGGTTTTTATCCGATGGTAGATTATAAAGAAGATAAATCCAGAGACTTTTACAGGCAGCTTTTGGATACGAATATGATTATTGATATGGGCTGGGCCTCCTTTCAGATAACCCTAAAGGATAACCTTGTCGATGATGATGGGGACAAGTGTTATGGTTGGGTTGATTTTAGTGCTAGGGTCATGGGGCTGGAAAGGAATATGCCCGATGCCTTGGCTAGGGAGACATTTTCACACGAGATGTGGCATATCCTTCTGGAGACAGTTGGCTATGGTGATGACTTATTTGATGGTAAAATCATAACGAATAATGAGCATCTCACAGAAGCAATAAATAAAGTTGTAGCTATATTCAAACGATTAAATCCAAGACTATACAGGCTATTGTTTTGGTGTCACTAGGGAAGGACGATGCCGTGCCACTCCATTATGCCCACCGCAGCATCACCTCCAAGTTCTTCCCTAAGTGGCCTAAACTCATCCCCAACGTACTGCCTCACTTGTTCCATTCTCATAAGGGTGCCGGGGCAGGACTTGCCCACATCTTTCGTAGAGTTGTGTAATTCAGTGTGGCCCCACAAGTCTGCCCTATTCATGTGAAGGCATAAAAGAAGACTCAGTTCCCTAACTGCTTTCTTCTGGTATTCGTTTGGGTAGTTATATCTAAAGTCACCACGTACAGCTATGGCTAAACTCTTTACGTTCCACCTTCTGGCGTGGGCTCCGCACTCATCTAGGTGAAGTATCTGCTTGGTGTTATCATAGTCCACCAGAAAGTGGTAAGGATTTTCTCCACCAGTTCTGGACAACCGGGGGTGGGTTTGGAACCAGCGACACATGTGCAGTGCCCAACTGTGTTCCTTGTTTTCTTTACTCTCATCACCGTTGCAGTAGGTACAGTCGCCTTCCCTGCAATCCAACTCTGGCCCTATGCGATGAATGACTACCTTCTCAGGCTTGATGAGTACCTTGTATTTCCCGTCACAGGCTGCTTGGGTGATGTCTTCGACATGCAAGTCAAGCATGCTTATGGTTTTACCAGTTGAATCTGAGTCCACTACTGGCCCCCCATCCCCAGCCGCCTCCATCAAAACTATGCTCTCCAAAGGCGTCAGCGAAGAGGGATATGTTCTTCCGCAGTTTAAAGCTGTGCTGTACACCCGCCCTTGCGGCGTCCTTGTCTGTTGTAATAAATATTGAAGTGCAGCCCGTACCCACTGATAAAGTTCCCGCAGCATCTAGTCCCCCTAAGACTTTTTTTCAACGGCTGTTCCAAGTGCTTTTAATTTAATCATGTCCTTCTTCACGACAGCCCTTGAGGCCGTGTACCCAAGGCTTGCTAGTAAACTACCTACCACACCAACTATACTTAAGGCAAGGGGGTTTTCTACAAAGCCTGCATTCTGTATGGCCTCAATGAGTGCGGCTAGTACGGGGAGTACGATGCTTGCAATCACAGATATTTTAGCCAGCTTAAATTCACTGGTGTTTTTTCCTTCAGACATTTAAACTCCTATCTTCTTTCCACTGGGGGTGATGGTTGTTCGGCACTGCGTCCATCGCCATCGTCTACCGGGGAATCTATCCGTGGTTCAGGGCCGCGACTCATATCAGACGCTGGTGCCGCTGGCGCACTTGGTGCAATCATTCTGGCATCGTTGGCATCTTCTAAGGGGGATACCACAGCCGCTAGAATCTCCCCTATGGTTGCGCTGGCCGACTGCCCGGTTAGTTCCTTACTTATACTCTTGCTCAAATCCCCGTCCCTGAGGAAACCCTCCGCCAGTACGTCCACCTTATCATCCGGTTTCATCGTTAGCGTTAGTTGTCGGATTCTTAATTCTCTTGCCATATTATTCTCCTTGATTAAAATTTAAGATAATGTTTTGATAGTAGTCCATGAGGTTCCATCGTGTTTAAAAAATACGACTGCGCCAGTCTCACAGTTGAAGTCCACGGCATACATGTCCCCACCAGCAGGCTGGTTGCCCTTAAAATAAAGTTTAAACTTTCCGTTGGTGCTGGCATGTGGCGAGGCAGTCCAAGATGGGCATGGTGCATCGCCTATCCCTGTTACGGCAGTGGCATCAGCGGCATGTGTGTTATGGAACTTGACTCTGTTGGAATATGACGAAGTGCCGTGAGGCCCTCCAAGGTTAATCGGGCACTGCTGTGTGCCATCGGGGCTGAGTCCAAAATAAAATGGCCTGCTAAAGTGCGAGGAATAAAAATATGTTCCGCCGGGGGCTGTCCCGGCCGAGTTGGCACCAGCCCCGCTTATGTATGTGGTGTAGCTGGGGTGTGTGTTGGGCTCCGCCTTAAATACAAAACTCCAATCCCCTGATGCACTGCCCCAATCTGGATAGTTTCTGTTTTGGAATCTAGCCATCTCCTTTATTGCAGGATAATTAGTGGCGGCCTCTTGTTGGCTAGTATAGACGCCTAGCGACATGTTTGCCGTGCCACGCCCATCACCATTTCGTTCCAGTTCACCGATGCTGAAGAATGCGTCTAGGTTAAGTTCGTCTAGATTTCTACTTAGCCTCAGAGGGTAGCAGTAATCCCCTGCTGGGGAGGTGTATGCCATGTACCACCTGCGTATCTCGTCAGAACTATCAAGCCCATAGCCGCCAGTGTACCATGCCTCATAATCGTTGTTGGAGTTTCGCAGCTTGTACCCACCATAGCCATCGCCCCTGTGTGTTATAAAGCCCCTAGTATGGGTTATTGCATCCCTGTTTATGATGGCACTGGTTACATTGTTATAGGCAAATTCAGTTTGCCCACTTATGTGTGCTGGATAGCCACCTGCGGCCGGGTGATTTGGCCCATAGCCCGTCAGCGCATCATGGGCCTCTATCACGACTGAGCCCGTCCCATGATGCTGTAGGCGGGATGTTGCATTTGCACCCGTTGAAGAGCGAAGAAGCCTAGTTCCGTAGTCGAGATGTACATCGTCACCCACCAATTCCAGATATGCATACCCAGCAGTCCCGGCCTGCCTGTCGCTCCCTATCCTCATCATTGCCGTGCCGTTGCCTATACCGTAGCCAGTAAAAAAGTAATTGCTGGCTGTTGTATTTGTAGGGTGTGAGTGGAATGTGGTGTATCTGTCTTCCCCAGTCATCGTCAAGGCTAGATTGTTGTCATCGCCACCGGCCTCATTAGTCCTTACGCCGAGATATATGCCTCCCTTAGAGTTCCCGGAGCCGTACTTGGTGCGAATGAATATATCCCCAGAACTTGTCCCGGCGACATGGGCGTCACCTATGTGCTGGAAATACATATGCCCGGTGCCCTGTTGTTCGGCAACAAATATTCCATCCGGGCCCCCAGCCCTGTGTAATTGGGTATTATAGGTGTAGCTTGCGGCACCGCTGTCTTCTGTCCTGAACAAAATGGTTGTATCGCCAGTGCCAGCCCTTTCCTCACCAAGTCTCAGGGTGTGATTGCTGGTGGTAATATTATGCCCAGTGTATAAGTCGCCGCCTATTTTTGTGAATCCGCTGGAGTTGGTTTGGAAACAAAGAGTGTCATATACTCCATCGTCATAGTAGAATGGTGCGGTACCCCCACCACTCACCACAGCGAATGAATCGTTACCCTCATTATTCCTTATACCTACAACCATGTGTCCCGCAGCGGGACTCTCTAGTAACCCTCCAAACTGTGAGCCAGTCACGAGGGGGTATATCTCGCTGCCCGGTTCGCCGGGTTGGTTGTTGTAGCCACCAAGATTAACCTCGCATAAAAAGTGTCCACCGGATGCGTCTGCATCATCATAATTCTTTACGGTTAGCATCCCGTGATAGTCTGAATTGACGTAGGTTGTGGTTATCCCGGTGTATGCCCCAGTGACATTGGGGAACCCACCAACGTGTACGCTGCCCTCTACAATCAGAGAATTTGTGGGGGCCAGTAGCTGGTTAATCCCTTCCCCGATGATTGCGTTGCCATCGACAGCGAATGTAGATGCCGCTACCTCTGTCAAGTTCTCACCAACACGCATACCCTCGCTATGAATAACGGCCTTGTGTTGGAATCCATTAACGTTATCATACTGGCCGAGGAAAAGTCTGCATGGCTTCTCCCCCTCCATACCAACGGACGCTATTCTTGTCCATGCACGGGTGTTTTCGGTGGCCGCCGTAGCAGGTTCACTTGGCGTGTTCACTGCATGAAACATAAGCCCGGATTCACCGAAGCCAGAGAAGTTCGTACGCAGATATATATTTGGCGTATTGTCATAGGTGTTATCATTATCGGCAAGTATATCGAGTGCCGTGGATGGAGTCCATATTGCGTCTGTGTTTATTCCTACTTGGGGGCCACTTGTTGCTGATGTGACTGTTGACTCCACTGTAACTAAGTCGGCACCGGGGTGCAGGTTAAGGTTGTACCTTGAGTTGGCACCTATCTGTACTCTTCGGCTTGCACTGTTTGTGGTTATCTTATAGCCTATATCATCGAGTGTATGCTGCGCCGTGTAGCCGCTGGTAAAATTCCCGTCTATCGGGTCAACCCCAAAAGTCCATCCTCCGCCGTGTGTTCCTGCGGTGTGCGTGTGTTGCTGGCTGATTGAAAACCCAAAGGGTAGCTGGTCAACGATGTTATTCTTTGAAAAGAAGTATGCCCTATTGGAGTTTGTCCCGCGATATATGTCCATATAGGCGTTGACTGTACCATCTATGGTATCACCTATTCTGAATATTCTTTGTGTTCCGGGGGCATGGTACCAGCTACTCAATTCAGTATAGGTATCTACATCATCGGCAAATAGGATGGATGATGTCTTGAGGTTCTCGCTGTTTATGGTTATGCCTCTGTCGCCAGCATCCCCGAAGTCACCAACCTGTAGCTGTACGTCCGTCCTTGGAACACCAGAGTTATTAGTCATGATGGCGTTGTTGACGCTGTTAACCAGAAGCTTGGATTCCATGAATGAATTTTCATCAGCACCACTGCCAGATAATTGCAGTGTGGTGCTTGCTGAATTGTCGAGTAGTTTAACTATACCGTATTGCCCTGCAGTATCTTCCATAGTCATAAATGGCACGGAGCTATCATTTCTCTCGATGGCTGCGACTACGCCGGGGGCGTCACCCTTCACATTCAGTGGACTAGGCCGCAATTCTGAACCAATGCTTACATTAGAGGCATTTTCTATTGCCTTATCCCCTGCGTCCCAGTCAGCGGAGAGAGGGACTGTCCCATCGTGTCGAATATAATCCGGGTTACTGACTATAGCAGAACCGCCCACATTAACCGTGGCTATCCGTAGAGTCTCCTTTTTAACGGATAGCTTAAGGGTGTTATTCCCGCTTCGTAATTTGAATGTTGGCATTATGCCACCTCGTCGTGTACTTTAACCTTGATTCCAGTGAATGTAAATATGTGTCCGAGGGCGTCCGTAACCTCAACCTCTGCGGGGAATTTCCCTGCCTCCGTAAAAATAGGGCTACCACTGCCGGGGGAGGTTTCAGGGAATGCGGAAGCCTTCCCGTTGGCAGCATCTGTTATTGAGAGCGTCAGGCTTACTGGGCCTGCTGTAAGTTGCACCTTAAATTTGATGGTATAGCCGGATATATCCGTGTCTTCCAACTCTATGTCTATGGCTGGTGCCGTATCATTTTTAACGTATTCAATCTGCATGGCCACCTCTTAGTAAGTGTTCAAGAATGCTTTTAACATCCTCTCTTATTTCCTGCTGCCTTGTGTCTATCTTTGTCAGCTTTGATTCTGCCTCTCTGTGTCTCTCTTTTATTTTCTCGTGTATCGCGCTGGCCTCTGTCTTCGTTATAAAATTATAGGAAGCACTGCACGGTGCCATCAGCCCGGACAGGGTTACTGACGCCAAGACTACCGCTATTATCTTCCCCGTATTTCCTATCCATTCCATTATTCACTCATTAACATATATCTTACGGTTAGTGACTGGTGGGGGTTCCAAGACGAATCCCAGACAAGCCTGCCGTATTTGGAGTTTATTGGTATTTGTATATTAACATATCTTTGAGTCCAAGGTGCCCTTATGCGCCATCTCTTATAGTCTACCTGCGATGTAGCACCGGGGCCATCTGAAACCCAGTACCTCCGCCACCATACTTTTCCGGGGTTCCACTGTTCTTCATAATAAAATTCAACGTATGCGCCTATCGGTGGATTCTGTAGCAGCGCCGGGAGTGTTATCCAAACCCCAAGAGTAGAGAAACCAAGTGTCTTTATGGCCTTACCATAGGTAGTAAAAGTGGTGATTGGTATGGCTAATTCACCTGTGTCGAGAAATTCATGTCTGGCTATATGTTGTCCCATGCTATCTCCCCAGCACTCTCTGGGCTTCGCTTCTAGCCCTCTCATCCGTGGACATCTTGGCCACGCCTGAAATCTTTGTCTCCGGCTCCTCTTCCCCGCCAGCCTGTGCTGCGAGTATGCCCTGCAATGAGTTTATATAATTGGGTGACATTGTTATATCGAATGGTGCGCCGAATAGCACAGACAGCTTAACCCTGCTTTTGTAGTCAAGTTCGTCTTCCATACCTATGATGGAGGACAGCAGCCTAGAAACATATTCCCCATACAGGTTTGGATATACCTCCTTCACGGCATTAACCGCATCCCTTGTGACATCACCGCTTTCCAAGTCTTCCAGTATGGAGAAGGGATTATTTATAGCGTGGTATGCCCTAGCAAATTTTTCCATGTCACGCCTACTCACATTCATTCTTCCTGTATTGTAGGCACCCTGAACCATATCTGGCTGCTTGGGGATGCGTCTTGATATGGAGTCTATTGCGCGTGTTATGGAGTTAATGGTTGACGTATGTAGTCCGGGATGACTATCACTTACATCCTCCGTAATCCCCCCAGCAACGGTATTCGCCAATATGCTGGAGTGTGCGTCCTGTATTTCAGATACTCTGTTGTGATAATTTTCTTCAAGGCTTCCACCATCGTCCCACTTGCCCGTAGTCATGGATGGAGAGAGTTTCTCTCTGTGGGACAGGGCGACAATGGGGGCCGGAGTCTTTCTTGCCCAGTTTTCGGCAAAGCGTTCAATAGCATCATCCTTCTCCAAGAGGGCCTTCCGCCACCTCTCAGTATTAAAGATGCCATAAGCGCCCTTCCCTTGGAGTACGCTATAGATGTGCTGTCCCTTGTATGTTCCGACTGACTTCTTCAGCAGCGCCGAGCCCACACCACCGACAACCATAGCAGGCATGGCCCCAGCGCCAACTAAAGAAGCACCCGCCATACCGAGGCTACCAGATATGGCATCGAAGAGACTTATTCCGAGCCCGCCCTTTCCCTCTGCGGCCTCTACAGCCTCTACCACTGTGGCCCATATCGAGTAGTTTTTGTTTTCTGCCCTTAGCTCACCCACCAGTTTAGATAATTTATCATCGCCAAAGTCATCAAGCTTTTTCATCATCTCAAAAAGTATGCCCGTGCCCTCCCCAGCCATGCTGCTGCTTCCGCCGACACTACCATATATACTTCTTATGTTGTAGCCCGCTGCCTTCTGCTCACTGTCTCCGAACTCTTTTATAACCTTATCCCAACTCTTCCTGAACTCCCATACTTCATCCAAGGCCAGTACTAAATCATGTCCCATTTTCTTTTGCGCGTATTCAGCGGCAACAAGACGGGCCTCTAATTCGACTGTCATTCGTGGCGTGAACCCTTCAGGGCCTGCTTCTCCGTATGGGGTTTCTATATCTCTAGAGCCACTCTTCTTCCATATCATTCTCTTCCCATCGGGGGTTATAGCTGGCGCTTGGCTGGGTACATCAAGGACGTCACTTGCGTGTTCCTCAAACCTTCTGCCAACCTGCTCATATCCGCGCTTCACGGTGCTGCCCTCGCCCACTAGCTTAGGATTGGTATATATGGGGTTTCCCCCATCATTAGTCTTTCCCTTGGAGGCGTCCATAAGCCTCCGCCACAATGTCCTCCTCCTTACCCCGGAGATGAGGGTGTTTGTTGTTGGGCCAGCGCCAAACAACCCCATCTGTCCGGCGGCCATGCCGGGTTCTTGTGCCTCTGCCAAGTTGTCTATGCCTTGGGTTACGGTTTTCGCCCTTACCGTCAGTCCACGCCACAATGCCTTTAGGGAGGCTTCTGTCTTGTCGTGAAAATTCTCCAGACGGACGGCAACCTCAGCCACTGTTTGGGCTCCAAACCATGAGAACTCATCGCTATGTACGCCAAGGCCGGGCTCAACCGTACCTATGCCCTCCTTCTGAAGTGTCTCTATAACCTCATGTACTGTTAAACCCTTTTTTCTTAGCTCCCTAACCGTTGCTGCTCTTTGTCCGGTTATATTCTTGAATAGCTGGTTCTCTGCCCAAGGCCCTATGGCTGCCACTCCCCTCCCCGCTATCCCGGCTGCTTTAGATACCGCCCGAATAGGAATAGGCATAAGAGCGCCCACTATAGTGGATATGCCAACAGTGGATAAAAACTTCTCTGCGGCTAAGTCGGGGTTTTCAGTCATCTCCTTATCTGCTAGTCCGTGGCCTATTCCATAGACAACCGCCTCCTGTGCTGCCTGCCCACCCCAAGATAATGACTTAAGCATGAGGCTTTTTGCGGCGGCCTTTTCTAGTGGGGATGTGAACTTTGGGGAAAACCTGCTCATTACGCTGAGGGCAAATTTGTCTGCTGTCTTCGCGGTTGCGTGGGACACAAGCTTAGGTGCCTGCAAGGGGGCCAGCATCACATTCTTAACAGTCCTAGCTGCCTTCTTTGCACCTAGTAATATTTTCCCTATTCTTGATAGGGAGAGGGCAGCTTGGCCAAGGTTGACCGCTGCGGCGGGCAATGCGGTGGGCCCACCCCAGTTGAGTAGCATCTTTG
>Ga0098052_1001392_pt1 | contig 15077 bp, 15 predicted proteins | sample 15_taG_FD_81591 | JGI IMG/M metagenome (GOLD analysis project Ga0098052, IMG submission 81591) | Marine viral communities from the Subarctic Pacific Ocean - 15_ETSP_OMZ_AT15312 metaG | ecosystem: Environmental > Aquatic > Marine > Oceanic | place: Pacific Ocean | collected 2015-01-18 | reverse complement strand
ATTGTAGCACCGTCTATCTTTCCTACTTCAAGCAACATTCCGGCTTCTTGGCCGAATGCTACCTCTGCTAAATCACCCTTATAGACTGTTGATGGCATCTTTTTTCACCTCATGGAATCAATTCTGCGAATGTTACTACTTCAACTTGGAATGTCATGCGAAACATCTTCTTTGAACGGTCTGAAAGGTCTGTCCGAGTCTTCAAAACCATCCTGTCAAAGTTAGTACCATCTCCCTTTCTTTTTGTGTGAATCACACGTCGCATCTCGTTCTCAAGAGATTGGAGATGCACCCTTGATTTAATTGTTCTCATGTCTACTGTGATATTTATACGGGTTGTGACGAAATCATAAAACAATTCAGGGGCTTCTTCATTGTGTGCAGTCTCATATATCAGAATATAATCATGCTGTTGAAGATTCAATCTCTTACCCCTCTCAGGGCTGACATCTGCTATGTCAATAATCACTGGTTTGATATTGGATGTATTACCTCTATTCCAATTATCCTTAAGAGTGTCAATCATGACATCTGTGGCTTCACTCCAAGTCGCCGTCATAGATTAGACCCCTTGGTTGCCTCTTCTTTCTCTTTATGTTTTATGACTTTCCAATCTATAGGATAGATAAGACCGTCTTTGTACTGTGAATCATATTCATCAAAGAGAGGATTGTTGGTCAACATGACCCTCTCAATTCTTTTTTCTAGTCTCTCTTCATCTGCTTCTGAAGCCTTTTCACCATTACCTTTGAATAACTGACCATTTTCATTTCTTTGAAATCCTAGAGCCTCTGTTTCGATATCAGTCATTTTCATTAGATGGTAATGAGGGTTTTTAGTGTACATTTCTCTCATTTCTTCTTGATGAATCTTATCTTTTTTCATCATCTCTTGCACTTCCATGTGCATTCTTTCAGCCTCAATCTCAAATTCTCTAGGTGGTCTACCCTTACCCTCAAAATTAGTCATTTTTGCAGGTCCAACCGTCAACTCAACACCACCATTTCAACATATTTTGGTAAGGTTCTCTCGATATCAGCCTTGAATAATTGAATCTTGCTGGTCAAATCCACATTCTGAGTCCCTTCAGGAATCAAAACGCTTCGGTCATCACTCATCAATAAATCAATGACCACCATCTTGGTGCAAATATCCTCTATAGCCTTCTCGATATATCTCTCTCCATAGATATAGGCTACTTTGATAGCATTCCATTCAAAGAATGGGTATGAATTATTGAAATAGATAACACCCATTTCATGGTCAAACCACCAATCTTTGAGTCTACCGCTATCTCCGCTACCACTCCCACCTTGTAAATCAACTTGGAGTGTTGTTTGAGATATAGTTACTCCTGAACTAGCAATAGTACCCAAGGGTGTACCATTCACATTAACACAACCAGTCAATGTAGTAGCGGTTTTTCCAGTATAACTCATTACTGCTTCACCAACCTGTACTACACCAGCATCAAGGAAACCACTAGCGTCTGCTACAGTAGCAGTAGTGCTTGCTACTGATACACTAGTAGTAGATGCACCCCCTCCTTGGTCAAATGTGATATTTGTGGTATCACTAGTAGCAATAGAGCATGTCTCTCCTGCTTTCACTGGCCTCATGCTGGTTAATTTGATAACTCCTGTACCATAATCAGCATTAGCCGTTGCTAGAAACTCATTATGAACTGCTACATCTGAAGTAGAACCCTCTAATGTAAAGGCTGGAGAAAATTCTACTGCTGTTTTACCCACTCTATCTTCTTTATTGATGAGGTCGGCTAGATTTTGAGCCGCAGTTGTAGTATCAAAATCGGCCCTCCATTCTCCAGTACCAGTACCTACGGTCAAAGTACCAACTTTACCATTACCCGGTGAAAGATAAATTGACTCTCCGCTTAAAGCGGCAATATCAACAAAGGCTAATCTAATCTCAGCAGCCGCAATTTCTCTATAATCAGCACCTTGCCACAATTCTAATCTTAGAATCTGTTGAACATTTCTGAATAAAAGAGGGGCTGTACCCACATAATCAGTATAATATCTACGTCTGTATGGTTTGTAAGTATCGAAATTGATATACTCAGCAGAAACTAGATACGGCCTCCAAGCATTTCTAGTTAGATTATCTATCTTATCTTGCATCCTTAGAATGATAGCCTCAACCTTATCCTTGGTCACTCCCCTAGTTTTTCCATTGGCGAATGATGCTTCATTCTGAATATAAGTATTATCAGCGGTTTCAAAATTAGCATGAGTGATGGTAGTAGCGCTGAAAGTCAAACCTACTCCACTAGCAGTTGATGTGATTGATGTAATGGTTCTAGTCTGTCCTACAGGGTCAGCATCGCTGTAAATAAGAATGCTATCTCCTACTGCAAAGCCATGATTACGGTAATCTCCCCCAGTAACGTATACTACATTAGCACCACTGTCAGCACTGGCCGCTACTGCTTCACCGGGACCGATATCCAATAAGTCAGCCACCTTCTGAGCCGTAGTGTACACCACTGCTGTTGGGTCAAGTGGGCGGGTTTCTGCCTCACCGGGACTGAATATCATTGGCATTCATTATCACCAAGATTTCAGTATACTCCATGCATCACGAAATGCTGTGTTATGAGAAGTCATAATTCTTCTCAAATGTTCTTCTTCAGGGTCTTCATCGTCGTCTTCAGGTAGACCTTCACGCAATTTGCCGCCTTCATCAAACAAATCTTCACCTCTATCTACCTCATCTTCAATATTAGGTGAAGGTACTTCACCCTCATCTTCATCAGGTGCAAACCCTTCATCAATCTCTGCTCTTTCCGCTTCGATATCAGGTTCTGACAATTCAGGGGTCAATTCTTGCCCCTCAAATGGTACAGCCTCTCTATCCACGAACTTGATACCGTAATTATCAGGATTCATCACAGCATCTCTCATCAGATTATCTCTAGAATTGGTAAATTGTTCTCCTTGAACATCCCCTCCCATGTCTCTGAGGGCTGCTGCGGCTTTTCGATTAGCCCATTGCTGCAATTTCATCTCTTTTCCGTCAACTAATATCTTCTGTCGATGTGGCTTTATAGCCTTAATCAAAATCCTGCTCATCTTTTTCACTCCCTGTTTTTCTCATCTCTGAATCCCAAGTTATATTCCATCGGTTTTTCGCAAGCACCGCAGGTTTTTCTCCACATGAAATGAAGAAAACCACAGTGTTTACACCTAGTACCACTACCAATATTGAGGATATCCCCAATTTCAGTGTTTCTATTTCTCTGAGAAGCAGTAGTACCGGCTAGAGGCTTATCAGTATTCAGAACTTTACCAGTCCCTAGAGCCGTATCAGAACGAACCCCTTGTTTTTGCGCTCTAGATATGTCTCCGAAGTCAATTGAACGTACATCGAAACCCATACATATCCCCACACTCATGCACTAGTAGTTATGAAAATATACATATTACCTAAAATCAACACAGGGTCAACTGCTACTACAGTAGAACCTAATGCTCTGATAGATACTTGAATTGATGCTATAGTGGCCGCTAGTTGGGCCTCATTGAATTGCTTAGGGGCATACGGACCATCAATATCAAACTTGTAAGAGTTTGCCATTATTCATCCAACCAATCATCCACGATTTCCAATTGCTAAGAAAGTTCCACCCATAGTAGCCTGAGCCGCTCCGGGTGTATTGACTGTAATAGTAGTACCACTTACAGTAGCAAACTCACCTAGAGTAAATGGTGCTGCATCACTCGCATCAGCCGCACTACCTTCTTCAAGATTTTGTGGAGCCAATGCCGTTGTGGGAGTTACTACTCCCATATCTATTGATGATAATAGTCCACTTAAATCTATTGAAGTGTCTGTTGCGGCGTATGTGCCTGTTACTACCATCTTATTTCCAAATACTGTTGTTCTTTCATCTATCGCTATTGCCATTTTTTTCACTCATCCTCTTCTTTTTCGGGATTCAAAACTTTATCTACCATTTCAAGAGCGGCCTTCTTTGATACATAACCGACCATCTTCACATCATACCCTGATAGCCATGATAGAATATCTTTTCGGCTCCAACCAGCATCAGGGATTCCGTCATTTCCTTCATCTACGGTATCTCCTTCAATTTTCCAATGCTTTGCTGTTAGCCAATTACGCCACTGGTCTAGCCATTCTTGTGTGACTTCTCTAGGTTCACCACGGAAGGCATCACCGGGTCCGTCTACTGCTCCAATGCGGTAGAATGGTCCCAAATATGTGATAGTAGGCATCTAACCCACCATCATGAATACATTACCATAATGTCGCCAGTAATGTCTGATGCTCCACCCTTGATTTGAAGTGTAAGTACTAGTCCTGACCATGATACTGCGAGTCCCATGTTGTTGGTTGCGTGTCCTTCAAAGACAGGAGCGGCGTCGTTTTCTTGTACTGTGACCATGTAAATGCTTGTAATACCACCTGCTAGTGTAATGGTATTAGTGTCTGCACCTGCTGTAAAGTTCAATATAGCCATTTTTGGTGCGGGGTCATATCCGCTTGCTCCGTCTGAGTTCACTGCACTGAAAGTGCCGGGACCTCCACCGGGATAAGATGTGTCTGCTGCTCCGTCAAGCCACTCAGTTGTGTCTTGTGAACCTGCTCTAAGTTCCCATGCTCCTGTTACCGTGGCTGCCAAAGAGCCACCTGCTGCTGTTGCTGTTAATTCCTTCATTCTTCATTCCTCCAAATTCTTCATTTTTTTTTTGTAATCACTTCAAGTCTCGGACTGAGCCTTGACCTCCAAAGAAAGTAGTCCATAGTTCGCCCATTGTGCGATACATTCCCTCTTGTCCGAGTCGATTGATTGCGAATGGGTCGCCAGTTTCAATACCACTCTCAAAGTACTGAGTTGGGATTGCTGTGCTGAAGTAAAGATAGTCAGTATCAAGGAAATACATCCTGCTCAAACTGTCAGTCTGTACATCCTTGGATGGGATGATTGGTACACCATTGTAAGTTGCTACAATGAATCCAGCCTCAAGACCCGGAACACCCTTTACACCGTTGTAGGTTGGGGTGACTCTCTTCTCTTCCATGAACCTCTGTTGGCTCTGTAGAAGTTGCTGTAGTCTCATCAAAGTGTCATAGCCTGTTAGGATAACCTTTGGATTACCACCTCTTGTCCAAATCTTTTGGAACAAAGAGTCTAGATGGTCAAGACTTAGATTCCTGTTAGTTCCCTTACTTCCTGAAGTGCTGATTTCTGCCTCCGCCCATGAGTTTCCACTACGGTCAATTGAGTACATATCTTCATCAGCGGCTTCTCCATATGCAGTACCATCAGCACTGAAATTCATGGTATCAGCAGTAGTACCGCTACTTTCGATTGAACCAACAGTAACACGGTCAAGTGATTCAAAGTCATTTGCTGCTTTAGTAGTAGTATCGGTTGTCAGCATTCTGTTGACATGCTCTGCGTGGTGCTTACCCATCTCTTCCTTCAGAACTTGCCTGATGTCGCCAAGTCCGTCATCCTTGTCAGCAAGGAACATTGCAGTCTCGGACATATCAAAGGTGTGAACGATTGTCTTCGGCTTTGCAGCAATGTGCTGGAAGGTAGGCTTGGTTGTCTCGGGTAGGGTTGCATTCTCAGCAACACCGCCACCAACTGTAAATGATGGGCGAGCGGTGATGACTCTCCATCCACTGCGCTCCCAAGGGCGCTTTGGTAGAATACTGAAAGCGTTGAACTCTTGATTCAACTGGCTCCAAACCTTGCGACCATAGATTGCTTGGTAAGTACCACCAGTAGTACTGAGCATTGGGCTGTCAGCCTTCAGTAGTTCACTACCACTGTAGGAGTACCCCATTGCGTTCCCTGCACCGTAGAAGTATCTCTCCATATCGGTGATTGTCCTGATATAATCTCTTGCCATTCTTCATTCCTCCATATTTTTTCATATTTTTTACTCAGACACCTCTAATGGTGCTGTCTGCGAGTCTGTGTATTTCTTCCCAACTCATGTTTGCCATGTCAGCAGTGGAAGGAACCTCAACGGGGCTTCCGTCTGCCTTAGTGATTGTAGTAGAACCAGTACTGATGTTATCAATACGCTCTCCAAGACCCTCAATGGCCTTCTGAATTTCAGCCAGTGGACCCCTTGCATCGAAATCTGCTTGCTGACTCTTGTTGATTGCTTCCTGAGTTTCCTGAGCGAAACGAGTTGAAAACTGCTTTTCCAAGTTGCCACGGAATTGCTGTTCTTGTGCTGCTGCCTTGTATACTTCATAGGCTGCTTCAATGTCTGCATCGCTTACAACACTTGGAGTGATATAATCTCCCTTTGAGAGAGTGGCTGGTCCCAAAGCACCTGATGGAGTCTTACCTCCACTTGTTGCTAGTGGGATTGCTCCAGTAGAAGGAGAACCATTCTCCTGTCCACGGCCTCTGACCTGACCAGCAAAGTAGTCAGCACCATCAACTGCATCAGGATTGTCAAATCCACCCAACTGAGCCTTTTCAAGAGCATCAAAATGATTGCGAGCGGCTCCAGTGTCCACTCCTGCACTCTTCAATGTGTTCTCCATCCAACTCAGATATTCTGATGTGATTACATCACTGTACTCATTATCAGAGAGTTTCATATCATCCTTATCATCTTTTTTCTCTTCCTTCTTATCTTCTTTATCATCTGCCATAGGCTTGTCTTCCTTATCATCTTTTGAATCTGAGTCTGAATCTTTATCCAACCAAGGAGGCATACTACCTTTCTCCATAGAGTCAAGTCGCCCTTCTAGTCTTTTCAATACATCTTCCATCTGCTTTGCTACACTTTCATCTGTCATACTTGTGTCCTCCTTCAATATACGAAATTGTGCTTCAGGATTTATTCCTTTTTCACATATAGTTACTTCGTGGAGTTCTAATTTTGAGATTTCTTGATAATCTCCATGTTCTCGGTCAGACTTTCTTACTCTCTTGAAAGCCTGTCCACCGATACTGAAACCTCTAAGAGCGCCTTTTCTGATTTCAGAGGCTACTTCTCTAGCCTTTTCTATATCGCTCCTAAGTTTCACAACTACAAACATACCAGTATCATCAACTTCTGACTTCCAAAGTCTTCCATCTTTGTCTGTATAAGAAGGTACTACTGTACCTACTTGAATATTTGAATGAGCCAATTGCACATTTTGGAATCCATCACTCTTCATGAACTTTCCAAAAGCATCATTTAGAGCAGACCTTGTGATGAGGTCGCCTTGCTTGTCTACCAGTTCTACACTAGCATATCCGGCTACAATCAGGTCCTGCCCACTCTTCAACAATGCAAGCCCTTCATCGGGTTTGCGGAGTTGTAGTGCTGCTGCCATTAAAAATCCCTGATGTGATTATCCTATTTATAGTTGCATCAACCGTAAGATATAACTGGTTCACCATTTTCTATATCAAAATCGAAGGACTCCGCCTCATCTGTCTGTAATTTAGCATGTTCTAACTTATGTTTACCCTTCTTATTAGCCAACATGGGTTTTTCAGGGTCTTCGCCGGGTCTTGGGCGCATATCATAGTCAGGTAACGTAGATTCATCTCGCAATTTTGTAGGTCCTCTAGGTGATTCATTAGGTGTACCAAAATCTATACCTAATCCTTTAGGTCCAGTCCAAGTCATTCTTTCTTTAGCAATGGTATCTAAAGCCTTCAAAGCGATTTCTAATGCTTTTACCATCTTAGGTTTCAAAAGTATATTCTTTTCCTTTTGATTCAATATACCAGCAGAATCTTCTTCTATCCTTTCTGCTTCTTCTTCCTCATCACTATCCGAATAAGTCATCTTTGTCAAATGCCCCTCTATCATCAATGATGCAACTGGTGACCAAAATGGCCTCAGACTCTCTGCAAGTTGTATAGGATATTGACTTTTGGATAATTCTCCCATCTGTGCTACAGGATTCAATGTAGACCACCCACTCAAACTAGGACTTGTATAGATTTCATACTCTACAATATCTACATCCTCTAGAAGAATTTTGAGTACTCGACCATCATAATCAATATCATGAGGATGAAGAAGAGGTGGTAAACTCTTGGTGAACAATGATAGAGATTCAGTACTAGCAGGACCCTCCCCATGTCCTTCTCCAGTGATTTCATTCACCTGAACATTGTAGATATCTCTACCTCCCCTAGTTTTTCTTGATACTCCTGAAACTTTACCTTCTACTATATCTCCTTCTTTGAAGGGTTTCTCAACTTTATGAGCAGTACCTACATCCATGTAAGTTCGACCATCTATCTCAATGGCCCTATTACCTAATTCTCCCCCATGATTTATTGGCCCTGCTCCTAATTGGTAAGTGTAAGGTCCCTTACCTCTTACATCTAGAATGATGAAATTCAAATCCTTGTTCTTGCGATAGATAAGCCACTTAGGATGTCTACGTTCTCCTTTCATGTAAGTTGACTTTCCATCTCTCAGAAGCACTTTTCCGTTATCATCATCCAATTCTGATACTGCTGCATCCAATCCTTCTTCATCTGTTACTCTAGTATTGTAGGGTCCGGGTAAGAAGATATTATCATGACTCTCAAACTGACCTCTAAGAACTTTTAATCTTTCATTGGTATTCAAATCAGTGATATCTGAATCATCATAGTTCAGAATATCTATGACATATAATCCATCTTCATGCATTACAGCATCAATGATATACTTCTTATCATTGATTTTTTCTATTGATTCTTTCATGGCTTTCGGCATACCCGCTTTCTTTCCATTCTCATTGAATATCTCTAATTCATCTATAGTAGAGATAATGAGTCTTTTACCATCATACCATTTTGAAACAACCCAACTATCGCTGAATCCTCTAAGATGTTTCATATCATCTAAACTGAATATCCTATGCATTGGTCTGATAGGTGGACTCCAATTCTTATTTTCTCCCTTAGTCAAAAGTATATCAGGATTCAAAAGACTTTGAATATATTCTGACATTTCTCCAGTAGCGATTGTTGTCTCATCACTTGCTGGCATATCTTCATAATCAGTCATTCTCATCTGATATCCCGGTTGAGGTGTGACACCTTCTCTTGCCATAGCAATAGAAACCATATCTGCCCCATGTAATTGTTTCAAAATATCTTCAGATACTGAATGTAATAGTGTTGGGTCCACGTTATCCCCGACCATAGGTTTTCCATTAGTATCAAATTCCATTCCGAATGTAGGTTGAGCGGCTTCTCCCCAATCCATTCTACCTCCATCATACAAATCCATTACATGATATCCTTCAGGATTAGGTGCTGATATCGGTAACCCCTCTGTCCAACCTGCACTAGCAATTGTCTCAATTGGTAAATCTTCTGATTCTTCTCCTAATGAGTCAGGATTCAAAACCAGTAAACTATCCAATAGATTCTGTGTTTTGTGAGTAGGTTTTTTCTTGGCTCCTACAGCCTTACCACTCTCGGGTCTTATTTCACTATGAATCATATTCAATCCATTATCGGCTAGACTTTGAGCATATAATTGCTCATTGAAGTTTCTCTTGATGTGTTTAGGTATAGAATGTATTTCATGTGTTTTCCAATCTGACATATTACTTGCTGCCGCTTGACCTGCTTTTGCTTCATCATGAAGATTGATACCATGAAGACCCTGTATACCATTACCTAGTATGTCATCAGTTTCTCCGTTGGTAAGTAATTCATGCATTGTTAGAACACTCAATGGTGAATTAGTTTCATTAGATTGGTCTATCAATTGTCTGACATGTGTTTTATGTTCAGGTGTAGATTCTAGACCTAGATTATCTAGGACTTCATCCACAGACATACCCCCATCTATGACTTTACCATGTTCCCCTAAGGTATCAACCATATTTTTGTAGAAATTGGTATTGGATTTTTTCTGTTCTTGTTCCTCATAATTTATTGCATAGTTCAATCCCTTTACTCCATGAGCCTCATGAGGTGCAGTAAGTAACCAGCGATTAGCCATTCTCATCAATTGAGCAGAATTATGTAAGAACTTCATCTTATCATTTGGGTCAAAAGCATCAGGTTGTGATTCCTCTATTATTGGTTTGAGTGTCATAGCGGCTTCTGTTATGGATTTCATATCAGCCTTCAATTTTCTTTCAATATTCTTGATTCCTAATTTCCACCAATTATTTTGCTTAGAAGATTTTGGTTGAATAGAACTAGCAGCACCTTGAATTTGAGATAATCGGCCTTTGATATCAGTCATTCTATTTCTCATACCCTCTACTTCTTCCATAGGAATATCAGAAGGTATTTCTCCTGTTTGTAATCCTTGTTCATGCCACTCTTCCCCTTCGGCCTTTTGCCCACCATATTGACCATATCGTTCAGCCAATATCATATCATTTTGAAGTGACTCTAACTCTTCCATCAATCTCAATTCTTCTTCCATAGGGGGTCGATAAGTTCCTAATTTCAAATTCTCTTTGATACCATGTGCTAAATCTTCTAAAGAGTCTTCCCCCCTACCTTTCATGTAACTTCTCAATATTTCTTGGTCATTATTATTGAAATCAGTAAAATCATGACTATGTAAGAATTTAGCAATACCTACTGGATTATCATTACCAATATATTTTGCTATTAGATTGATGACATTTCTTTCATTCGCTTCTACTGGACTGGTTATGAACTCATCCCCAACACCAATTCCAGTTTTCTTTGTAGGACTCCAACCTATGAAATCAAGATAATCCTGCAATGAATCCATAGTACTGATGTTATCTGAATTGATATCATTCAAACCTAATACTGCTTTTTGTTGTGGGTTTTCAAAAGAATGTTTTCTTCCTAATGTGGTTGCTAAGATATGAGATATCACCGCTTGATGTCTCAATGCATTATCTGATATCTCTTCACCATAAGGTTGTAGATTTGCTCTAAATGGAGTATCACTCATCGGAGGACCCGATAAATGAAATTCTTCATTCTTTCCATGAAGTGAATTTTTTAATTCTTTTTCAGACATCGTTAATCCATGATTAGAATATTTGCCTGATAAACTACTCATATGTTCAGTAAAATTATGTTTATCACTTGGGCTACCTCTAGATATTAAATTACCATCAGAATCATGTCTTATTGCGTGAGAATCATAAGGATGTAAAGCATACTGTATAGGAAGGGGTCTTGGAGTCAAATCTTTTTTCTTTACACCCTTACCTTCAATATTTGTTTCATATATGTCACTATCTACATGCATAGGGGCTATATGTCCATAGAACATATTGTTTTCATTATTCATGACCAAAGCACCTTCTCTACCCGGTTCCCAACTAGGTGATGATTGTTGTCCACTTCCTTGTTCAAGATGCCCTAATGGTGAATATTCATCATCCCCTGAAAGTAATGCATGTATAAATTCCCTATAAGTGTTAGAAGCCCTACCTAAACCTCCCTTATTCATGAAGGGTTGCCACCAATAAGAACCAGCCCCTTTAGTGAAATCTCCACTACTATCTTTTGTCCAATAATCCTCTTCTGCATCTTCAGGTCTAGGTCCAAAGGCTGCTCTATTATACTGATGTGCTTGCCTTATTTTCTTATGCAATTTATTGATACCTGTATGGTGATTTCCTTTACCTATTGCATCTTTGATATCCTCAAGTGGGATAATAGGTTCCTCTAATTTTCCATAAAGAGGATGAACGGGTAAATGCTCCAAAGTCTTAGGATGATAACCTGCCAAAAAATACAAATCTTCTTCAGACAAAAGTGTTCTATCAGGATTTATCTTACCCTTTTTAGAAAAATGCTTTCTTTCTGCTTTCTTTGCATCATTCCAATCCATATTATCAGGTACACCAGCCCCCTTCAGATGTAAATTCATTCTTGGAAGATTCTCAATAACATGCTCTAATTCTTCTTCTTCACTGAATTTAGGATGTAATTGATTGATTTGTTCTAGGATAGTATCTACTATAGAAGAACCATCTTGATATTTAGGCTCTCTAGCAGCATGAGATAATCCTAGTTGGGTAAATCTATTCTCTCCGGTAGTATAATCTTTCTCATTTGATTCTTTTCTAGTATGCATGTTAGGCCCATGCATATTTTGAAGTCTTGAGAACCAATTCATTTCAGGCATTGACCTTCTTGCAAAATCAGAAGCAAATCTTCCTATAGGTATTGTAGTTCCGTCAGGTAATTCTACTCTTTGTTTTTCTATTGTGTCACTACCCTTATCAAATAAATGATTTAATACCGCTGTTCTTTCTTGAGGATTCAGCCATTCAAGACCATGTGTATAATCAAACCAACCTAATCCAGTTCCATGTTCATTTCCATCATCATCATAAATCATATCATCTTTAACCCAATCAGAGGCTCGATTGTTGAAATGTTTCTTTTTCAGTTCATAATCTAATTCATCACCCTTGATTCCTCTAGATAATAAATCAATTTCTTCATGTGCATTATCTCTTAACCATCTATCGAAATCTCTTTGATATAATGCTTCATTGGTTCCATCCATTGCTTTATTCATTTTTAATGGACCTCCGTAATGGAATTTACCATATTTGGATGTTTCATCATAATGAGATTTGTAACCCATTACAACTGGATTTTTCTCCTTTTTATGATGTTCATGAAATTGTAAGTCCTTATCATGTCTATGTTGGGACCTAGATTTCAAACCTGCTTTTTCAGGAAGGTAGAAATCCTCTAGCATTTGAACAAATGTTGGCTTTCCAGTGACAGAATTTCTTTCTAATAGGGGATGTATAGATTCATGAAATGGGTGCATATCAGAATAAGCAGATGAGAACTCATTTACAGCATGAGGCCAAGCGGCCCTTCTCAAACCTCTTTCTTTCAATGTACCTAATCTATCCTTCCAAGGATGGTTGGTTGGTTCACTGATAGAACTACCCGCTTTCATACCATATAGCAATCTAGCAGTAAGACTTGCCCCTTTTTTACCTATTTCTTCAGGAGTGATTTGTGTTTCTTCTGTATCTTCTATTTCTTTAAGCAGCATCAAATTATCAGCAGCCCCTTTACAGATAATGGTTAAACCATCTGTAGGCTTTCTCTCTAAAGTTGAATATGAAATAAGATATTCAGCAGCAGTTCTATCAATATCAAAACCATCATTAAGGGATTTGATAAAATCTGCTCTGCGATAATAGAAGAGAGTTTCAGAATCAGGCTCCATGAATATCACCGCTTACTCAAGCGGTCTATATTCAGGACAGGCATTCAAATCCATACCTTGATTCAATCGGCAACCCTCACGAGTAGTTCCCCCGCAGCGACCACAGATTTGGGGGGCATGTCCCATTTCAGCGGCTTCTCGCCGCTCGGCTAAAGGGTTTGCTTTAGTCAAGTCTAGAGGTTTAGCCTCTCCAACCGCATCTTCTCTTTCAACACCGCCGCCTTCATGTGGATTCATTTTTTGGCCGAGTTTTTCCATAGAGACATCTTTCTTTTCCTTTTTCTTGGCTTTAGGAGCATCTTCAGTTTCTAGAGTAGCACCATTAGTAGTGTAGTAAGCATTTCTTGTTTGTCCACCAGTTTCTGAAACGAAATGGGGAGAAGATTCCTTACTAGGTTCAGGTTTGAAACCGGGTTGAGCCTTCTCTATTTTTTCTTCAAGAATCTTAGCCCGTTCTAACATCTTCAACATATCATAACTTACTTCAGATGGTATAGGTTTCATATTATCACTCCTTTACAGCGCTTGCCATTTCATGTATATCTTCCCAACTCAAAGCATGAAACTCTTCATTTGTTTGTGGGATTGCTGATTGTTGTACTTCTCCACCCTTGAGTAATATTTCATTTTCCCCTCTAAAGGGGTCTTGAAGAATATCTTCTGAAAAAGGAGTGCTAGTTTTAACAAATCCTGCTTTCTTGAATACTACTTCAGGTTTATTCAAGATAGCCTTCAATTGTTTATTCTCTGCCTTTAGAATCTGAAGGTCTTCATCCATATTTTCCATCTTAGAGATGAGAGCGCCCATTAAACGCTCTGTAGTAGACGGTTCTTCAGATGGCAATAAATCACCCTTGACGACCTAGAGTTCCACTATGGGGTCTGAATGCTTTGTTATGTCTACCACTAGAAATGAATCCCGGTAGTGGTTGACCGCTGATTACTCCTGCTGGAGAAACATCAGCATTCTGATACTTTCTGATTGCAGCATTACCAGCATACTCAACTGGTGTTTCACCGATTTCTTCTTGTTTTACAATGGCTGCTGAAATATCTTCTGAAAGATAATCAGCACACTTCTGTATCTCAGAAAGATGAACACTTGCTTCATTGGTATTACCATCGGCTAATGCTTTTTGAAAAGCCTCAGTATGTTGCGTCAATTTTCTTGCGATTGGGTCCATTTTTTGTAAATCCATATTCAACCCTACCCATCCCAATAAGCCTTTACTTAAGAGAGTTTAGGCCCCTCTTGGCCTTCTCGCTGCTAATAGCGCATTTGAATTTGCTTCCCCTCTAGTCGGTGGCATACCTCTTTGTTGTACACTACTTACGGGAGAACCGGACCCCATGCTAGTAGTATTTTGAGGTCTGACTGGTCCTCTATTTCTTAGTCCCATACCCTCACCTCCGGGCTGAGAAGGAGGCATCATTGGGGGTTGAGCCATACCCGGAGCAGCCCTACCTGCTGCTGGTGGTAACATTGGAGGCATACCGGGTGGCATTCTACCCTGACCCATTGGCATTCTACCCTGACCCATTGGCATTCCACCTTGACCCATCATGGGTGGCATACCTCCCATCGGCATACCTCCCGGTGGCATACCCGGTGGCATACCTCCCGGTGACATACCTCCCGGTGGAGCAGGTTGACCTTGTTGGGGTTGAGGCTCAGGTTGTTTGTAGACGAATCTGATATCTCTATCTCCCTCTTCAAGCAATTCGGGCTTATATCCTAATTGAACCATTCTTTGAGCCAAGTCTACTTCCAATTGGTCCCTCTTCAGTCTTGTGATTTCATCTTCTTCCTCATTTGGATAAAGTGTCAATTTCCAATCGTTAATATCCATTTCCTTGAGAAGTTTAGGAAATATTACTTCTGTGAATACCTTTTGTCCGAACTCAACT
>Ga0098052_1001388_pt1 | contig 15091 bp, 22 predicted proteins | sample 15_taG_FD_81591 | JGI IMG/M metagenome (GOLD analysis project Ga0098052, IMG submission 81591) | Marine viral communities from the Subarctic Pacific Ocean - 15_ETSP_OMZ_AT15312 metaG | ecosystem: Environmental > Aquatic > Marine > Oceanic | place: Pacific Ocean | collected 2015-01-18 | reverse complement strand
GCGGCTACTTACCGTTGAGCAGCGTAACCTACTTGACAAGCTCGGTAGGCAGAGGGTTGGGGAGATGGCTGACTTTGCCGAAAAGAATGGCATCCCGAAAGAGTTCGTCCCCCCTGTGAAAGCCATTCGTGAAAAGGTTGATGCGCTGTCTGAGAAGCTCCGCAAGGTGCTGGTAGAGGAAGAGGGCCTCCTTGGCGACAAGAAGTTCGAGGCTAGGTACGGTAAGGATGTCTTGGATTTCATGATGGCTAACGATGGGATCTACCTTACCCGGACCTTTGCTGTCTTTAGTGATCCGAAACAACGGGAACGTGTCGGCGATATGACATGGACGACCCCCGAAGGTAAAGAGGTGAACCTTCGAGAGGAGTTTGGGAGAGAGCTACGCAAGGTAGACGTCAGGCGACGACGAGCTGCTAGGACTCGTGAGATCATGAAAGACAAGGCGTTCAAGGCAGAGTCCAAGGACGCATGGGATGTGAAGGTCCGGGCCAAGAAAGAAGAGCTTCAGGCTGAGGGCCTGAAGGGCAAGGGGCTCACTGCGGCGAAGAAGGTGTGGATGGACGTCCAGAAAGAGATCTTCGATTCGGAAAGGAGAGAGGTGGCCGCAGCCCAAGCCCAGCAGGAAGTCAGTCCTCTCAGCGACGAAGAGCTAGAGGGTGAGATTGATGCACTGCTGTCTCCCACCCGTGTCAAGTCAAAGATCGTCCGCACGTCTATGGGACGTGCGGACATGAACGTGTTCTATGCCCGCAAGCTGAACAACGAATACTTCCACCAGTTGCTACGGGAGATCTACGGGGAGTACCGCTCGCTGGATATCAATGCCTTGCATACAGTGGAACGACTCTCTGCCCTACAAGCACAGGTCGAGGCCCAGAAGATGCTTTACGACTGGGCTGTGAAGGGCGACATGGTAGCGGATACCAAGCGGGGGTCAGCACCGGACGCGACAAGGCTACCCAAGGACAACCCCGAGTTTGGGCCTTTCCGTGGGAAGTGGGTAACGAAAGATTTAAAACTTGCTCTTATCGACTATTACGGCAGCGCCCAGCAGCGAGCAGATGAGGACGCCTTTCAGCGGGTCATCTCGCTGGGATTCTTTAAGCTGTATGGCAAAGGGATGGGTTACGCTCGGGCTTCCAAGACGATACTCGCCCCCACGGTGCAGATACGCAACTGGATTGCAAACCTTTCCATCGCAGCAGTACACGGTCACATACCGTGGAACAAGACGGTCGGTGCTGCCTTCCGTGATGCGTGGTCTGTGACCGCAGCCGCTCACACGGGCTTCAGGGAAAGCGAGCGAGGGATCATCGACAGGCATGGTGAAGCGATTGGCCCCAACCATGTGAGCGATCTAGTCAAGGAGTTGACTCGCAGGGGGGTTATCTTCGATAGCCCCATCGAGGCTATCGAAGATATGATCAAATCGGCGTGGGACGCCCCTGTGATGGAGATCGCCTCTGGTGGTCCTGCTCCGGTTGACGGCTCCAAGATAGATGCAGTAAAGAACGCTGCCAAGGCCGGGTACAGTGTTGCCAAGGTACTCGGCAAGAAGACGTGGAACGCCGCCGCTGCTACCTATCGTGCAGGCGATGATTTCTGGAAGGTTCTCGGTTGGCTACAGGAGGTCAAGCTCCTTGAAGAGGCCTACCCTACCGTGGAATCTATCAAGAACATCCCCATCGTCAAGAAGGGCTACTGGGTGGGCAAGAAGGCCTCCCAGCAGGTCTTCGATGGGAACTCTGCGGCAGACCGAATTGAGTGGCTCAAGCAGGAAGCAGCGTTACGAATTCGCGATATCTACCCGACATTCAGCAATGCGTCTGAGTGGGTCCGGGCCGTGAGATGGTTCCCTCTTACCGGGACGTTCCCAACGTACTTCCACGAGCTGGCGAGAACACAGTACATCGAATTCGTACGGATGCAGCTTCGTGACCATGCAAGTGGAAATTCTGTCCTCAGAAGGCGTGCTTACTGGAAGCTGGCTGGCTGGGCTTCGTCACACGCATTTGGTGGTCTGATAATGCAGACACTGTTTAGCCTGCTTTACAAGATGCTCGGCTGGGAGTCGCTCGATAGCGACGAGATGGAGTTGCTGCGTGAGATCAATGCTCCGTGGTCAAAGCACTCGAAGACAGCCGCTGCCAAGGACGGCAAGGGAACAGTTCACGACATCGACTTGAGCTACTTTAATCCGTACCTTCGTTTCCATGACGCAGCCCATGCTCTGTGGACAGAGCATGGTCTATCAGCGAAGTTGCTGAGCGCCCTCCACGAGCTGACTGGCGAACTGTGGTCCGGGGACATGGTGGCCGTACGCGCTATGGAGGCTTATCAGGGACGAACGGCTCACGGCGGTATGATGTTTGAGGAGTCCGATCCGCTTATCAGGAAAACGATTCGCCGGGCGATGCACTTTGGCGGTGTGGTTGAACCCGGTGGCGTAACCACAGGTCGCCGTATACTCATGAGCCTTGGCGGTAAGCCCTCGGTTACGGGGCGGGAGTACGACTGGAAGCAAGAGGTCATTTCGTCGATCACTGGTATGCGTATCTCGAAGCATGATCTGGAGAAATCCTTGGGGTACAAGATCTCGGAGTTTGATCGTGGGCTACGTGGCAGCCGAAGGAAGTTAGAGAAGTACGGCATTAGCGATTATGATCCTTCGTTCATCTTCTACATGATGGACCCGGAGGGTTCTGTCTCCCAGATGAAGCGAGAAATGGGCAAGGCCGAGAAGGTCCGAAAAAGGCTCTTTTCTGACGCCCATAACGCCATTGAGGCAGCTATTCGTCTGGGCATGGATGAAAGAGATGTAAAGAAGCTCCTCAGCCGCTATAATGTTAAGGCTGAAGTGCGATCGGCTCTAATGCGAAAGGACTACATACCCTACTGGCCTTCGCCGGAAACTCGAAAAAAGATGCGTCAATCTGGGTATGATTACAGCCGCAAGATGGAGCTTTTACGTGAACACCACACCGAGGAACGGGAAATCGAGAGTCGTCGCCGGGCTTCAGGAAAGCCCCTCTTACATTCTTTCCCCGCGAAGGAGGAATAATGGGTAGATTTCGGACAATCATAGCCTTGGTGGCTCTGTGCCTAGTCCCCACCGGGGTACAGGCACAGAGCTACACAATCGCCAAAACGGCGGCAGAGGCCAAAGTCCAGCTCTGGAACTGGTCTCCCAGAGCCGAGCATCAGGCAGCAGCCGTCAGAATCCGCTGTGGGGCCTCTGGAGGCTCTGGGGTGTGCGTGTGGAGCGATGGGGACACGGTAGTCATCCTGACCGCCCAACACGTTGTAGACCCCCCTGTGGCCGCCAGAATCTACTGGCAGGACGGGAAGACTGCGGAGGCTAGGGTGATCGGCGTCGATAAGGCCAATGATGTGGCTGTTTTGCAAGCTAGTTTCAAGGGTGAGGTAACGACCATACCTATCGCCTCCAAGTCGCCCCCGGAAGGGGCGACCTTGGAGATACTGGGGTTTGGCGGCCCCCAGACCAAGCTACGGAGGTTTCTGGGGAAGGTGATCCAGACGGGCAACCGGGTGGAATCACAGGCATACCTGCTATCAGGTGATAGCGGTGCTGCCATGGTGTATCGTGGGGCTGTTGTTGGAATCATCAGCGGTGGCCCGTATCTATCCGAAGGAGTAGTCGATGCGAGGGGGCAACGATGGCCATTAGTACACCCGGCGGGTGGAAGTGGCTGTCGACCAATCGCAGCGCTGGTAGGGCGTTGCGCTCCCTTTCGTCTTCCAAGCGCCTCCTCACCAAAAAACGCATACCCAGATGAGGCTAATCCTTTTACTCGACCTGCTGGCGACACTATTGATTATGATAAACTTGCAGAAGCGGTTGTCAAAAAGCTCGCACAGGATGATCGTTTCAGAGGACCTGCTGGAAAAGACGGAACCAGCGGAAAAGACGGAGCCAGTGGAAAAGATGGAACAGGATTAGAACTTGATCTTGACCAGCTTGCTAAAGAGATAGATAAACGACTCCCGCCACTCACGATCCAGATAGTGGATCGTGAAGGCAATATACTCTCTACTGCGTCACGTAGACTCGGGGAGAAACTCCAGATCCTTTTCCAACCCAAGGAGAAATAACATGGCGATTGATCCCGCTACGATGAGCATGGTAGAACTCCACGCTGTTAACGGCGCACAGCGCGCTGCTGATGGTGCTGGACACGTTGCCGAAGCGATGCGACTTGATTACCTCGAAGGCAAGCGAAAGATGGACATCCGTGAGTCCACCGCTCTTCAGGAAGCTCGGGCCTCCACGATTGCTCGTGAAGTGAACCAAGCCAAGGTGGCTAACGGCGCGTAATGGAAGATCCGTTAGACAAGGCACAGCGACAAGCAGATGAGGCGTTAGAGAGAACCGTACGATTGCGCAGGATGTTCCTTGAACAGGGTGTCCAGCGATACGTACAGGAGATTGCCGATGAACACCGACGAAAAGAGGGTCGAGTCAGCGGTCGATCACCTGAAGGAACTGTCGAAAATCAGGGTGGCTGATGAGGCCCTCATGATGCAGGACGCACAAGAACTCTTGGCGATGGACCGCGAAAAAGCAAGAGCCCACAACCGGCGTTTTCTTGGTGGCGACTTCGAGGAGGTAGAGATGGGAAATATTCACGTAGGTGATGTCAACCACACTCCCCCTCCTCTCGTATCGACCCCCTCCGCGCCCAGTAGCTTGGCCCGCAAGGCGATAGCTACTGGGTTGCTGGCGCTCGGTAGCGGGGGCGTTGGTGCCGGGGCGATGGCAATCTATGATTACCTGAACTCCCAACCGCCCCCCGTTGCCGAGTCTTTCGAGGACACTGACACTGACACCAATACGGAGTATGAGATGAGCATCCTGCCCAAGGAGGAATAATGGCAAGGCCGCTTTATGAGAACGCTGCTACCCTAGAAGAAGAGATCAAATTCTTTCGTGACCTGACAGCGACCGCAGAGTATGCAGAGTGTCGCTTCAGGAAGCTGCCCCTGAGCTACCGGCTGGAGTGTGCTATTGAACACACTCCAACCGGGAAGATCACCGGGTTCTGCGAATTCAAGCGTAGGAAGTGTGTCCGCACCCAGTACCCAACCCTGCTACTTAGCTTACAGAAGTACCGTGAGCTGGTGGCGTGTGGTGAGTACGGTGACGCCCTGTTGTTCGTTCGCTGGCACGATCGTGACGGCGTGTACGAGGTAACGAAGGACGCCGAGGTCGAGATCGAATGGGGTGGCAGGACCGACCGTGGGGACTGGCAAGACGAAGAACCAGTAGTCCATATTCCGGTTGATGATTTCGAGATGCTGAAGACGAAGCGTAAAGATTTTACCGAAGTAGGTAAGGCAAGAGTTGAAAAGGTTTGGAAGTCAGGGAAAGGTTGGGCAGTGTGATGCCGTATACGTATAAAGTCATAGAGGTTGTTAAGGTCATCGACGCAGACACGATCCGGGTGGAGCTGGATCTGGGATTTCACATGAGATACGTCTGCACTGCTCGCCTGTACGGTATCAATGCCCCCGAGGTTCGTGGTGCTGAGAAGGAGAAGGGCAAGGCGGCGACCGAGTGCCTCAAGGAGCTGATTGAGGGGGCTGACTTATGGTGTCGCACCCTGACAAACCACAAGAAACGACAGGGAAAATACGGTCGATGGTTAATTGACCTTTTCGCAGAGAGGGAAGACGGTCATATTAACTGCAACCGCGAGTTGATTCGGAGGGGTCATGCGGTGCCTTATATGGCCGATTACGCAAGCGTAGGAATCCCTCCGAAAAATGACAATAGATCTCTGGACGACCCTGATAAGTAATGTCGGGTTGCCAGCAGCTTTCGTGCTGGCAATTCTGCTCTTTCTCTACCGCACCTTCAAGACGCTGGTGCCCTATTTCCGAGAGGCCTTCGACAAGCATATAGAGCTTGTCGAAGAGCTGAAGGATGCTCTGCGCAAACAGCACGACGAGACTGGCAAGACCAACCGTGCGCTCCTCCATAACGCTGCTGCCTTGGAGGCACTAGCCTCCAAGGACAAGCGGGAGAAGGTCGCAGTCCATACCGAGGCTATGCGAAGGGAGCTGGAATGATCAAACACTCACTGCCCATCCATCGGTGGATCTACGTGATCCCCGGTTTCTTACAGACTCGTGGCGGCGACAACGGCATGGTGGCTCTCTGGAAGAGCTTGCACATGCTGTACTCCGACTACAGTACCCGGGTTGAGTTGGCGCACTGGAACAGCGATTGGCGCGCACATGCTGAGTGCATCAATCGCATGTGCGACGACCAGCCCGGAAAGATCGTGATTGCAGGCTACTCGTGGGGTGGGTACAGCTCAACAGTGCTAGCACGAGAGCTTGCGAAACATGGACGCAAAGTGGAGCAGATGATACTGTGCGATGCAGTGTACCGACACAACTACTGGCTGGGCAACTGGCGTGCCTTGTGTCCGATGAGCAAGATCGTAGTCCCCGCTAACGTGAAAGAGGTGTCTTGGTTCAAGCAGCGTAAGAACTATCCACGAGGGCACAGGCTGACTCCAGAAAGCGATACCACCAAGATCAACAAGCCTACAGAGCTGATGCAGCCGCACCAGAAGTGCGACGAATCATACCTGTTCCATCGAGAGGTGTTCAGAAAGTGCCATCCAGTTATGGGAAGAAATTCGACAAGGTGCTGAGGAAACTTCGCAAGAAGATTCCGCTGGACGCACCCCTGAAAGTTGTGACCGTACCCCAAGACAAGATCAAGGGATTGTGCGGGTACGCACTAATTGAAGAGGACCCGATCCGTTTCAAGATTGTTATATCGAAAGAACTAAGCAAGGTCGCTGCGATCGACACCCTGATCCACGAGTACGCCCACTGTCTGGACTTCCTGACAGGGAACGATTGCCGCAAGCACCACCGCAACAGTTGGGGTGTGGCTTACGCAAAATGCTACCGAGTTGCACACGGAGAGTAGTATGAGTCGAGTCTTGATCATCGGAGATACCCACTGCCCGGCGATGTTGCCGGGTTACTTGGATTTCCTCCGAGATACCTACAAGCAGTGGCAGTGTGACACGACGATCCACGTAGGAGACGTTGTTGACTGGGGGGCGATCAGCTACCACGAGAAGAACCCTGCCTGCCCCAGTGCAGGTGATGAGTACGCTACCGCCTTGGCTCAGGTCAAGATGCTCTATAAGGCGTTTCCGAAGGCGGTCGTCATGACCGGAAATCATGACGACCTTCCTGCTCGTCAGGCGAGGACTGCGGGCATCCCTGCTGAACTACTGAGGGATTACGCCAAGGTCTGGGAGACGCCCGGTTGGGATTGGCAGCCACGTTTCAGCACCTATGAACTGGAAGGCGTCAAGTATGCCCATGGGGACCGTGGGAAGGGCGGCCAGTATGCCGCCCTTCGCAACGCCAAGGACCACTTCTGCTCTTGGGTACAGGGGCACGTCCACGGTCAGGCAGGCGTCCAGTACTTCGCTAACAGCAGCCAACTAATCTTTGGCATGAACGTGGCGTGCGGTATCGACAGGGACCGGGCGTGCATGGACTACGGGTTAAAGTTTAACACCAAGCCCGTACTTGGCTGCGGAGTCGTGATTGATGGTACGCACGCCGTCTTCGAGCCTATGGTATTATGAGATCCCTGCTACTGCTCATCAGCTCCATCTTCTTCGACCCGGTGATCGTGGAAGATCATTTTGATATCATCGAGATCAATACCATCCGGCAGAAAGATGGGTCCACCCGGTTGAAGCAATACATTTGGTGGGAGCATGACGATAACCTCGACGTGTGTGCTGGCTGGATGGACTTTAAGCGGGTTGGCAGGATGCCTGTTCGAGTGGGCAATCATTATGAAGTTGTCTGGTGGGATGGAAGGTTATGCAGGCGAGTTACCTGCCGGGCGTTCATGGTGACGGAGACTTGGGGGCGCGACCCGGAGGTGGACAATCGTCAACTGGTTCCCCTGACTCATCGCCGGGGGCTAAGTGAGCCATGAGCTTGGGCAGGTCGTTCAGGTAGCAGCAGACAATCCAAGGCTTGTTGTTCTGCTTAGTCAGGACCATCGGGGTCTCCCCGGCCTTCCTGTCGCTGTCAGCCTGCTCCAGAGCGGGGTGCATGTGAAAGCGTTCCACTCTCTTGACCTCGACGTGGATACCCTCTGTGCCGATCAGGTCGGCATCTCCGGCCTCACCACAATACTGCTGGGCTCTGCGGGCTTCCAGCCCGAAGAGCCTGTTCAGTTCCTTGGCGGCTTCCCTCTCCCCTCGCTTCCCTTTGTTGCGTGACATGCGGCTCATTTGCGATCCTTCTCTGGTAGGAACTGTCTGTCGTGGGTGCTACCAGAGTGCGAGACTTGGTAGCTGCGAATGATGTAATCAGAATCTGACTTGACCTTGCGCAGGCGTTCCTCTGCCTCCGTCCACGAGTTACGGATTTCGTTACTCAACCGTGCGATCCTGACATCAACGATCTGCTGGGCCTTCTCGTCCGTGTTGCAATTCTTCAAGGCCCACTTTTCTACAGCGTTAACGATGTTCTCAGGAAGTGGGGTTCGCTTTTTAGGCATCTAAAAATACTTGCTTCTCAGCCAAGAAGCGTAGCTCCATCCGTGTCTTGCGTATAGGGCCGTTGCGCCTCTTGATGCAGTGGAGTTCATAGTCCTCGAACCCACCCATCGTCTTGTCGCTACGCCCATGCCAGAACCCGGCAAGTATTACGTCTGCGTCCTGCTCAATACTGCCACTCTCTTTCATATCTGAAAGATTAAACTGAACGGAGTCTCTCCTGTCAACATCACGGCTGACCTGACACAAGGCCAAGATACCCACGTTATAGTCCCTAGCAGCCGCCTTGATACGGCGGCTGATCTCGCTAACCTCCTCGTAGCGGCCCTCTTTCTCACCTGCTATCAGTTGCAGGTAATCCACGGCTACAAGCTGGACAGCGTGCTGCTGTGTGTACTCACGGATCGCCTTCTCGATGTCTCCGATGGTGGTGACGCAGCGTACGTATGGCCTAGCCCTGTCCCTGAAATACTTCTCAACCTTCTTCAGGGCCTGCTCTCGCTTCTCCTTCCACATCTCCTCGTCGCCACCGATCAGGCGCTGGATCATACGCCGACCCAGTTCATAGCGTGACATCTCCGCAGATAGCATCAGGGTAGGTACACCGAGGTTCGCTTGGTGATCCAACCAATGCAGGGCGAGGCTGCTCTTCCCGTGACCGGGGCGAGCAGCAATGATGCAGACCTCGCCGGGGGCTACCCCGTCGATGGACTGATCTACAGACTGGACGCCCAGACCCATGTAGTTGTGCGTGCCTAGCTGATTCAGGAACATGGTTGCGCACGATGCGAGATCTTCGTGTTCCTCTGGTTGGCTACGCTTGCCCATCAACTCGTAGGCCTTACGGAGCGTAAGGTCGATCCAGCGCTCTGGCTTGTCGTAACCGATCTCGTCGCACCAGTGTCGCAGGGCAGCCTTGATCTCGTTATCGGGGATACGCTGGTAGATCATCTCCCTCGCCAGACAGAAGGCCTGTACGGATCGGCTGGTGTCCCCTGTGAGGCCCTCAGTGTCGCCTCTCCATCGTCGGGCCAGCAGGGAGTCGTCCCAGCTCAGGATCTCCCCAACTCGTTCACTAACGAAGGATTCCTTGTCCGACGATACCTTCTCCAGCCTCTCTCCTATGTCGGCAGCGATCTCAACCAGATCGCTGCCAGTAACCGGGTGGACCTCTAGGTCCATCGTGTTCCAGTCGTCTTCAACATCAACGAACCTTGATTGGTTCCAGCCGGGGTATCGGACGAGGTTGCCCATGCCCTCCCCGGAGAGTCGGTCCTGCCGAGGATAGATCTCTCGCACAGGGATGCCAACTCGCTTGGCTACAGCCTTCCAGAAGGACCGTGCCTGTACAGCGGGGACGGGCTCCGAGAAGTGTAGCCACAGGTGAGCCCCTGAGCCGCTGCTACTCACCTCCATGACGGGCTTGAGCCCACGCTCCTGTAGGAAGTGGTAGTAGCTGGTCGCCTTGGCTCGCCACTCGGGATCAGGGTCATCGTCGTGATCGTCGAAGTCAAGGCAGGAACAGTACACCTCGTTGTCTGGTGTCATCAGGTAGAAACCGAAACACCGCTTCTGGCCGAGGTGTGACTGTTCAAACTTCTCTAGGTTCAGCGGGATCTCTTTGAGCTTGTGGGGCTTGAAGCCCTTGCCCTGTTGTAGGGCCACGTGGTCTTCTCGTCCCTTGAAGTGCGTAAGTATTTGTTTAGGGTCCAAAGTGTCCTCTCCTTTTTGCAGCAGCTACAGCCTCCTCGTTGTAATAGCGGTTGCATTGTTTATTGAGTCCAATGTGCATGGTGAGCAGCTTGTCGGCTGTTCTGCCACGACAGTATTCAAATGCGATCCCACATGCTTTACACCGTAGGCGGTCGCCCGTGTTCTTACGATAGTTAGCCATAATACCCTCCTTGGATAAGAGGAGCCTAGACACGGCCACCGTGGAGTGGCCGTGTCCGGCTCAGGCCAGTCACCATGCCGCGACTGGCCCCCCCTCGCTATAGCTCAGACCACTCACTGTCGGTTGCAGCAGTTGCAGTTGAGGCAGTTTCCCCTCCTGCGAAAGCATCCCCGAACATGGCGTCGAGTTTCATCAAGTCGCTGTCAGTAACAGCGACCGGGGTACGAGATTCCCGTGGCGTGAACACTCGCCACTTCTCGAACGGTTCCCCTCCATCCTTGGAAGGCGTGTAGCTTAACAGCCACCAAGCCTCTTTGTCTACAAGGTTGGCCTCACCCTTGGCGGTGTGGACATCCGAGGGCTTGTCGCCCTTGAAGCCGAGAGCCTCTAGCTCTCGCTGGACGATCTGCACGCTCTTGGGCGTGAGTGTCCCGTAGTAGGTACGTAAGCCTGCATCCTCGACAGGATGCGTCTCAGTGCCCCCCTTGGGCTCGAACAGCATAGGTTCGATCCTGAGTACTACCATCCAGTTACCAGACTTACTCTGGCGTAGCTCCTGCTCAGTGATCTTACAGAAGTATTTACCTGCTTCCAGTTTGTCATCAAAACTCATTTGCTCCTCGCTTTCTTCATGGCTTCCATGAAATTCTTCCACCCCTCTACGGCAGCGTTGCCCAGAGAGAATTCGGTTAGTCCGTAGCGGTTGCCCGCATCCCATGCAGCAGACCGCTGGCATCGTGCGACTCGCTGAGAGCCACCCTTGGCCTTGGGCCGATTGCCTTCTTCGTCGATCACGGTCACAGTGTCCATGAACATGATCACGTCAGCCCACTTGTGCGTGGCTCCCCATTGGCGAGCGTGCATCTGTGGTTGATACCGATCATAGTCCTGACCGGCTGGATTCTTAAACGACTTGATCTGCGTATGGCAGAGCAGGATCACGGTTATGTTCCGCTTCTCCCTCAGTTCGTCCAAGATCCGTAACATCCCTTGCCAGTGTGGCGTGGCTGTTTGATAGCCTTGCATGTAGCTCAGGAACCCACGGGGTCCACGGTCGCCGTTGTACTCCGTCTCACACACAAAGTCGTACAACAGGTCTTCCATCCCGTTGGCAGTGTCGATGACCACGGTGTCGTATTCATGGTCCTCGTCACGTAGAGCCTCAAGTGACTCCAGTAACCGGGGCCACGTCTTGACCTCTGGCAGATGGGGGACATCCCCTAGCTGCCCGTGGTCGATCAGGGTTTCAAGTCCGATCTCCCCGTGTGACATCAGGAACACGGGGTTCTTCGCCTGTGCAGCGAACGAGGTCTTACCGACCTTCTCTGCACCATGGATTACCATGGCTGGTTTAAGTCCACGTCCCTTGGTACTAACCTCAGTTAGTATCCCTTGGATACGTGCTGCGCTTGCTTTACTTTTTGCTTGCGCCATCATCTCCTCCTTTTCTGTTGGCCCAGAATTTTTCTAGGGCTTCATGAAATACAGAGCCGAAGTGCAACGCTGCTGACTCCGGCTTACGTGGTTCAATCTTCTTCACGTACCTCCAGTAGTATTTGCGCCTGCAAGATTGAAAGCAGGTCGCCTTGGAGTGAGAGATTGAGCGTGAGCCTGAAATGCTACTGCCCTTCCTCTCTCGCCACTTCTCCTCATCATCGGGATCAGAGATCCCGAGGCAGAGGTCGAAGTACTCGCACTTGCTTCCGTAAGAGAAGCAATTGCTTGTGTTCTGATACCACGCTGCGTCGAGCGTGGCCCTGTCTATGTTTTCGCATATCTGGGTGAGTTGCTTGGCGAAGTCAGCCATCTGCCTACGGTTGCGATGGATAAGTGAGTATTGATGGAAGTACTTAGCTGGATCAGTTCTTACTTCCCAAGCGATTCGATTCCCATACAGGCCGGGCGTCTCCTTGGCTGGTGGCTCCTGCCAGTTCTTTAGCTGGACAACTCCCTTGTAGTAGGTTCCATGCTCCATGATCTCGCTACGAGTCCCCAGAGCCCCCTCAGAGCCCATAGGGATGGCCTTGGGCTTGGTGGTGATCTTCTTAATGACATCGTAGATGGTACGCTCTATGGGGTCCCCCATTGCGAACTGTGCAAGATGGTACGCTGAGATCTGGGCGTCGAAACTGAGCTTCTGGTAGTAGGGATCGTACGGCTTACTGACATCTGAGGTTGAGCGTGTCTTATGCTCAATCATGATCAGGCCACGGGGATCTCTACAGAGCAGGTCGATCTTACCTACGAACGTCCAGTCCGTACCGGGTAGCTCAACGGCTATAGGGATCTCAGCACCCACAACATCAGCATCGAACTTCTTCCACTGATCTGGGTAGTAAGTGGCTAGAGCTAGGGCCTTCTTCTTTTCTACATCCGGTAGATCCGACTCGCTGATTGCGGTCAGGTGTGCAACATCCATGATTCCTCCATTGGTCTAGGGTTGGTCAGTTTACTTGATGGCATAGTTTTGTCAATGGTCAAAAGAAGCCGCCCGGGGCGACCAAACCCCGGGCGGCAGAACCCTAGTACCGTCACATTGGAGGACACGACGGCAGTAGGGATTCTAGTCTATCGGAGTCGACCAATCAAGCACTCCCCAAGAGTGCTTGGCGGGCCTAAGTACAACGGGCCTACCTACACTAAGTGTATTAAGCGTAAATAACACTGACTTTCCTGCTGGCCTCGGGTAGTGGGTCTTGCGTGTCCCCTGTCCAGATCCCTTTGATCTGCAACCCACCTTTCGTCAGCCCGGCTGCCTCTTCACCTGTACCAGCAGTCTGGTCAGCTATGCGACCCGGCATCGTATCACAATTGCTCTTCCAAGGAAACAGGCTTCCACCCGTTTCTTCGACAGAGCTTACTGATACCGGACTCGTTAAATGGATTACCTGAACGGTTGTACATCTCTTCCTGCGGAAGTATCTCCGTGATGTCTTTCAGGCTGCAACCCATTTCTCGTAGTTCCTGTATTCTCCTCAGAACCTTCTGCTCCGGTTCACATGCGATCAGGTAAACCGTATCGTCCGGGTTCACCATGAGCCCGTACGGAGGGTGAGCGTTGAAGCGTTTGTTCTGGCTTTTCAAGTGAGCAGCCGTACGCTTTGAATGTTCTGAGATCCGCTCTCGCTGCCACTGGGCGAAGATGGCTAGGAAATAGACCAGCATCCTCCCGGTAGCGTCCTTGAGGTCTAGGTTTTCCATGATCGAGATGAGGTTCTTACTTGCGCCCTCGGGCTTGAAGTAATTCTCCACCAGTTGGATCAGGTTCGCTAGGTTCCTCGTTAGCCGGTCAAGCTGGACGACGATCACTCCGTCGATCGTCTCAGTGTCCAGCCTGTGTAAGAGCCCGAGGAGTCCGGGTCGGTTCATATCCTTGGCCGACCCAACTTCCGTTACTATGTCCACCAGTTCGATGTCAGGATGACATCGGACGTAGGCGCGGACACGTTCAGCCTGTTCCTCTAGGCTATGGCCTTCCTGACCTTGCTCCTCGGTGCTAACCCTTGTGTATGCTAGAACTCTCATCTTTCCTCCCTGTAACTCGTATGCGCTTCGCCAGTGGGGGTAGCTCAAACCTCAAGATGCGAACATCTTGAGGGGCTGTGATCCTCAGGCTAACTGTTTTCCTTGTTACCTTGTGTACCTCCACGTACACGTCATCTCCGATCTTAACTCCCTGTCCTAAACTCCTTTTTAGAACTAGTGGCATCTACTTGTCCTCCTTGTGGTTAATACAAACTTGTTCCGCTGCCTTGCGGGTGCGGTGCTTCTTATACGTGTGATTGCGCTTCCTGTTGGTCGTCCACTCAATGGGCCACCATTGGCCCGTAGCGGGCAGTTCGTGTTCTGCTAGGTAATACTCAGACCCGTGTGTCAGTTTGATGTGGGATACCCTGTAGGCTCCACAGCGGCTCTCCCATTGCATCCGCACCATCACGTCCGTATCTGCCTTCCGGCCTCGCTTGAATTCCATCTATAGGACCTCCTTTTCACAGGCTTCACATTCAGTGTGCCAGAAGTTGCAGTCACCACACTGTTCGTGGCGGCAGTCTTCCTGCCCACAGTTGTCGCAAGATTGGTTTTCCATCTACTTGTCCTCCAATGGTCTAAAGTAACCCCCGGCCCCAGAAGGGCCGGGGGGGTCGGGAAACTAGCTGGCTAGTGCCAGCACCTCAGCCTGCTTTACGTAGTTGTCGTTAGATGCGAGTATCACCCTGTCAAACTCAGTGACTCTAGCCTTGCCGCTTTTCCTTCTCGTAGCATCATGCTGCTGGAAGCCCTGTACGGCGTTGTAAGCCTCCCAAGCAGATACGGTGAACTCGGTGCCCATCACGAAGCTGGGACGCCCTGTACGGTATCTCTCGTTGATCACACGGTCCATTATCTCTCGGGTCCGGTTGTAATGGATTGTGCAAGATCGACTCGACCGCCCACCAGTTTCTTCGTTTACGGAAGGTTCCCCGTAAACAGCTACAAGGAATTCGTCCAACAACACCTCTCGTGATTGCATACGGTCAGCAGCCTGCTTGACGCCTTCCCACCCTTGCTTGAGGCCTGACAGGTCTGCTAGTAGTTGCTCCACCTTGTAGTCGAGAGACTTGCGGTGGAGGATTCTGTATTG
>Ga0098052_1001387_pt1 | contig 15094 bp, 10 predicted proteins | sample 15_taG_FD_81591 | JGI IMG/M metagenome (GOLD analysis project Ga0098052, IMG submission 81591) | Marine viral communities from the Subarctic Pacific Ocean - 15_ETSP_OMZ_AT15312 metaG | ecosystem: Environmental > Aquatic > Marine > Oceanic | place: Pacific Ocean | collected 2015-01-18 | reverse complement strand
TCTTATAGGAACTCCTGCTGAAATTACAGGAAATATTACATCAGGGTCTTTACCGCCTAATGTTTCTGAGTATGTTCGTGAATGGGATGTAGGTAGGGGCGCGAAAGATTCCTACCTAGAACGTAGAGAGCAGAATTTCGGATACCCTCTAATGAGGCATGACAGGGTAATCGGAGCAAATAATCCAATACGTGCAGGGCTTCGTGACCCAAACACTTCAGGTAAGACCACTCAATATATATATGGTGGAAGAGAACAAGTTCCAAGCAACCCGTTTGCGCCTAATATAAACCCTGAACCAACAATGGCAGAAATTCAAGCTGCCATGCCTTTTCAGCCAGGAACTCCAGGTTCTCCGTTCTATCAGCCTCCAAGCTATCAGCAGATGACAGCAGAGGATTTTGCTCAAATTAGGGCTAATGCAAACCAGCCATTATTTGATGAGCAGTCTTTCTTAGGTGGGTCATTTAATACCGGAGGTAAGCTGCCTGAAGAAATTGCAGGAATATCATCTGGTCCTACAACTGGAGTTGGTCCATCATATGACCCAACCGGAGGGTCTTTTGCCACAGACGCTGATGAAATAGCGCGTATGGAAGCAGCAGCAAGAAAACAATTAGCAGATAGAAGAGCAGCAGAATTAGCTAGTGCTACTTCTGTTACAGACTCAGACGCTTTAGGTTCTATTGCAAGCACAGAACGTCCAGAAGATATTGACGCTATTGAAGCAGAGATATTTGCTCGTGAGGAAAGAGAACGATTAGCTAAAATCCGAAGAGAAGCCGCTGCTGCTGCTGCCGCTGCCGATGATAATGCCGATGACGATAAACCTGATGGTTCAGTAGATATGCCAGCAAATCTTCCACAGTTTTGGAAGGAACGATATAACGAATATCTAGGTTTACCTAGTGGTCAGCAGCAAGCAATTCTTGATAATCAATTACAAAACTATATTGACTTGAATGACTGGCAAATTAGCACAGGTGGAGCCACTGAAGAAGAAGGCGGTGGGGTATCAGGTGCTGCTGGAGCAAACCTAACACTTCAAGAACTTGAAGAACTTGCTCAAGGTGGAACAACCGGCGGCGGTGCTGGTGGAGGATTTGGTTTTGACCCAGGAGCGTTTACAGGGATTCCTCAGCCAATGAACTTTGAAGGCTTTCCTGTAACTGGTCTTCAGGACATGCTGAATATCTTCTACTCTAAACCAGATCAGTTCATTGTAGAACAGCCCGTTATGGGAACAATTGGCTATGACGAAGAAACCGGATTGCCGATAGAAGGGGTTGTAGGTTCTCAGCAGTCGTTATCTCCTGCGGCTCAGGCTGCTCTTCAGGCATTTAGCACTCAACGTGGAGCAGAGTCGGCTGATCTTGCATCAAGGTTCGGGACTTCTACACCGTTCGGTGCGATTGCTGGACTTGGTGGAACATCAGCAGATGCAGTAGGTCTTGCAGAGTTACAAGCAAGGGCTGGTGTTTCTAATCCGTATGCTGCTCTAGGCACAGGTTCTACTATCGGAGATATTGGCACAATATTGCGTGGTGGGCTTACTACACAGGAACAATCTGAACTTGCAGGATTACAAGCCCGTGGTGGGTTAAGTGTAGAAGAGCAGATTGCTCTAGCAGGTATGCAAGCAAGAGGTGGGTTAACTCCCGAAGAACAACTTACTCTTTCTGGGCTTCAAGCAAGAGGTGGGCTATCTGCACAAGAACGCCTTGCAGAACAACGGCTTGGAATACTTCCGTCACTCTTCCAGGCAACTCCACAGGCATTAGGTGGGTTGTCACGAGTTCTCGGTGGTGAAGAAGCACTGAAGGGTGCGCTTACTCCGTTCTTTGGTGGTGTCCCTGCTCAACAGCAACCATTTGCCCCTGCCCCTGCTATGCGACAAGGCCAACCAGCTACTGTAAATATTTCTAGTTCACCAATAGCACAGCAAGAAGTTCCTCGGTTTAGACCTACGCTTGGGGACTATCAAGGTGCTGGCATGTTTGAGCAAGGTGGATTGCAAGCGGAAGCAGGAATGGCAGGACAAGAACTACCTAAGTTCTTAGGTGAAGTATCTCCACAGGGTACGTCTACATCTCGTGGCGGTCTTGGAGCAACAACAACAGGACGATTTACTTACTAATATGGTTAGTCCGTTTACAAGCAATCCATTTGAACGTCAGACTCAAAGTTTTCTTGACAGGCTTCGTGCTGATGAAGAACGTCAACGGCGTGAAATAGCTGCTCGTGCGGAACAGCGCGCAAAGAACTTGCAACTTGCAAGGCAGCGTCAGGCTGAACGACAACAGTCTCAACTTGCGAGTATGCAAGCCCAATCATATTTACAAGACCCGTTGAGTCGTACTGTTCAACCAGAGACAGGATTTGAATTAGCCCCAACTACTCCAGTCACAGAACAGCCTCCTGTTGAGCAGCCAGAAGAGCGTTTTCAGTTTGGCTCATTTTTTGGTTCTGGTGTATTAGAAAATGTTGCAAAAAAATCTTTAGATGTTATTGAACCTGCAATAAACACAGCAACCGGAGTTGTAGCCAGAGGGATTATTGGCGATCAAGAATTTGATAAGCAACTTCGTAAGGTAATGGAAGAACGCGAAGCGGCTGGTAAGCCTGGAGGGATTCGTGAGTTCCTTGCTGCCGGTACTGAAGCATCACGTAGGGCTAACCCGTTGCAGCGTGGTGCTGAAATAGGTGCGTCTAGTGCATTTACTCCCCTTGCAGCACTAACACCTGGAGATTTGTTTGGAGTTGAAAAGCAATTCCAAGAACTGCGTAAGAAATATTACGAAGAAGAAACAGGCGAATCGTGGGACGAAACTACTCTCACGAACATGAACGCTGACATACGTGCAACACGGCGCGCATATCAAGAAATCGACCTGCCTAAATATGTAAAAGGCACTTTAGAGTTTATCTTCGACCCACTGAACGCAATTCCTTATATCGGAATAGTTAACGATATAAAGACTGCAAGTAAAGTAGCAAAGTCAGTTGCGCTTGGTTCAACAAGGCTGACAGTCGCAGGTGCAACAACAATTCCTAAAGTTGCTATCGCAACTCCTGGTGCTATCAGAGACATTCCTTCAACAACAGGGGCTGCTGTTCAGAACCTGAAGGACAGAATCAACTTTGCAAAAGAACCACTGGCAGAGACATTTGACTACGAAGCTGCGGTAACTGCTAAACGAATTTCGGAAACCATAAAAGCTAGAGATGAGTACCTAAATCTTGCAGGTCCTAACAAAGATATTGTAAATGCTATTGAAACTAAGTTTGCTGTTGACCCATCAATAAGACCAGTTGCAACTACCCAACTTTTTAACTTAGATACCTTCAACGAAATTGCAGTTCCTTTGCTGGACTTACAAGGTGCGACTGTCCTAAACAAGCCAGGTGCATACAGCAGCATTATTACTCCGTACAAACTAGATTGGGCTGCCAATAAAACGGCTAAATATTACGATAAATCTGCTTTGAACAAACTTGTAACTGTGTCAGACGCAATGTTTGGAGATGCTGGTCAAGCGGCCACCGTAATTAGAACTCAACAGGCTTCTAGGGTTCAAGGGTGGGTTAGGGACGCTCTCAACTACATGGATAAAGTTGACCCCTCCCCTCTTACTGCAAGTCTAAAGGGCGTTGTCAACAAGATTAGCCCTCGCTTGCTTACTAATATGAAGCAAGTTGATCTTGGGGCTGAACATTCTAAATATGCTTTGAATACTGGAACTGCTGTGGCTAACGCAGAAACCACAGCACAACTTGTTATAGGTAACAGTGGTGTTTCAAGTACCGTATTCGGAAAAATTTACCGAGATACTTTTGGATACAGCCCAATAAGTGCTAGTGGAATTATTGAAGTAGGTAAAACATCTGGTAATGCGATCAAAAAACGTCTGAGCAAAAGATATAAAGACGCATCAAAGCGTGTGGGAGCAGGTGTCGATAATGTTCTTACTTCACCTGAAGTAGCACCAAACAAGTTCCACGAGACAGATATTGTAAATGCTGTTGTGGATACGATTGCAATACAAAACTCACAGAACCTAGCCTCGAATATTTACATAGGAATCAATAAGGCTTTCAGGTACGACGGTAGTGAGTTCTGGAACTTTGCTGAAAATATGCCTACGAGACAGGGGCATTATTTAGTTGAGCGAGCAAAAGCCTATACCGAACTAGCAAAAATGCTAGATGAATCAGGTATAGCAATAAAGACTGCTAGTGGTAAAACTCTTACTGGCATGGAACGTATCCAGCACTTGCTTGATGAAGGAGCGTTTGTATCAAGGTTTGTTCGTGAACTTTCAGAGGACGCTCCTAGATCAACAGTAAGAAACTCTTTTGAGAATTACTTTACTAAAGCGCGAACTCTTGTAGACCCTGATGTGTTGCTAGAAAAAGTAACTAAAGGTGACATTGCTTACGCAAGTCCTGAAGACGTACTAAAACACTACACGAGGCAAGCCTATACAACTGTTGTAGATGAGTCGTTCAATATCAGACTTGCAAAACTGTTTAAACAAAACCCTGAGTTTGCCAAGCGTTTTGGAATAACAAAAGTTTACAAGACGCAAGAAGCTGAAGGCATACAGATTATATCTAATAATGAAGTGCCTGCAATGAGGTTGAAATTAGCAAATAGCGAACCGTTAAACCCTACTAATGTAAATACTTTGTTTGAAAGCCTGTTGTTCAAAGATCAGAAATCAGCATCTAGGTTTGCCAGCCAGTTTGACGTTCTTATTGATGACAAAAGCAATACATGGTGGGCTAACTTCAAGGCAAGGCGAAGTCGTGGAGGGGTTCTTAAAGGGGCTGAAGATGTAGGTCGAGTTCTTCGTATGGCTGGTACTGGCATCGACATGGGCTTGCTTGCTATTTACGGAACAATTATTTTCGGCAAGTCAAACGTAGATATTCTTCGTGGTATAGCAACGAAAAACGACAAACTTATTACGCAAGGTAAGGACTTAAATAAAGCCCTTGCTAATGCAACAGTGGATAGTTTTCTAGCCTTGATGAGTCCAGACAATATCAGGGCAAAGATATACAAAGATCGAGGATTGCTAGAAAAAGCATCACGAGCAAACCTAACTCTTAGCAAGTCAAGTATTGAAGCGTTTGAGGCTCTTAGCGCAAACGGTCCTGTTACAAAGTTTTTGGCGGGAGGACCTGACTCTAGCCTTAGAGACATAAAAATATACAAAGATTCATCACAATGGGTTCGCAAGAACTTATTTGAGCGTTTTGAAAACGGCTGGTCTACATTTATAGACTCAGTGAAGTTAGATTCATTTGACGCTCTAACAAAGAACTTAGACGAAGTAGCAGATGCTGAAGAAATTGCACAGATAGCAGACTTTATTAACAAGGGAACAGGAACTCTAAGTTCTCAAGCTGCTGGTATTTCAAAACTTCAACGCCAAATTGAAACAGCGTTTATGTTCTTCTCTCCAAGAATGACTCGTTCGATCATCGCATTACTAAGTGACGCAACGACTAGAGGCGGCGTACAAGGGCAACTAGCACGAGAAGGTGCGCTGGGTGCTTGGATGTCCTTACAAGCGTACACATGGGGCGTAGGGCAGCTTCTAGGGCAGGATGTAAACCTAGACCCAAGTGAGCCTCACTACTTGCAGGTCAAAATAGGTAATTCATGGGTTGGCCCGACAGGGCAAATAATCTCTGTGCCTCGCGCACTTTACCGAGCAGCAGCAGGACCAGATGACGCTGCTGCTTTATATAACGACTTGAATGGCGACGGTGGTTATAAGGATGCAACGTGGTTTAGGTTGATTCGCGAAAGAGCCTTAGCTGCTCCGACGGGTTCAATGGTTGCAAACGCTATAACTAACCAAAATTATTACGGTCAGCCTTACGAAGGTTTCTTCGATTTTGCTGAAGCTGAGTCTAAGAACTTGCTTCCGTTCTGGTTGCAAGATGTAGTTGCGGGTGACCCTTATTCGACAGATGCGTTTGCCACAGCAGCAGCTTTCGGAGGCTTACGAACTAGAGCCTTAACTTCATACGAACGTAGAAGGTTGCTTCTTGACGAAGCTGCTGTGGAGAAGTTCAAAGGCGTTGACGGATTCAAAGACCTAAGCCCTATTCAAATAAAACAACTCTATGCTGACTTAGATTCTGAAGAATCAACTGTTTCGGTGTCTGACAACTACAAGGCCGTAAACGCTGTCATTGAAGATCAGCGCAGGAAGAATGGCGCAGACCCAACGAATGTTGACGAGTTCTACGCCAAGTTAGAGGAAGTCCGTGATGCTAAGGATGCAGATAAACAAAAATTAGCATTGGATTACGAAACTAATCCAGACATAAAACCTGCTGATTTTAGAGATCGTCTAAAACAATCGAACGCTAAATTCTCAGCAGACTACGATGTCTTGTACGACGAGCAGGGAATTTACGCTGATGCTCATGCTTATATAAAGCGTCGTGATTCACTTGATGAGACAGAACATCTAGAAGAAGTTTGGATTGATGCGTACAAAAAAGATGTGCTTCACAATCCAGAGTTTGAAAAACAAAACGCTGCTGGCATAGATTATTACGACTTTGACGGGCGTACTACTGCGGAGCGGCAGTTCGTTGCGGACTACGGGGAAAAAGCACTAGAAGTTGTATTAGAGTATCTTGGCAGTAGTTCTGACGAACACCCTATTGCTAAAGAACTAAATGCAATGCGTGAAACTTTTAGTTGGTATTGGGAAGTTCCGAAATCTGTGGCTCTTGAAGCAGCTTCTATCAAGTACGGAATAAGTAGTTCTCAACTAAAAGAACTTTTTAGTTTGTCTCAGAAGGGAACTTCAGATGAGCAACGAGCCTTAAGTCAAAACGAGATTGTCAAATATATAAATAATTACCAAACTTCTACTAAGAAAAATTTGCGAGAAAACAATCTTGCACTTGAGATATTCTTAGTTAGGTTTGGTTACGCAGACAACTTTAGTAGTGACCAAATGAAGCAAGACTCATCAGCACTAAGTTTTGCAACTCAAAAAACGCAAATCGGCCCAGATGTATACGCCTCTTACGGGGCTTTGATACCATCTGGGTTGTAATTATCTACGGATAAGAAAGGTCTACGGACATGGTAGAAGAAGTACAACAGGCAAAAATACCAGAAGAAACTGCACCGGAAGTGCCAGTAGAATCCTCTACGGAGATTGCGGAACAACCAGCAGATTTACAGGCAGACGCACCTGCATTGGTCGTAGAAAGTCCAGACCCACTTTCAGTGGTGAAAGATTTTCTTGGCAAAGAGCAAGGTCGTTTAGCACAGGTATCTGGTCAAAAGATTGCTGCGTTTCAACAATCTGTCAAGGCTGAACTTGATGATATGAAGGAGTCTTTTAAACCCCTTCTTGAACAGGCTCAACAGGCAGAGCGTGAACGACTTCTTAACATGGGTACAGATGAATTAGCTGACATGGTGATGCAGAAAAATGCGGCTACGGCGCAACCTGCACAAACTGAGCAAACACTCAGCCCGACTTTATCTGCGCTTGCTACGGCAACGCAAGAACTTGTAACTGAAAGCAATTTAGATATTTCACTCGAAAACCCAAAACTTTGGGAAGGGTGGGACAGCAGCATGTCTGTTGCAAAATCTATTGAAATTGCTAAACAAAATATTGAAAAGATGTCGGGTAAGACTCAGGTTGTTCAACAACAACCCGCTCAACCAGTAACTCCATCAGCGACACCATCGACTCAAGGTGCGCCACAAAAAAGTATAAAAACAATATCTTCCAGGTCTGAACTAGCTGAATTATTTTCAACCGGACGTATTGACCAAAATCAATACCGAAAGGGAAAAGAAGATTTACGCAAGTCTGGGTCTGTTTCGTTTTAGGTAAAGAAAAATGCCACTTTCGCTTTCTACAAATACGCTGACTAAAAATGGGTCAGCGGGAAGCGGTACGTTTCAAGATGTGTCAAACATTCTGCTTGCAGAAGCCATTGACAACATTGAACCTGCCGCTCCTAACAAGGACCTCGTAACTAACATTACGATTCCTTCTGGTCATTACCAGGTCACTGTACCTATTTATGGCCGAACAACTGCTGTGGCTTTGTCAGAGGGAGTTGACATCTCTCCGGTACAGGGTCCAGAAGTTGCCAACGTAGTTACACAGACTGCTTCAGAGCATGGTGTAATGACGTTTGTTTCTGATCGTCTTGCTCATCAAGGTAACGATGATGCTATCGCCGTTGTAGGTGAGCAGCATGGTCGTGCCGTTGGTCGGCTTCTCGATCAGGACATCATCGGTTTGTTTGACGGGTTTTCTAACTCGATTGGTTCCGCAGGTGCGTCGCTTAACTTGAACTCAATAGCAGTAGCTGTTGGATTCTTGCGTAGTGATGACTCAACTTACGGTCCAGCACCAAACCCAATTAACGCTTCGCTTCACCCTGAGCAGATTCGTCGTTTGATAACTGACGTAGCTGGTCAGGCTAACTCGATTAGTGCTGTTGGTGGGGAACCAATCCCTACTGGTCTTTCAGAGGATGTAGTCAAGAACTACATGCGTGGTCGTGACCCTCTATTTGGTGTCCCGATTATCGAATCTCCGAACATTAGTCGAGATGGTTCTGACGATGCTAAGGGTGCTGTACTTTCACAGCGAGCCTTGCACCTTGCAATAGAAAACGAAATTCGTGCTGAGGAAGAGCGTGACGCTTCTCTCCGTGGTACAGAGATCGTGACTGTTGGAGTATGGGGTCAAGGTGAGACTGTTGACGTATGGGGCGTTGAAATGCTCGGTGATGCAGTATCGCTTTCTTAGGTTTTTAGGAGGAATATGTGACTACTAGCACAACAATTATGCAAGGGTTGCATGTTCCTGCTGAAGCCCAACCTGTTGTTCTTTACAACTCTGTAACTGGTAAACCGTTTAGGACTACGCAAGAGCGTAAGGCTTATTACCTTGCGAAACCTGCACCTAAAATGATTAATGCTGGAACAGGTGTTGTACAAGACCTAACAGGTGTTACACATATGTTCAGTGAGTATCCACCTGCGGTCGAGGAACTTCAAAGTAGGCCAACTGAGACAGTTCTGAAAATCGAAGGAGTTCGCAAAAAGCGACGCAGAGGAAAAAGAGGTAAACGCAAGTGATTACAACGATGGAGCAAAAGGCTTGGTACGACAATACTATGTTGTCCTTTCCTTCCCTTGTTGATAAATACTGCATGGAGCTTGGTATATCTAAAGTTCCAACGCCTGAGTACGTCAGTCCTGATACGGCTCTGTTTTACAGACGTAACAAAACTGGCGACTATGAACCTGTGTCTGCTCCTTGCGGAATACAAGGACTCTTTTCTGCGATGTCAAAAGGCTGGCTCATGGTGGCTCCCGATAAGGTTGAGACTCCATTTGAGACTCCGACATCTAGCGCGCTCGGTGAGAGCGACTTGCAGGTGGATGCTGCTGTTGCAACAGAGCAACTAGCATACGCACTCGAACAACGTGAAAAGCGCGATGAAATAAAACAAAGAAAATACGGCTGTCCTGCAAAGGGTTGCCGTAAACGGTTTACAACCAAAGCGGGAATGTTGCGGCACAACACAATGATTCACGCTAGGGAGAAGATAAAATGAGCATTGGCGCACCACAATATGGTGGCTTCAACGCCCAAACTGCTGCGGGGACTATCACCCTTGCCGCAGGAGATGACGCATACCAGGCTATTGACCCAGGTGGGTCTGCACGAAATGTAGACCTTCCAGACTTGGGTGATTCCGGTCGAGGTATGGTTGTCGTTGACAACACAGCAGATGGCTCTGAAGTTATTACACTTCGGGACGCTGCTAACTCAAATGCAACGGTTGGTACTCCAACTCAGAACGAATCCGCAGTTTGCCACTTTTCAGAGGGAACTTGGGTTTGTGTGGTAGGAGCAGCTAACTAAAGCTGACAATGGGCAGGGGGGTTCGCTCCCCTGCCCTACATACTTTTATGAGTAATTCAAAAAACATATTTAGGGAAAAGCCTGAGCAAACAGACGTATCTGTAACCGCAGATAGTGGGCTGGTTATCAATGTGCCTGATAATAGGTACGCTTATGGCGACACTCAATCGGTTGCACAAATAGCTGGGGACTTGGCTACTAAGCACTCAAGCAACAGCGATGCTGCTGGCAAAAAGGCTTACGAACAGGCTAGAGAACAGTTAGAAACAACTGACTGGAAAAATGACAGGCGCAAAAAAGCGGCTGCTAGAATTTCTGCAAAGCGTCCTCAGTACATGACGCATTTTCTAAAAGACAACACTGGTCAGATCATAGGTGTTGAACTGTTATTGCAAATGACTGACCCTAATACTGGGCTTGTTGAATATAAAAACTTAGTTTATTCCAAAGATGAGTTAGAAAAGTTGGCTTGAGTTGGCTGGAATATTTGCTGCAACAATTACGGTTAGTTCCGCTGGAACTGCTGTTCAGATAACTTCAACTCCTACTCCGTTCGAGTGGGCTATCTTTCATATTGCAGAAGGCAACTCTAACGATGTAGCCATAGGCGCATCTGACGTTAGCATGACTAACGGGCTAACCCTAGAAGTTGTTGGTAATAATAATTACGAAAAAGATTCATGGCGCATAGACGGAAAATTATTTGCAGAAAGCCCACCGTTAGACTTAAGTGACTTTTACGTTGACGCTACAACTAATGGCGATAAAGTAGAGGTCTTAGCGAAGGTTTTGTAATGCCAGCAACTATTTCAACCACATCTTCCGTAGACACTATGGTTCCAGAATACGCCCGAAGAATCGGAGCGTATGTTGGTGGCTTTACGACTACAACAAACGTCACTACTGATACATCTATTATCTGTACTACTCTTGGCGATAGAGGCTGGGACGTAGATGACATACTCAATGACTTCTATATCAAGGTTACGTCCGGCAACAATGATGGTGCTATTAGGCGTATAAGCGATTACACAGGCTCTTCAGGCACGATAACGGTGTCTGGTTCCAGTCTTTCTGCTGAAAGTGGCTCTGTGACGTTCGAGATTTACCGTTACGACCCACAGCGTTTGATTGACACACTAACTGATGCAGGTCAGGAAGTATTTCCAAAGGTTTATGTTCCGGTGTACGACCGGACTAACACAGCGCATAACAGCCAGTTTGATTTTACAAGGCCGACAACTATTCCTAGAGGATATGTGAGGCAGTTGTTTGCGGAGCGTAGGATTTACTCAAAGACTTATGCGGATAATATTGTTAATGACCAGAATTGTGATCTCGAAGCATCTACGATCACTAATTGGACGAGCAGTAACGTAACCGCAGCAGTTGAAGGTGACACTAACGACCCTGACAATGCTGTTGTATGGGCAAATCAACGCTCTGCAAAGGTAACAGTAGACGCAAGTTCTGTCGGACAGTTCTACTTGTCTGTTACTAGCCCAACTAACTACGAAGGCGAAGAAATAAATTATGCTGTTTGGGTATATTCGCGAACAGCCAGTAGGATTTCGCCATTTATCCAGATTGATTCCGACTCTGTTTCAACAGGTGATGCTCATACAGGTAAGGGCTGGGAGCGACTAACAGTTTCAGCCGATGCAAACCTAATCGGTACTAGCATAAAAGTTGGTATTCAGATTTCATCTGGCGCGCAGTTCACCTGTTACGTTGATGAAGCTATTGCTACCGCTGGTCGAGAAGAACTACCTCGTGCTGGTCGTGTTGCAATTCGTAATTGGTACGAACAAAGTGACAACATTTATGTCTTAGAAAAAGTCCCATCAGACCACAGCGTCTTGGTTGTCGGTATGGGCATGTTAGACTTTAGTAACCTGTCATCTACCGCTCAGGAAGTAAATCAAAGTTCACGCAGGATTCTTTATAACTATGCTGCAATGCTTTTGTTTCAGGGTGAAATAGATACAACTGACTCTACGGAGCAACAGGAAGCACTGAACCGATTCAATCACTTCCGCAATCGTGCGAATGAAAACGCTGGAAGTATGGTCCCAATCGCTATGCTTAGGAATACAGCTTCGTAGTCATGCCTCAACACTCAGACATTGTTCTACAAAACACTGACGGAAGTTCTAACAAAGTTGAACTAACTCTTTGGAAAGATAGTCCGTCTGTGCCTGGGGGATATAAGTTAGATTCGCTTGCATTTCTTCCACCACGTCAACCAACAGATGATGCTAACTACCAACAGGTAGACCCAAAAGCAGCGATGACTTACGACTTGACCTCGTTCCATAGAGGCTTTGGTCAAGGAGAAGATAAGTCTTTCGGCAAGGAGTCTCGCTACGGGTACTCTGACGGAGTGCTTGCTCAGTTCAACGGCGAACTAACGCTCGGTTATTCACAAGAAGAGTCTGACTTTCTGATTCGTAATGGCCGTTTTGAAGATGCTGAAATAAACCAATGGACTGCAACGAACGTAACTGTTGCAAGAAGCACAGCAGATTCTCGGTCAGGCGACGCTCATGCTCGTGTAACAGTAGGCTCTGATGGTGGGACTTTAACTCAGTCATTATCTTCAGTCTCTGCTACCGCCCTAGATGGTGAAAATGTGCATGTTATTGCGTATGCAAAACGTGTATCTGGTTCAGGGTCTTGTACGTTATCCGTAACAGGCACAGCAACAACAGAAGCAACAACGTCGAGTAGTTACAACATTATCGAAGTTACAGGAGTAGCTGCTTCTGCTGCAACAACAATTACTCTTACGTTTAGTACGGCTGATGACGTTTGGGATATAGACGATATTTCTGTCATACCGGCAGGAGGCGTGTCATTCCCTTCTGCACCCGTTACGTTTGAGGGTTACTGCTATGTCATCTGTGGGCAGATGTTGTTGTACTGGGATGAAAGCAGGAAGACGTTTGACTGCAAATATTTCTTTGATCGTGCAGTAAACAGCATTATTACGTTCGACGAAAAGATGTTGGTCGGAAGCACTGTAAAAGATGGCAGCAATAACTATAAGTATTTCTACCTAACAGTTGGTGGAAACCCGTCTAGTACATCACTTACCGCAAATACCGTCACAAGTTCTACGGCAGCAGTAGCAGAGGCTAAGTTCTTTGTTCGTGCTAGAAATGCCAACGGAAATTTTGCCGTAGCAAAAGTGCGATCTAACAAAGTTACGTTTATCAAAGACCCGTACCTTTCTTCTCCTGTGTGGGGAAGTGAGATAGAAATAGGCAAGCCTGAATCAGAAATAACAAATGCCTTTGCAGCTAACGACACACTTGTTGTTGGTAAAGAAGACGGTATGTTTGTTTATGATCGCAACGCCAACCAGTTCAGAGATGTATCTCCTGAAGCGGGGTTGTTCTCAGGTGGCAACAACTTCAAGCGCGCTATTGCTAGGGCTGGGCGAATATACGCAACTTCTGGTGATAGAGCTTTCTGGTCTATTCCGTTCTTGGTTCAAGACAACCAGTGGGATGACATTTCATATTTGCTACGCGCCACCAGTTTTATAGGTTTCGGTGGTCGAGTTACTTCTCTAGCGCAAGATGTGAACAATATTTTCGTCACAGTTGCTGATGACTTGAAGCCGTTCACTCAGTTATTCCCATATACCTATCCATTTTCTTTTAGCACTGGCGGTATATCTCAGAAACTTTATCTTGTTGCGATAAGAACCCAGCGTGATTCTTCTGCTGCACCAGCAGAGCAAGTGGCTCATACGATTACGTCACTTGATATGTCTGATTGTTCTCAGTTAGCCCGATACAAAGACGAGACAACAAGCACTATTCGCTCTAGCACGTTTGCATTTGGGACTTTTGCTAACGATGACACAAGCAACTCAGATGCTAATGAGCCTCGTATAACTCGGTTGGTAATGCCACTTGAGAACGAACACCCTAGCTTGGTGGGTAGTCGGCAGATAAGAACTGAAGGGGACTTCTATACGTCCTTCATGGACTTTAATTTCCCAGACCAAGATAAGTCTTTAGCAAAGATCGCTTTCCTGACAACAAATGTTGATTCGGACAGTACCGTTGCTTTGTCTTACAAAATAGATGATTCGTCTTATGACGACGATCAGGGTTGGACTAGCATTGGAACTATTTCTTCAAGCGGGTCACAGGTTCTTACGCCATCTCTTACAGACCCAGTTACGTTCAAACGTATTCGATTCCGACTACGTTTAAGTACGGCCGCAAGAACTGACAGAGGTCCTAGAGTTTTGAGCATGGTTGCTCACGCTATGTTCAATCCCGTTGATTTCTTGACATGGGATGTTCAAGCAAAACTGTTAGATGCTCGACTAACTGCAAGGCGTTTACGTCAAGTTGGTGACTCTCAAGTTCTTAGCACTGTGTTGTCTAACATAGATACACTAAGACAAGAGCCTTTTATTCTTTACACCGATCTTGATGGCACTCAATATCGAGCAAGAATTACAAACCGGACGCTAGTACCGATAGATAGAGACAGACGTGGAATTAGTAGTGCAGCAGCAGAGCGATCTTATCTGTTATCACTGTCGCTAAATGAGGTAAAAACAAGCTAATGGCAAACGAATTTAAACACGTTTCTGTCGGGACGGAACTAACTCAGACAGAGTATGAGTCGATAGGCGGTCACGTACTGGACTCCCAGGCAATAGGTGACATCATCTATGCCTCATCAACTTCGCAGCTTAGAAGGTTGGGGATAGGCTCAACAGGAGCAGTTCTCACAGTTACAGGCGGTATTCCTGCTTGGGACACTACTTGGACTCCGACAGGGCATCTCATTCCGGCAAGCGATGACACTTACGACTTAGGTTCTTCTTCAGCAGCATGGCAAGACTTGTTCCTTGAGGGTGACATAAGCCTGACAGATGCAGGGAGTATTTCTACTGCTGCTGGCGCGCTAACAATAGGTTCAGCCGCCGCAATAAATATTACGCCTACTGCTGGCTCTGCGATTCTCCTTGATGGAACAATCAGTATTGATGCTGGTGTAGTAACTGGTGCGACCAGTATTACGTCTACTGCTTTTGTTGGCGATATAACAGGTGATGTAACAGGTAACGCTGATACAGCGACGCTTGCTACCACCGTTACTGCTACTGCTAATAACTCCAC